>ENA-ORPK01000818-ORPK01000818.1-human-gut-metagenome-genome-assembly--contig:-NODE-818-length-27301-cov-21.627652_pt1 | contig 27301 bp, 37 predicted proteins | sample MGYA00242139_ERZ509068 | MGnify/ENA primary metagenome ERZ509068 (study PRJEB26280, sample SAMEA2338687) | human gut metagenome | biome: human gut; feature: human-associated habitat; material: faeces... | reverse complement strand
AGGGAAAAATAATCAATTCCCCAAGCTTCGTTTGCGTATTGATAAGGCTCTCCGTTTTTCTTTATTTTTCGCATAAGAAAATGAACCTTGATTTCATTCTTGCCAAGCGAAAAAGCATCTTTTAGACGTTCTATGATAAAGATATTGCCATTTTTATCTTTTACCTTGTCACCTTCCTGAAATGGTAACAAACTTAGAAAGTCGTTCATTATATCATTCTTCTTTTTGCGGATCTCTGATATTTGTGAATCTGCCATCTTCAAACAACCTTCTACATTCTGTAATTCGTTGTATAATTCTATTTCTGTCATATTTTTAAATTTATGCCCGAAGGCGTTAAACAATTAATCTATTTATACCTCCATGTTATTATTTATTCCTAAAACCCAAAGGTGATGTTGTAATTCATGGACGTACTTAATAAGCCATTGACCAGTGGTATTATACCGTGCTCCATCAAGGTAAAATGAGTTTATATTTATCAAACGTGTAAAGCGACAAGTTCCACCTCTTGTATATATTTCTTCACCATCTCTGCAAGATACAATTTCCCATCCATTCTTCTCTAGAATCTCTGGAGTAATTAGAATTGGTACAATATCCTTAACCCAAGCACAGCTGTCACCGAAGAGAAAACCTTTCTCTCCAAATTCTGCACCTTCGATGTTCTCTAAGCAGACAACACCTTTTAAAACCGTTCCATCGCCTAACTTCAAAGTTTTTGATGGGTCTGATGAGGTTACTTTGTAAACGACACCTTTTGCGGTACCACAAGGTACCCCGTTTGTCATCACCAAATCTCCTGGTATATATTCTAACTTATCCATACGTTTATATTTTTAAATTGCTATCTAATTGCAAGCCATAAAGAATATGTTGGAGTTCATCTACACATTTTATCATAACAGTATCGTCTTTTCCGTCATTGAAAGATACTCCGCAAATTCCCAAGAAATTATTATATCGCAAAGTGAAAGGGTATTCTTGGTGTTTATACCACCTATGCCCAATGCATTCTCCTTCAGAGCGATAACGTGTCCATCCATTCTTTTTAAGAAACTCTTCCCAAATATGAACGTGTATAATATCATTTTGACAAATTTTGCCCAAGCTTTTCCCATCAATAACTTTCAAGTCGTAAGAATAATCTATATTGAACGGATAGATGCTACAGATAATACAGATAAATCCGTGACTATAAACTATATCGCCCACCATATAACGAGGTGGTTCTCTAAATTCTTCCTGTGCCATACGCTTTACTCCTTAACTTCTTTAAAGATTATACTCTTGCCATCAGAACGGTTTTCTGGTTCGCAATCAAAACCATCAACCCAGCCATTTACAGTCGGGTTATGACATGTGTCATCATGACCAAAGAAGCAACCATCACAACAATCCTGCTCAACAATTTCAAGAGTAACAGAAAACCTTTCTCCAACTTTAAGTTCTTTCATTGCTTATCTCCTTTCTTTTTAGAAACATACTCATCTAACTCATCGTTAAACTCATAGCAGTCTGGACAGTAGTGCTTATCGCCTATCTCTATCCATTCGCTTTCCATTGCTTGCTCTTTTGCAGTTCCTTCGTCCAACCAAGCAATAATACCATCGTAATCGCCATTAACCTTTCCACATCTGTCACATATTACAGAATACATTATAACTTTCTTAATCATGATTGCCTCCTTCCTTTGGCAGTAAGTCGTCTATATAAAGCCAGTGAGTAACACTATGAGATACAACAAACTCTTTCCAATTTGTGTTTGGTCTTAATAACATAGGAAGTATACCTGACTCACTTACTTCTGTTTTCCCCAAGATATAGGTTCTTATCGCTTCGCGATTAGGTTCTTCCTCAGCAGGATTCCATAAGTCTTTTAAAAACTCATTGATAGCCCAGCGAGCACCTTTTCTAAAACCTTCTGCTATAAACGGAGCATCCTGTGAAGCAGGATAACGGTTGTTGCAATAATTTCTTGCAGCTTCTTCTATTTTTTTATCGTCTATCATAATTATCTTCCTTTCTTACTATTTTTATCCAATACCTCTTTAATCTCGAAATATTGAGCCTTTATAAATTTTTCCATCTCTAACTTGGTTATTCTGCCAATAACTGAAATAGACCCATCCCTTACAGATATTGAGAAATAATCAGTATTGATAAAACTAAGATTAATATCTATGCTTTCATCATTCATAATCTACCCTTTCTTTTTCTGAGTTCTAACATTCTCCTAGTTCTACGGCTTTCCTTGCCACTAGGAGGAATGCCACCAAGCTTTACTTCTGGGATTTCATAATTCATATAGATGGAAGCTTCTTTATTGAGTGCCTTAGCTACTTCTTTAATCAAGGCTTCTTTAAGTGATACACCAGTTGGTGTTACAATTATCTTTGCATCGTCTCTAATCATTGCTCACCTCCTTTCCAATCATCAGTCGTTCCTAGTAGATGTGCTGTCTCTTCGTTGTAAGGAATACAATACTTACGACTAAATCCGATACAACGAAAAGGATATTGAGATTCTTCTTTATAATGAGAAAAGAGTTCAGCTTCCCATACAGCATCTTTCTCATTTCGCCCCAACACTTTATCGAATGGCTTAAACTCGCACTTTGGCTTCAAATCCACAATCTGCTTCTTCTCAGCATCCCAAGCCTTGCCTTTCTTTTCGAGAGCTGAGAAGAGTTGCTGTTTCTCGTAGTCAGTGGCAAGGCGAATTTCTGTGATTTCATCTTTGCATATTCTGTATTTACCACTAATATCTAAATTATGTGTTGAAGAGTCTAGAGAGGCGTGGTCATATAAGTCACCATTCTTTTTAGAGTAATTAAAGATTTCAATAAAATCTCGTTCTTCACATTTCACAAACAAAATATCCCCATCCTTGAATTCAGGCTTCTTTTCTATCTCCAAAGTTTCACGATTAAGTTTACCACCCAAGCGTTCCTCGATGGCGTTGATGTAGGTCTGAGCAGCATCCTTATCTTCAATATGATAGCCTTGTGTCTCCTGCATATCCAAATAAGATATACGTCTCTTTTTACTTACACTAATCCAGTGTTTACCTTCAAATGTAGTATAATCATCTTTTGAGAAACCCTTAAAGATTATATGACTGTCGCTATCATTGCTGACCAGTACATCGCCCTTCTTCCAAGCGAATTTATTCCAGTCACGCATTTCTTTAGAAGGAACTAAAATTGACTCTCCGCGCCAGCTATATTTCCCATCATTATAGAACAACCAATCTGTTCCACCAGTATCTGAAAGAGTAATACCATGATCGTCTTCGGTACATATCTCTTCTATACTAAGTTCTCCAAAAGCATCAGCATAAAGCTTAGTACCTTTTGGCTTATCCTTTAGAATTTCTGCTATATTAAAATTTCGTTCCATATTATTTGATTCTTTTAAAATGAATATTTTTGCCATCCTTACGCTCAGTACTACCGCACTTAAATCCGGTACAAGTTTCTGCGTACATATCACTTGCGAACTCGTAAAAGAAGCAGCCAGAACAACTTTTCTTATTTATCTCAACCACCTTTAATGTGATTTCAGAACCTACAGGTAAATCTTCCATAGTTATACCTCCTCGTTGTATTTATAAACAAGCCCAACAACCAATTTGACAAGCTCATTGTTCGTCATAACTCTTGTGTCGGTGTTACCGAGTCTCAGCTCATCTATGATACGTTCTGCAACCTTCTTGATATGCCCCATCTTAGACAGAGAAAAACGTTCAATATCAGCAGCCTTGTCAAGATGGAAGCTCTCACGAAGATAAGTGCCACGAATAACACCACAAACGGATGGGCGTTTGGTGACTACCCAGACACCTTCATCTAACTCATGGCATATACGCATACTCACAGGCTCATATCTACCATTTATCTTACCATATAAGGTGTTTGATATGTCGTACTCAGGAATCTTATATTCCTCGTATCGACCTTTATTGTTCTTCACATACAGCTTTGGAATCTTTTTCATTTTTCTTACGTTTTAGTTTAAGTTGTCTCATTTTTGCCTTAATTGACCCGACAGAACGACCGATAGCCTTAGCAAGCTGTTCGTCCGTCATATCTTCATAGTTCCTTGCCAGGAAGTTGACCTGTATTCCTGTCCATGGAGTGAAAGAGTTATTTCTGTGCAATTCTCCGTTATAGTCAACCCCATTCAGTTTCAGCCCTTCATCAGCAGCTTTCTCTATGCGCTCCAAGTCACACACCTTCATTGCTATAACCTGGAGTGCGGTACAAATCTGATTCCCGTCCTTAAAATATTCAGCATCCTTATCGGTTATAATCATAGCCGCCACCTCTTTCATAGAGGTGTACATGCCGTACATTGGGCCAAGGAACATTTCACTCGGCTTGATATTTGCCGTTCCTACTCCGGCATCCTTCATAACATCGTCGTATCTCTGACTCATGTCATGAAGCATGATAGACAGGTTGTAAGCTATACAAGCAAGCGTCTGTAATCTATGTTCCTTGATATTGTTCTTAAGAAGAATGTTATCTGTAACATAATACAGATTTCTCACATCATTCTTAAGCTCATCTTCCATACAGTCCGTTATATCGAGCCAGAGGTCATATTGTGATATTTCAGATGTATATTTCTTAAACGTCATAATGAGCTGATTCGAACGAGAGAAAGCTTCTTTGATTCTAAGTTTTAGCTTAAACTTGAACAGATCCTTTCTCTGATATAGTTCGTCATACAGGTCTTTGATAGCCGTCTGAGTTATCGTAGAGAGAGAGCCTATCATAAGATAGTATATGGAAGTCATTCGGTCAACCGTTTTCTGGTCAGGTACGGCAATCGGTATTCCAGAAAGGACAGGTCTTCTTGATGTGTTTGGATTCCAGTTTTCCATTACTTGTTCTCTCCCCCTCCGTACGTATTCTTATAACTATCAAGCAACTGCGTCGCGTGAACAAGTTTCTTGTTGTAACTGTCACGTTCCGCTCTTGCCTTGCCGATAAAAATAATGCTAACAATCGTTGATATTACTATTGAAAGTACGACAAACAGCCATGGTAGCTTGTGCACCACCCTGTTGATTGCCTTTCCTATGTTTCTCACTATAACCCAAGAATAGACAACAATGAATACTGCTGCCTGCTTTGTTGTTGCGTTCTCAATACGTTCTTTCTGTGTCATAATTCTAAAATTTACTTGGTTTGGTTGCACCAGTTATCGGTAGATTTCCAATAACCGGCCATCCATATTTCTTTCTTTGTCGAATCAGGATGTTCACTTAGCCATTCCTCTGCCATTTTACTTACGTCTGCCATTTTTGTCTCGTTTTGATTCTTTTTCAAGTTTTTGTTTTAGTTCTTCAAGAGGTGATTCTTTCGGATCAACGCCTTTCCTTAAACAATACTCTTCGTAGGATATAGCGTTCATCTTAGCCTTCTCATCCTCTATCTTCTGCTTGTCGAGGTTTCTCTGGCTGTCTATTTCGGCTCTCTTTTCGTATACCTTGCAAATATACTTGTCGAGGGCGATGAATAGTCTCTGAGGATTCACGGTCTTACCGACATAGATTTCTCCATACTCGCCCATCGAGAACTCGTAGAAGAACCTTGTGAGCTCGCTAGGTGTAACATGGTAGTACTCCTGCCTGATTCTCTGAGCAATCGCCTTAAACTGATAAGGAGTAGTGATATCGAACGCGCCAAGGACCATAAATAAGTCTATGACCATTGTTTTAATCCACCATTCGCTTGCCCCATCCTTGAAATACTTATCGATTTCCACAAACGAAAGACCGCCATTCTTTACAGAGTCGTACACCGTAGGAACACTGCTGATTCGCTTCTGAAGAGTCGGGTATTTATTTAAGAACAAAGCGTATTGTGCGCCAAATTCTTCGATTGCTTTTTTATACTCATCCGGCAAGGATTGAGTTAATCTTGTTGAAAGTTCGTTGCTGTTGTTCATAACTGTTTACACCATTATTTTTAGGAGCGAACAACCCAGTGTAGTTGTTTCCCATGGAATACTCAACGATAACCTTTGCGTATTCAGGATTTCCGTTTGATAACTGTAGAAGTTTCTTTTTAAGAGCCGCGAGACCACGTGGCTTGTAAGTCTGACGCTTTTCTTTCTTGTATGCAAGCCACATATCAAGAGCCTCTTTGCAAGGATAATATTCTTCTTGTTTTTGCCCTGTAGTAATCTCGAAATCCGACAAATCGTTTCCTAACGAGAATGCAGCACCCATAAGAAATATTTTCTGTTTCTCTGCGTCATTAGGAAACAATTCGATAGACTTCTGACGTATGTTAGTCGGTAACATCATAAGCTATTGTATGTAATTTTGTTGTCTTTCTATATCATGTTGAATATGAAGTAGTGCGATATATTCATCAGAATCAGGAAAATCAAATCCAGCTTCTTCTTTTGCCCACACTTTGAAATCAGAAATTGATTTGCTCATTTCGTCTTTCGTGAGGTCGGCAGAAGAACGGAGATACTTATAGCATTCTCCTGTAAATTTATCAATCCCTTCTCTAAGGAATATATCTTTGTTCACTACCAGCTTATAGAAATGCGTCTTAACTTCGTCTAGAGTGTAGCCGTATTGGAGGCCGAATGCAGATAGGAGTAAATGAAGATAGGCATTCTGATTCAAAGAACGTCCACGTTTCTCTTTCAGCTCTACCATCGCGCCTTTGTTCTCCAACTCGGCTACTTTTGTCCTAAACGTTTCCAGTTCAAACGCATTTTTCAGGTTGAACCACATAAGCGTTGAATGATCGTTTGATTAATTCTACACTATAAGAAGGGTAAGCCATCAGAAGATGGAGCCATCTGATTGTGGTTACTGCGGTTGTGCAGGTGGGGTATAAGGTGCAGCTGGCTGTGCTACACCTGCTGATGCTTGTGCAGCAGCTTGTTGTGACACCTTAGTAACATTCCAAGCACGAATCTGATTGAAATATCTACCCTGATATTCATGTGCATCAATATCAAAACTAACATCGATAACATCACCGAGGTGAATTCCGAAATTAAAAATTCTATCACCTCCAAAAACATCAAAAGCCATCTTTTTAGGATATTGCTCTTGTGTTTCTATCACATAAGTCTGAGACCTCCACTCTCCTCTCTGAGAGATGCCGCTTCTTTCAGGCAAAACGGCAATAACCTTTCCTTGAATTTCCATTATTTTTTATTTAAAGAATTTTGCAAAACCAAATCGGCCAGCTCGTCAAAATAAGCGGCATCCTTGATAGCGGAGTCCTGTTCTCCAGTAACCTTTGATGCTATTGAGCCTTTCTTCATAATCAAGCTATAAAGATAGCCGTCGATTGTATTTGCACCCATAAGAATCCACGATGTGACCGCATTCTTCTGGCCGTTACGATAGGCGCGGCATTCACACTGCGACAAGTCCGCCATCGTCCATGGGAGCTCGACGAACACCACATTGGAAGAAGCCGTAAGCGTAAGGCCTACGCCGGCTGCCTTGATGGAGCAGATGATGATTCTCTTTTTTCTAGCCTGAAAAGAATCAATAGCCCACTGCTTCTGCTGCTGGCTATCGGAACCGGTTACGGTGCAAACCTCATCTGGGAACTCCTTCTTGATTGCACTAACGACATCACGATGCTCGGCAAATACGATTATCTGTTCTTCGGTATCATGGAGAAACTCTATAGTCGCCTTCATCTTCCCTCGCCCGGATATCGAACGAAGGTTCATAAACCTGACAAGAGCCTTCATTCTCAGCTTTTTCCTAGCCTCTTCCTCGGAGCAGCTCTTGTATTCGAGAAGGAACGTGAGCAGGTCTTTCTGACAGGTATCGTACTCTTCCTGCGTTTCCGGGTCGAGGGCGACACTGATGGTCGTTCTGGTCAGATCCGGCAAATCCTTAAGAACATCTTTCTTTTCTCTGCGGAAGTAACACGTTTCGTGTATCTTCCGGTTAAGCTCTTCAAGATTCTCGTTCTCGCCGTACCTGTTACAAAACTCGCCAAACCCTCCGAACTCGTCGTTCAGACGACCGAGGATAGCAAGCTGGCAGGCCAGGTCTGTTGCGTGATTGACAACTGGCGTACCTGTAAGTTCATAGATATACTCCTTACCCTGGCACAATCCCATGATGATTTTAGACTGCCTTGTTGATGGATCCTTGACTCTTGCAGACTCGTCGATAATAACAGACTTGATAATCTTCAGTTCATCACGGAACAGGAAGTTTTTCAGCCGTAACGGTTTCGGGCCAAGGCTTACGACGAAGTATTTTGCGAGCGACTCGTAATTACATATCACTACATCATACAGGTTCATCTTAGTAAGATGATATCCGTATGTCGCATTGACGGAATCGGTAAGAATGAGAGGTCGGAGGTTCGTAAACTTCTTTATCTCTCGTTCCCAATTAACCTTAAGTGCGGCAGGACAAACAACAAGGCAAGGAGTTGCCTTTGCACGTTCAATAGCGACGATAGACTGAACTGTGTTGTGGGTAACAATGAAACTATCAGTGAGATAGGTATGTTCCGGGTTGTCAACCATAATACAGACAGCTTCTTTCTCCCCTATATAATCAACAGACTTTATTTTCCTTACAGGAAACACTTTTGACTTAATACGGTAAGAGCTATGTTTTCTGTAGGTATAGAAAGGATTGAATGGAGTTCTGATATTTACATCAAACTCGACCTCAATTTTTCCTCTTCTGTTTCTTATATTTTTTCTCACTATCGCTTGACCTCCGAGCGAATGAACCAACTCTTGTATACAGATTGCAAGTTTCTCACTATAAGTACTATAACGAACCCTATTATGATTAGTTACACTACCATCTGTATCCATAAGTCCATACAAAAGCTCCTTTCTCTGCCGAACACTTCCAAACAGATAAGTATCTGGAATAAACTTATCCTTTGATAACACGTTAAGACCAAGCCGCTTTATATCTGTAATAAATGGGTTTACGTGGGCTTGTTGGTAAGTTATCCGATAGCGCGGACATGCCGAACTTCTATCCTCTGTCATGCAATATCCATCGGGCAAAAGCTCGCGAACCCTTTCGTGTATATCACAATCCATGTCTGGATTAGAAAAGACAGCACCATCCTTTGTTGAGCCATCACCGATTAGAATACCTAAAATATACGGATGTATAAGGTACTCTTTTTCGTTGTATTCGACAGCTTCACACATCGGAATTTCCCATTTGCATGGTGGTAAACCATTAGCCTTAGTCCATTTGTTTTCCTTTCGGAATAACCCTAATTCAACGAGTTCAGATGTTGTCTTGACAGTCCAACCATTTCCTCTACGCCTTCTGTTGTCATCACGGACAGTCCAAAGATGTTCCATACCAGCTTCGGTACTAACACCATCAGAGAATGTTACCTTATACATAGGCTTAACACCTTGTGGGAAAACTCCCGTAACTACGTAAGGTTTTCCGTCTCGACCAAAGACAACATCATTAATACGAATGTCTCCAATTCTTTTGTCACCAATTGGAGTCTTTACGATACAATCAACAGACTGCTGTTTTCCGGTTCCCATGTCATCGCCATTGATACAGCGCTTCATGGCAAGTTCCATGCGTACACCCTCTTCTTGATAATCGTATAATTTTGGTTTATCTGACATAATAATAATTATAATAAACACCACATTCTGAAAGCCCATTCAAGAGCCTTCTCCCTACCACGCAAATACAACTCGTCACCACGTTCAATCTTCTTATAGAATACTTTCTTCTTGGTCTTGGAGACCGCAAAGATAAAGTCCTGGTTTCCGTATCTTGGGTCTATACTGTGCGTAAGGTCCATATACCATGCACGGCTTCTATCCCAATCTACGAAATCGATCTGAGCCTCAAATTGTTCCTGTGACGTAGCTGCGGTGGTCTTCAAATCACCGCCGAACTCGCCGAGCCACCAGTCGAACTTACATCGTACAGGTAGTTCAAACTCGAAACCTTGGTATTCCATCTTCATGTGCGGATTGATGAATGTTTTCTGACCGACCGCATTTTTCAGAACAAAATCAAGAAATCTATCCTTTGTTGCTTGTTTTTTTAAAACTGCAAGTCTGTCTAATCCCCATTTCCAATCCTTCTCTGTGTATTTCTCATCATCTACCGTCATAGCGTAGTGATTACACTTTTCGGGTTCAGTAACGAGAGCATCAACAAGAGTTCCAAGATGGAATGCCTTTCTCTTATCCTCTTCCTTCACGAAGTTGAGTTGTGGGTTCAGAGCGAACTTCAACGCAGTGAGGTCTGAATTAGAGACCTCACCACGTGAATAATAAGGGTCAAACGGTTGCTCTGCCATATTACTTAGCTGTTACCTCATCCTCATATTTGATATAAGGAGAAACGATGTATTCTTCTTCGCTGTTTGCGTGTTTCTCACACGCCTTGCGCATGAACTCCAATCTGGAAGCAAGCTTGTCAGGAGACATCTTGGAGCCTTCAATCGTCCACCACTGCTGAATGATGTCGAGCCAGGCATTCTTGTCGGTAACAACAAGGCGTTTTGTTACCTTGATTTTCTGCTTACCGGTTTCTCCAACGGAAGTCTGGGCAAAGAGCGACTGAGCCTGTGCAGTAGCGTGCTGGGCTGCATTCTCTGCATCACGCTTCTCCTGCTCAGCCGCAAGCTTTCTCTGCTGCTCTTCCTTGGCGGCTTCATCAGCCTTACGGATAGCCTCTTCCTTGGCCTTGCGTTCAGCCTCAGCAGCGGCAGCTTCCGCCTCTTTACGCTTACGCTCTTCCTCGGCAGCTTTCAGCTCTGCTTCCTTGGCCTTGCGTTCAGCCTCAGCAGCTTTCAGCTCTGCCTCCTTGCGCTTACGCTCTTCCTCATCCTTGACACGCTGAATCTCCTCCTGCTTCTTGCGCTCTTCCTCAGCAGCCTTACGTGCTTCCTCTTCCTTGCGCTTGCGTTCCTCTTCTGCCTTACGTGCTTCCTCTTCCTTACGTCTGCGTTCCTCTTCTGCCTTCTTGATTTCGAGAAGTTCAGCAATCTTAGAGTCAAACTTCATAAGGAGCTCGTCACGTGTAGTAGCGACTGTCTGCTTATAAGCCGTAAGCAACGATGCGGAAATTTCCTTGTATGCACCGTTCATAATATCCTTTGCATCATTTTCATCAATTTCAGAAGAATATGATGGCTTATTATCAACGAACAGATGTCCAAGGTCAAGCACATCAGAAAACTCTGTGATGCGTTTCTTGACTTCATCTTTGTTGTCAAGAGTAAGCAAGGTGAATGTATTATTGAGCGAGTTAATAGCAAGGGAAGAATGCTCGGTGAGAAGATTGTTGAGTGTATCAATAGTGTCAGTCTTCAACTTAATCTTAGCTTCCTTGATACGCTCTTGTCGCAAGCGTTCTTGCTCTGCTTTCTTCTGTTGTTCCAGCTTGTAAGCAGCATACTCATTGCGCTTCTCCTGAATCCTATAGACAACAGAATCTGTGTTCTTGACCGAGATAAGGTTCTCCATCATTGTGAAGCCCTTTCGGACAATATCGAACACTTGGGTAACACCCTTACGTTTCTCCGTCATTGCTTTCTCTGTCAGTTTAGCCTTCTTGATAAACTCAGCAGCTTTCTCGTCAAGAGCATCATTCATACCAGAAGCACTAATATCAGACAGAAGAGATTCACCTGCCTGAACACATGCCTCATAAGATTTTCTGTTAGCTTGCACCGCATTTTCCGTATCGGATTTGAGCGTTGCAATCTGTCTTGTAATATTGTTGGCTTGTTGTTGTACCAACTGCAATTCTGTATTTTCAGCCATACTTTATAAATTAAAATGGAGAATCATCGTCAACCTTTGCCTTAACACCATTTTTCTGTGTTTCAGTTTGCGAAGCACCAAATACTTCTTGTTGCTGCTGTTGTTGAGGTTGGTTGTCAACATCAGCTTGTAATATACCACCAAGACCGACAGGTAACTTAGGATAAGTCTTAAACGCATGTTTACAAGTCTTAGAGATAAGGAATCCTGTATCAATATCCTTGAAGTACATTTTACCATCATTACCAGTATAACTACCGCCATATAGAGCGTTAGCCTTGTGGTCTTGACCGCCAAATTTAGCAGAATATTCACGCAATCTGTCGATACCTTCGCGATCAAGAACGAAGTAATCGTATGAATTGTTTGGAAGGATAATCTTTACGTAACAAGCAACGATATATGAATTTGCTGGTCGTGGATAAGTCTTCACATAATCAACAAATTTATGACCGTCACGCTCACCGAAGCGGAAATCATCGCAATTATACACCACTACAGGGTTGTCACAACGAAGAATCTGGCCAGCCCTTTGACGAAGAAGAATCTCACCATATCCTGTATATGTAATCTTAGCTGTGTAAGTCGATTTTTTAGTATTCTTATCATAGTTGCTATAACCCATAAGGTAACAGAGTGTTGCAGTTCCTTTTTCTAGCGACAATCCATTAATAGCCAAGTTCATGAAGGCATCGTGAATATTCAACGATGTAGCTTTTTCGAGATAACCCTTAAATGAGCCGTTGAGAAGCTCATTATTAAACAGAGCCTTCTGTTCTTCAAAGAACACTTCTCCGCCCTCTCCGAACTTCTGATTGTACACCTCAATAAACTTATCTCTTGCCAACTCGCAAATCTGATTATGAGGCGTTTTATTTAACTGTTCTATATCCATTTGTATAGATTTTAAGAAATTAACTACTCGTACCAATTAAGGTACTTAAATTGTCTCTGCATATCTAAATCGTGTATAAACGATCTGCTTCTCGCCGGAAGGAGAATTCCTGATATCCTCGTGTATATCACTGAAAAGCTTCCTGCCGGAACCATTAATGTAGTTCAGCAGGATAGCTTTTCTTGCGACCTCTCGTGAGGTGTTCGCGTCGAGTTTCATGAGGATATCATACTTATCTCTAAGTAATAGGACTTTCTCTCTCGTTTCGGGCGGAAGTTTTAGAATAATGTTATTGATTCTGCTCATCATTCTTCTTCTCGCTTGCTTCGCCAGACTCAGGATTAGACTCAAATACGTCGTAAATCTTAGTCTCGTTTATTCCGACGATATCATAATCTAACATTGATTTTCCCATAACCTCGTCAATGTACCTAAGCGCCCTGGCAAGCGACTTAGCCTGTACAAGGTAGTTCACGTTGCTGCGTTTCTCCTTATCACTCTTATCATCAATGGTGATAAACTGGAGTTTTGCAGCATACCACTTGTCATCATCGGCAAGGTCACTAAAGAAAATCTCATTGAAGTTAGCTTCTTTTGTACTCGGAACGCTCATGTCGCCAGAACAATAGACCGTGATCTCTTCGATGACGGAAGCCTCTGCTTCTGTACAAGACAGAGCCTCCACGATGTAGTACTCGGTGACAACTTTTTCAGTGCCATCTTCCTGCATTTTCTGATACTTAATCTTGGTTTCGAACCAAGATGCTGTTCTCATTCTCATATCGTATAAATTTTAATTAAAACAATCGTCTTTATCGTCAGAGACCTTAACGAGGCTCCCTAACCAACCTCCAACGGCAAACGAAAGAGCCGTAAGGAGAAAACTAATCAATAGTATCATCATAATCGAACCATTTTATTAACCGTCTGCCACAAAATGCTCGGCAGCAGAGGTTTACAGCCTCCACTGCCGACACAACAAACAATAAAATAAACAAATAAATTATGGTAGTAAAAGCTTTCATTCAATTATTGGCTTATAAATAAACTTAAACTCAAAACCGCCACCCTGCTTCTTTGGCAAGGCTCTTGTTATCGCTTCGAGGAACACAACCTTAGGTTCTCCACCATGCCTGCGCTTGTTATGCTCGATGATTTTGTGAACCATGAGTTTTCTCACGATGACAAATTCTCGAAAAGAGTGAGTATATTTACTCTTTACATCGCAGACGATGATCGTATCACCTTTGCGATAAACGAAATCAGCATGATATATAACAGGAAATTCGAGTAGCTTTTTTACAAGCTTATCCTTTGTTTTCAGGTGCTTTACAACGTGTTGTTCCTGCTTCTCGACGAGGACGAACCCTGTCTGCCTGTGTATGCAGCTAACATCACTCTGTTCTTTCAGATAAAGATAGAATCCGAGTTCTTCTTTCGAGTCGAAGGTCATTCCTTCGTGTTCGACTTTCGTCTGCGTTACTCTTACCCCCATTGATTACCTGCCTCCTTTCCTGGATTTTTGTATAAGTTGTTAATAGCTTCGGCTCCGTAAACTTGCCACATTCCATTCTGGAATTGGACGAGAAACTGATTCATATTAGCTTCAAGTCTCCCGTTTGTCATATCTTTCTTGAGATAGACCGTGACTTTTCCGTCAACCGTTTTAATATTCTCTACACACTCAAGCTTTTTGATGTTGCCGAGCGTGAATTTTGTGATTTTTATCTGTTTTATCGCTTTCACGTTATTAAAAGTATTAAATGTGTTAAACTTTATTCTACTTTTTACATAAGTCACACAATCCGAACAAACGGATTGCCTACCACGCAAGGCCAGAGAGGGGTGGATAGCGTGGTTATCATATCAAACGTTATAAAGAATAGCCTAAAACGAGCGAGAGAAGGCTTTAAAAGCTAACTCTCGCTTTCGTTCAACCAATAAAATATTAAAAATATGATCTATAGTAGTGAGGAGCGCAGGATTCGGACCTGCATATAAAAGCCTAACCGTTCAGCCAGCTCCCCGAGTAAAAAATCCACCCTGGCTTTCACAAGTTCGGATGGAGTACTAAATTTAATTTTAAGAAATGAAAATCACATTTTTTTTGCTAAAAGAGCGATTATATTTAACTAATGAATATAATTCCAGCCAAAATCTCCTCCTACCTTCACAGGCAAGAGAAGCGAAAAAATAAACACATAAAAATAAATGCAAAACTCATATATAACCTTATTCGTATGAAAAATACCGTCTTGTTGTTGAAGGAGTCAGATTCGAACTGACGTCACCACCTTGTTTCCGTCGGTGCTCTACCAACTGAGCTATCCTCCAATGTAGTACTAACTATCTTCACAGATGGCCAGTACCTTTCGTATTCGCATATACAAAGATTCTTAGAGTCAAAATTTAAAAGAGTTACTAATAATCAAAGACTAATAAATTTGCTTCAAACAAAATCTGTGCGAGAGGCGGTTTCGAACCGCAGGCATACAAGATGTGCGCCCCATCAAATGCTCCCACGTGCGTGCCAATCTATCCCAGATAGGACACATTCTTAAACTGAAAATTATAAAATACAACTAAACGAAACACTTTTCATTTTTAACTAAATCATTATAGTAAAATGGGGAGACGGTGCCGGATTCGAACCGACATCTTACCTGTGATAAGAAAGGTATCTTTAAGTTACAGGCTGCGCTACCATTTACGCCAACCGCCTCTTTGATCTGAATTAGCAAGAACCTCAAGTCTATGTATTCTACACCTTATATATAATATGAGAGGCTTGCCAACGCCAACCATTCTCGATGGTGGACTTGCATGGCCATAGGGTTCTTTGACTCTCCAGTGCCGGGGTTATAGGCCCAGGCACCTTCGGCCAGAGATTTACATCTTCTTCTCATTGATCCTCCGCTTACCACGACAATTCTTCGTTCCGTGGCAGTTCGGCGGATGGGAAATTTATGAAAGAGTAAATCATGTCTAACTGGTCTTCCGTGCTACGTGCGTTCCTTCTGGGCATCTTCGCTATAGGTTCCCGACCTGAGATAATTAAATCCGCTCTACCCGTACTATCTTACACGTACACTAACGCTATAATGCGCTATATGTCCAATATGTCAAAGAACTACTTCTCCTATCCTTTTAGAACCTCTACTGATGCAAGATTGTAGCTGCACGGACTACATACTTTATAAGATTAAATGACTTACCTTTGCATCATTAAGGGAAATTGGATAAAAACGATTAAAGTATCGTGGGCTGAACAGGAATCGAACCTGTATCTTATCCTTAGGAAGGATGCGCTCTGTCCGTTGAGCTACCAGTCCGTGCAGACGGAGTTTTCTCTTTCTCCGTCTGTTTCCCATCGCTATGGGAGAAACAACAAATTTATGAGTAAGAATATCACCTTCACAGGCTAACAATAACCAAAAATTTAACTATGTAATGTAGTCGTAATTACTATATCTTTACTTATACTATATTATTTTCAAACCCTATGCCTCTCGATCATCTTCTTGACGTCAGATACCTTATAGAATATGGTATTGCGTACCTTATAAAATGGAAGCACTCCTGTTTCACGAAGGTCTTTTATAAACTCTTTGCTTACTCCACCGAGGTATGCCAGGATTGTTTTATTGGTCAGGAACTCCTGGTCTGCTTCCTTCAACGAGATGACTTTCTCAACCACGTCGATACCGACCTTTGTGCGATATTTGTCTGACATAAGCTCAATCTTTAACAGATTCTTGTTCTATAGTCGGTATAATACCATGGTTCTTTAGCTCATTATACAGAAATAGCCTACCTTTCTGAGTCCACTTTGTGTGCATAACTGAGCCTGCACTACCGTTACGATGAGTGATAGAAACCGTTTCTGACTGAACATAGCCATAAGGGAGATACTTTGCGTAGAGAATCCATTGACCGCCAACTTTATGCTGAACGCCGAAGTTTCTCAGCAAAACATTAAACGCTTTTGCTGATTGACCGTAGTCTTGAGCAATCTGCGTCGTCGTAACAGTCTCCTTGCTCGAAAGGATTGTATCAACATAACTAACCTTTGGCTGCATCTCGGTAATTACAGCCGATAGCTGCACAATCTCTTTGCTCTTCGATTCGAGAGCAATCAGCTGCTGTTCTATCTTCTCCTGCTGCTTTGCTGCAAGCATAAGAGCCTCGGAGAAAGACTGAGGTACATGATACTGATTTTTCTTCTCTAACTCTTCCCAACGAAGAACAAGCTTTGCTCTCGCCTCGTCATTAAACTTTGTCGCAATATAGAGACATTCCGTTTTTGTCAACTGATAGCAAGGTCTTTTCTCGCCTTTCTGATCCGTATATTCAACCAGCCTAAATCTCGACCCGTTGATTTTCTCCCAAGCAACCTCCATTTTTCTTATGGCTTCCATGATATGCTTATGAAGCTTTCCTGTAATCTCTGCGATTTCGAGAGATGTCATTGTATCGGTTCTTCCGAGTTTTGTGATTTCATCCATATCGTTCTTTTTTAATTTATTATCCAACAGGAACTGCTTCAACGATCAGCGTCTTCTCTCTGAAGTTAGCCTGGGTCTTGTAGCATTTAACTCCGTCAGGTGGTTCGATGTAACCTAACTGATAAGCATAAGACCTTGCGGAAGCTACTGCCTTTGCAGTTTCGAACACGAAAGCTCTTGATTTTCCTGGCTTTATGCTCAATATATCCGGTTTCGTCAACTTTTTCATGTTACTTACTTTAATTTTAACTAAAAATATTTGGAGGGGACGCAAAAAAGTGTTATATTTGCAGTGTGATAGTAGATACGCCACTTTCGGGTGCATCCCACTCCCGTTTGTGAAGGTCTTACTTGTTTAGTTGAACCATCAACGAGTGCAAAGGTACAAAAACTTCGGTAAAGTACCTAATATTTCGGTAAAATACTTCGGTATATTACCGAATTTTAACGTTTCGAGTTGATTTAGTTGCATATATTAAACTAAGGGCATTATGGGAACATTAAATTCGGTACAGGAAAGGTTAGATTACCTCATCAAAATCAAAAAGATGAGCGAGAATGCCTTCATGAAGGCTACTGGAACTAACAACATCGGCAAGATGAGAAGCGGAAAGATATCAATATCCGAGGGAACTATCAGTAAGATATGTAATTCTCTCGGAGTTAGCTACAGTTGGCTGAAATATGGAAGCGGAAGCATGAATGGGTCGATGGTTATTGATATTGGCGACGAGGCGCGTCGGCAGATGGAAAATTCTATTAGAGATGCTCTTGAACACGGCTTGCCGATGACGCAGCTTATAAATGCAGGTAATGTAGGCGACAATAGTCAAAACATTACTTCAGGAACAGAACGAACTAAAGAAAGAGAAGAACAATCGACCAATGAGAAGAACAGACAGCTCGTCCAGATCATTAATGCACAGAACGAGACTATCAAGTCTAAGGACAGCGAGATTCGTCTTCTCAGGAAGATTCTTGCTGATAACGGAATCGAAGTATAATATTTAAACATAAAGATTATGGAAGGTTTTATTTATATAATAGTGTTCGTGTGCGCAATATTGAACATCATATTATTCTTCAAGGTATGGAGAATGACAAACGACGTTCATGCGCTAAGGGAAAAATACGCACCCGAGAACAAAGAGAAAGAAAAGTTCGATGGTGTACCTGCGACTTGGGAGGAAGTTGACGAAAACGACCAACGTTATAGAACGACGTAGGTGCATTTGCGAGCAATATGCAAGTAACAATAAATAATAATTTATAAATAATTGATAATCAGGAACTTATAAAATTAATATGATTACAGTAACAAATCTTGCAATCCAATTCGGAAAAAGAGTTCTTTACAAGGATGTAAACCTCAAGTTCACTCATGGTAACATCTATGGTATTATCGGTGCCAACGGCGCAGGTAAATCAACTTTGCTCAAAGCCATCAGTGGCGATCTTGAGCCAAATAAGGGTAGTGTAGAAATGGGACCAGGCGAGCGTCTCTCTGTCTTGGAGCAGGACCACTTTAAATACGACGAATTTCGTGTAATGGACACCGTCTTGATGGGACACCAGCCTCTTTGGGAAAACATGAAGGAGCGTGAGCGCCTTTATGCTAAACCAGAAATGACAGAAGAAGACGGTAACAGAGCTGCAGACCTGGAGTTGAAGTTTGCAGAGATGAATGGTTGGGAGGCCGAAAGCAATGCAGCACAACTTCTTCAGAATCTTGGCGTAAAAGAGGAACAGCACAACAAGCTTGTTGGTGAACTCTCTAACACAGAGAAAGTGCGCGTCATGTTGGCAAAAGCTCTCTTTGGAAACCCAGACAACCTTCTCCTTGATGAGCCTACCAATGACCTCGACCTCGATACTGTAGAATGGTTGGAAGAATACTTAAGCAACATCGAGCAAACCGTATTGGTTGTATCTCACGACCGTCACTTCCTCGACTCAGTAAGTACCCAGACCGTGGATATCGACTTTGGAAAGGTAACCATGTTTGCCGGTAACTACTCTTTCTGGTATGAAAGTTCACAGTTGGCTCTCCGTCAGGCTCAAAACCAGAAGATGAAGGCTGAGGAGAAGAAAAAGCAGTTGGAAGAATTCATCCGCCGTTTCTCTGCCAATGTTGCAAAGAGTAAGCAGACTACCTCTCGTAAGAAGATGCTCGAGAAACTCAACGTTGAGGAAATCCGCCCATCAAGCCGTAAATATCCTGGCATTATCTTCCAGATGGACCGTGAACCAGGAAATCAGATTCTTGAGGTAGAAGGTTTGAAGGCATGCGACGAGGACGGAACTGTACTTTTCGATAACGTAAACTTCAATATCGAAAAGGGCGAAAAGGTAGTATTCCTCTCTCATAATCCAAAAGCGATGACCGCTCTCTTTGAAATCATCAATGGCAACAGAAAGGCTGATGCAGGTGAATACAAGTGGGGTGTTACCATCACAACAGCCTATCTCCCACTCGACAATACAGAGTTCTTTGAAAGCGATAAGAACCTGGTAGATTGGTTGAGTCAATATGGTCCAGGTAATGAGGTAGCCATGAAGGGCTACTTGGGTAGAATGCTCTTCAGCGGTGAGGAAGTACTGAAGAAAGTAAACGTACTCTCCGGTGGTGAAAAGATGAGATGTATGATTGCCCGTATGCAGTTGCAGAATGCCAACTGTCTGATTCTTGATACTCCAACCAACCACTTGGACTTGGAAAGTATCCAGGCTTTCAACAACAACTTGGTGGCATTCAAGGGCAATATTCTTTTTGCCAGCCATGACCACGAGTTCATCAACACCGTAGCAAACCGCATCATCGAGCTGACTCCATCTGGCACAATCGACAAACTCATGTCTTACGACGAGTATATCTACGACGAGGCTATCAAGGAGCAAAAAGCTAAGATGTACGGATTGCAGTAATCCTGCTCATACAGGATTGAATATTGCAAAGACAAACGAGAAGTCTTATATACATACATATATAATAGGTGCCAGCCTTTTCAGGTTGGCACACTTTTTGTCATGAAGATTCTAAAAAAAATCAAAAGTAAATTTACAACTATGTCTAAAGAAAGAGATATAAATATAGAAGACGGCAACGTCGAGGAGCAGGCTCACAACGAGCAAGTATCCAATGAGCAGGAACAAAACACCCATGCTGCAGACAACCAGTCTGACAAAAATGCGGGTGCAGAGAACGAATCTGACAGCGATGCTGACAAAAAGACAGAGGACAACAATGCTGCCGACAAAAAGGCAGAAGAAACAGAATTGGATCCACTTGAGAAAGCTCAAAAAGAAGTGGAAGACCTCAAGAAGCAATTGCTCTACAAGACTGCTGAGTTTGAAAACTATCGCAAACGCACTCTCAAAGAGAAAGCAGAACTGGTACTCAATGGCGGAGAAAAAACAATTTCAGCCATTTTGCCAGTACTCGATGATTTTGAGCGTGCCATTGCTGATAAGAGTGAAGACCCTAAGGCTATCAAAGAAGGTGTTCAGATGATTTTCAATAAATTCATCAAGACATTGGAAGGATTAGGCGTAAAGAAGATAGAGACTACAGACAAGGACTTTGACGTAGATTTCCACGAAGCTATCGCTATGGTTCCGGGAATGGGCGATGACAAGAAAGGTAAGGTTATCGACTGCGTACAGACAGGTTACACCCTCAACGACAAAGTAATCCGCCACGCAAAAGTAGCAGTAGGACAATAATCAATTGATATTCAGAACATTCAATCAGAAGTTAGCAAATGGCTAAGAGAGACTATTATGAGGTGCTGGGCGTCGATAAGTCAGCATCCGATGACGAGATCAAGAAGGCTTATCGAAAGATAGCCATCAAGTATCATCCTGATCGCAACCCCGGCAACAAAGAGGCTGAGGAGAAATTCAAGGAAGCAGCTGAGGCTTACGATGTTTTAAGAGATCCTCAGAAGCGCCAGCAATATGACCAGTTCGGATTCGACGGTCCACAAGGTGGATTCGGTGGATTTGGCGGAGGTGGCAACATGAATATGGATGACATCTTCTCCATGTTCGGAGACATCTTCGGAGGACACAGCGGCGGTTTCGGCGGATTTGGCGGAGGTTTTGGTGGCGGCGGTGCTCGCCAGCAATATCAAGGAAGCGATCTGCGCGTGAAAGTAAAACTCACTTTGCAGGAAATTGCCACAGGTGTTACCAAGAAATTCAAAATTCGCAAGGATGTTACTTGTGAGGAATGTCATGGTACAGGATGCGAAGGCGGTGCACAACCAGAAACATGCCATACATGTAATGGTACAGGATATACTATCAAGACCGTTCGCTCTATGTTCGGCATGATGCAGACCCAAGTTCCATGCCCAGACTGTCATGGAGAAGGTACCATCATCAAGAACAAGTGTAAGCACTGTGGCGGTGATGGTATCGTAAAAGGTGATGAAGTCGTAGAAATCAACATTCCTGCTGGTGTTGAAGACGGCATGTGTGTCAGTGTTCGCGGCAAAGGAAATGCAGGCAAGCATAATGGCATCAATGGTGACATTCAGGTTCTTATCCAGGAAGAAAAGAGCGACATCTTTGAGCGTAACGGTCAGGACCTGTATTACAATCTAGTTCTTGATTTCACTACTGCAACTCTTGGCGGAGAGGTAGAAGTACCAACTATTGATGGTAAGACTACCCTCAAGATTGAACCAGGAACCCAGCCAGGCAAGCAGATGCGCCTCAGAGGAAAAGGACTTCCTGCCGTACAGGGTTATGGTTACGGAAAGGGTGACATCATCGTCAACATCACCGTATTTGTACCAAAGACCCTTACCAAGGAGGAAAAAGCACTTGTCTTGAAATTTAAAGAATGCGAGAACTTCAAGGCTGATAGTGCCACCAAGAAGTCTCTCTTTGAAAGTTTCAAAAACCTCTTTAAATAAACGAGAATATATTGATAAAAATGAAAGGAGCAATCCTGTCTGGCAAAGGCAGGGTTGCTCCTTTATATATAATAAGGTGTAATAAACGCAGAAAAGTAATGAATTATCAAGAAACCATAGAATATCTGTTCAACAGCACTCCTGTTTTTGAAAAGGTAGGTGCCAAGGCTTACAAGCCAGGTTTGCAAACCACCGAAACGCTTGACAAGCATTTCGGACACCCTCATCGCCAGTTCAAAAGCATTCATGTCGCAGGTACCAACGGCAAGGGTTCCTGCTCTCATACCCTTGCTGCCATTCTTCAATCAGAAGGATACAAAGTTGGACTCTTTACATCTCCACATCTGGTAGATTTTCGTGAACGTATCCGAGTAAACGGAGAATGCATCAGCGAACAATACATTATCGATTTCGTAGAAAAAGAACGCAGATTCTTCGAACCTCTACATCCATCATTCTTTGAATTGACCACCGCTCTGGCATTCAAGTACTTTGCCGAACAAAAGGTTGATATCGCCATTATCGAAGTAGGACTCGGTGGTCGCTTGGACTGCACCAACATTATCACCCCTATCCTATCTATCATCACTAATATCAGTAAGGATCATACCCAGTTCTTAGGCAACACTTTGGCTGACATCGCAGGCGAAAAAGCAGGCATCATCAAGCCAGGAGTACCAGTCATTATCGGAGAAGATCTGCCAGAAACACGTCCAGTTTTCCAGCAAAAGGCACAGAAAGAAAACTCTCCTATCATTTTCGCCCAAGATGAAAACCAGCAGGAAGTCCAGAAAGCAGAACATATTAATGGAAAAATGGAATACACTACCCGTACATGGGGTAAGCTGACAGGAGAACTCTGCGGCGATTATCAGGCCAAGAATATGAACACCATCCTTAATGCCGTCAAGTATCTTACACTTGTCAAGAACAAAGGAACATCCATCAAATATGGAATTTCCCATGTAACAGAACTGACAGGATTGATGGGTAGATGGCAGAAGATACAAGACAGGCCTTTGGTAATCTGCGATACAGGTCATAATGTAGGCGGATGGCAATATCTGGCTCCTCAGATCAAGGCACAAGCATGCAGACAGCTTCGCATCGTTTTTGGCATGGTAGATGACAAAGATGTCACAACTGTGATGAAAATGCTTCCAAAGGACGCAATTTACTATTGGACACAAGCAACTACAAAAAGAGCCATAAAAGTGGAAAAAATCGCGGAATTAGGCACTTCGTTAGGACTCAACGGAAACGTGTATTCTTCTGTTAATAAAGCATTTAAAGCAGCACAGGCAGACGCTGCTGAAGATGATTTTATCTTCGTTGGAGGGTCAAGTTACATTGTAGCCGATTTCCTTTCATAAGTTATTTTTTGTTTTTTTAAATCAATAAATTGCTAAAATATTTGTAATAATCATTTTTTTTTAGTTACTTTGCAGTAGATAATAACTTAAACGATAAAGTAACTAAAAAATTAGGATATTATGAGCGAAAAAGTAGAAAACCTCTGTGGTCTGAAAAGAGAAGATTTTCAGACCACTGTAAATGGAAAGCAGACCGACCTCTTCATCTTGAAGAATAGTCAGGGCAATGAAGTTGCAGTAACAAACTACGGCGGTGCAATTGTGGCTATCATGATGCCAGACAAAGATGGCAATTATGCTAACCTCATCCAGGGTCATGACAACATCCAGGATGTTATCAATTCACCAGAGCCTTTCCTAAGCGTACTCATCGGTCGCTATGGAAACCGTATTTGTGACGGTAAGTTCACATTACACGGCAAAGAATACCAGTTGGCTTGCAACGATGGCAAGAATCACTTGCATGGCGGTCCTACCGGTTTCCACGCACACGTTTGGGATGCAACCCGCATGAGCGAGAATGCTGTCGTATTAAAATATACCAGCCCTTACGGAGAAGAAGGTTTTACAGGAGAAATGGACGTTTGGGTGGCTTACACCTTGACTGACGATAACGAGTTGGTTATCAAGTATCAGGCTACAACCAACAAGTTGACTATCGTGAACCTGACAAACCACGGTTTCTTCTCAATCCAAGGTATCGGCAACCCTACACCAACCATTGACAATATCATTTGTGAGGTGAATGCTGATTTCTATTTGCCTATCGATGAGACTTCTATTCCTACAGGTGAGATCTTGAAGGTGGAAGGCACTCCATTTGATTTCCGCAAACCGAAACCGATTGGTCAGGATATCAATGCAGACAATGAGCAAATCAAGAATGGTTCAGGATATGACCACAACTACGTACTCAACAAGAAGGAAGAAGGCGAGTTGAGTTTTGCTGCAAGAATCAAGGATCCTGTTAGCTGTCGTACAATGGAAGTTTATACTACCGAACCAGGTTTGCAGATGTATACAGGCAACTTCCTGGAGGGTATCAAGGGTCAGCATGGTGCAACATTCCCACGCAGAAGTGCAGTCTGCTTTGAGGCTCAACACTTCCCAGACTCACCAAACCGCTCATATTTCCCAAGTGTACGCTTGAAACCAGGCGAAACATACACACAGAAAACTATCTATAAGTTTGGTGTTGACAAATAAAAGAAACTTGTATGGTTCAGTCTTATCCTTAAGATAACCTTATTTATAAGATAGACCATATATTTAAACATAGGAGTGGCAGCTCAAAAACTGCCACTCCTTTCCAAGTCTATAAACAAAACATTTAAATATCAACTATTAAAGAAAAAATGGAAAACCAAAAACAAAATGGTAACATCATTGCCATTATCACGATGATGTTCCTCTATGCGATGATTTCATTCGTCACAAACTTAGCTGCTCCTATCGGAGTCATCTGGAAAAACGTATTTGCCGATAGCGGTAGCGCCAACATGATTGGTATGCTAGGTAATGCCATGAACTTCTTGGCTTACCTCTTCATGGGTATCCCTGCTGGTAAATTGTTGACTAAAATTGGTTACAAGAAAACAGCTCTTACTGGTATTGCTACTGGTTTTGTCGGCGTATTCATTCAGTTCCTCTCAGGTAAGTTTGGTGTCGATGTATCAGGCTTCTCTGTTTATCTCTTCGGTGCATTCATCTCAGGTTTTGCTGTATGTATTCTGAATACTGTAGTAAACCCTATGTTGAATCTTCTCGGTGGCGGTGGTAACCGCGGTAACCAGTTGAACCTCATTGGGGGTACACTGAATTCTTTATCTGGTACTTTAACTCCAATGCTCGTAGGTGCCCTTATCGGTACAGTAACAGCCAATACCCAGATGGTAGATGTCAACTTGGTACTTTACATCGCTCTCGCAGTATTTGCAGCTGCCTTTATATGCTTGCTCTTCATCCCTATCAAGGATCCTGAGATGGGTAAGACAACTGACAAGACTGTATTCGAGCATTCACCATGGGCATTCCGCCATTTCAACCTCGGCGTTATCGCCATCTTCGTATATGTAGGTGTTGAGGTAGGTATCCCAGGAACTTTGAATTTCTACATTTCAGACACAACAGCCAATGGTGGTGGCTTCATCAACGGCGCAGCCTTGGCAAACGCAGCAGCTATCGGTGGTTTCGTAGCAGGAACATACTGGTTGCTCATGTTGGTGGGCCGTTTGTGCTCCAGCTTCATTGCCAACAAGGTTTCAAGCCGTTCTATGATGATTGTCGCTAATGGTGCAGGTATGCTGTTCATTCTTTTGGCAGTACTTCTTGGCAAATCAACAACTGTAGATATGCCTGTATTTACAGGTTCTTCATTCCAGTTGGTAACAGTTCCTATCTCAGCCATGTTCTTGGTACTCTGCGGTCTTTGCACCTCTATCATGTGGCCAAGTATCTTCAACCTTGCTACAGAGGGTCTTGGCAAATATACAGCCCAGGCTTCAGGCATCTTCATGATGATGGTAGTAGGTGGTGGTTTGATGCCATTGGTACAGAACTTCATCGCCGATAATGCAGGTTACATGTTGAGCTACATCGTACCTCTCATTTCTATGGGTTACATGTTCTTCTATGCAATCGCTGGTTGCAAGAACATCAACAAGGACATTCCTGTAGAATAATCTTAGGAATACCCTCTATAATGGTTGGCTTTCCATGAGTACAACTCACGGAAAGCCATTTACTAAATAAAGCAAACCTTTTAAATATTAACAATCTAAACTATAAGAATTATGGATATCGAAAAAGTAAGAAGCCGCTTCATCAAGCACTTTGATGGTAAAACAGGTAATATTTATATGTCTCCAGGCCGCATCAACCTTATCGGTGAGCACACCGACTACAATGGTGGATTCGTATTCCCAGGTGCAGTAGATAAGGGTATTATGGCAGAGATTCGTCCTAACGGCACAGATACAGTAATGCTCTACTCTATCGACTTGAAAGACCGTGTAGAATTCAAGGTGAATGATCCTGAGGGTCCTCGTGCTTCTTGGGCACGCTACATCTATGGTATCTGCCAGGAAATGAAGGCATTGGGTGTTGAAGTTAAAGGTTTCAATGCAGCATTCTATGGTGATGTACCTCTCGGTGCTGGTATGTCTTCTTCTGCTGCTCTTGAGAGCTGCTTCGCATTTGCTTTGAACGATCTCTTCGGTGACAACAAGGTTTCTAAGTGGGATCTCGTATTGGCCGGTCAGGCTACTGAGCACAAGTATATCGGCGTAAACTGCGGTATCATGGACCAGTTTGCTTCTGTATTCGGCAAGGAAGGTAAATTGATGCGCCTCGATTGCAACAGCCGCGAGTTTGAGTACTTCCCATTCAACCCTCAGGGCTACAAGCTCTGCTTGGTAAACTCTAAGGTAAAGCATGAGTTGGCTGGTTCTCCATACAACGACCGTCGCAACTCTTGTGAGAATGTGGTTAAACACATCGCCGCTAAACATCCAGAGGCTAAGTTCGAAACCCTCCGTGATTGCACATGGGAGCAGTTGGAAGAGGTTCGTGCAGAAGTTGGCGAAGAGGATTACAGCCGCGCTCACTTTGTATTGGGCGAGAAAGACCGTGTATTGGCAGTCTGCGATGCGCTCGAAAAGGGTGACTACGAGACTGTAGGTCAGAAGATGTATGAGACTCACTATGGTTTGAGCAAGGAATATGAGGTAAGTTGCGAGGAGCTCGACTTCTTGAACGACTTAGCTAAGGAGAATGGTGTTACAGGTAGCCGTATCATGGGTGGTGGCTT
>ENA-ORPK01000814-ORPK01000814.1-human-gut-metagenome-genome-assembly--contig:-NODE-814-length-27344-cov-5.209169_pt1 | contig 27344 bp, 26 predicted proteins | sample MGYA00242139_ERZ509068 | MGnify/ENA primary metagenome ERZ509068 (study PRJEB26280, sample SAMEA2338687) | human gut metagenome | biome: human gut; feature: human-associated habitat; material: faeces... | reverse complement strand
AGAATTAGAACGTTAAAGCGAGTTTCTGGTTTACACAGAATTCCGTATTCTCTCATTAATTTGTAAACTAATAAAATTACAAAATTTAAAATAATGTCAATTTTAATAATTCTAATGGGTGTTTAATTATTAATACTTTATAATCATTCTAGGTGAAAGTTATGGACAATATAGAAAACAATATTTCAAATATATTTAACGAGACAAAAAATTATTTTAATTCTAACGAAACTAAATCGCTTGATTTTAGGCTTTCCCAATTAAAGAAGCTTTATAAAGCCATCAAGGATAATGAAAAAGAAATTGCAGAAGCCCTTCATGAAGATTTAGGGAAGTCTTACCAAGAAGCATATATGTGTGAGATTGGATTAGTCTATCAAGAGATTTCCTACATGATTAAACACTTGAAGAAGTGGAGCAAACCCAAAAACAAGTTTGCAGGATTGACGGCCTTCCCATCTAAAGCAAGGGTTTATCATGAACCGGTAGGCAAAGTATTGATCATGTCTCCATGGAATTATCCATTTCTTTTAACTGTCCAACCTTTAGTAGGAGCGATTGGAGGAGGCAATGTTGCAATCATTAGGCCTTCTAGCCAAGCAAAAGCTACTGCTAAGATTATTGAAAAGATTACTAGTTCTACATTCCCTAAAAATTATGTTTATACCTTTTTAGGAAGTAGAGAAGAAGCAGACTTATTACTTGAAATGCCATTTGATTTGATTTTCTTTACCGGTTCTCCAAATATCGGAAAAATGGTCATGGCTAAAGCTAGCAAGAATTTGACTCCAGTTGTTTTGGAATTAGGAGGAAAATCTCCTTGCATAATTACTAAAAACGCAGATTTAGATATTGCTGCTAAACGTTTGGTATTTGGCAAGACAATTAATGCAGGCCAAACTTGTGTAGCACCGGATTATGTCTTGATTGATGAATCGCTTAAAGATGAATTTATCAAGAAGATGAAGAAGCAAATCTCCTTGCAATTCCCTAACGGAATGATAGAAAGCAATGAATATCCTAAGATTATTTCTTCTAGCAAAAAGGAACGCCTAGTCAAGCTAATTGAACAAGAAAAGGTTATTTTAGGTGGCAAATCAAACGATACCAAAATCGAACTGACTTTAACTGATTCGACATTTGATTCAGAAGTTATGAAAGACGAAATATTTGGACCTATCTTACCTATAATTACTTATAGATCGCTTGAAGACACGGTCCAATATCTAAAGACACTTGCCACCCCTTTAGCCCTGTATCTATATAGTTTCAATAAAAAAGAGATTGAATACGTCATGTCTAACCTTAGCTTTGGTGGTGGGGCAATTAATGATTGCTTGATGCACTTGTCTAGCCATGCACTTTGTTTCGGTGGTAAGGGCAATTCTGGCATGGGACAATACCATGGCAAGTATTCTTTTGATACCTTCACACATAAAAAAGGAGTCCTAATTTCTTCTAAAGGAGATATGAAAGTCAAATATCATCCTTATAGCAAGAAAGGACTTAACTTTATCAAAAAAGTACTTAAATAATTATTTGTTAGACAAAAAGATTCCTAACTGATCGATTATCTCTTTATCGGTTTCTTTTGTATCGTCTTTAAACCACCATTTTATGATTTGGACTAAGCATCCTGTATAGGCATTTGTTAAGAAATCGATATTCCCAGTTATAAGAGAAAGAGTTTTCAATTGGGTTATTTTTTCCTTTATTGCTTCGCTTAATTCAGCAGTAAAAATATTCTCTAACAATAAAAAGGAAGTGGAAATTGCATTGTTTTTAACTAATTTTCTATATTTATCGAATACATGGAAACATCTTCCTGCCAAAGTTTGAATGAAGAACGTGATATCAGTTATGTTTTCCATATTATAGGAAAAGAATTCGGCTCTAGTGCGATATGCCATAAAAGCAAATAAATCATATTTATCATTGAAGTGCTGATAGAATGTTGCTCTTCTTACATTAGCCTTTTTGCAAACTTCGTTTACGGTAATGTTTTCAATTAGCTTAGTTTCCATCAAGTGGAACAATGCTTCTGATAAAGCGTTATTTGTTTTGACAATTCTCTGATCCATAAAAAATTTAGACACTTGTTAGGGTTTGTCCATTGCCCGAATTTCAATACTGATTATAGTAGCAAATGCCTTTTAAGGGTAAACTAAATTTAAGAAGGAGGAGGGAGAATGGAAAACGAAGACATAATAATTATTGATTCACTTACTAAGGATTATGGACAAGGCAGGGGCATTTTCAATGTTTCTTTCTCTGTTCATAAAGGCGAATGCTTTGGCTTTTTAGGCCCAAACGGGGCTGGAAAGTCTACTACCATACGCCATCTTATGGGCTTTTCAAAACCTGATTCAGGAAAGGCAACCATCAATGGCATTGAAGCTTATAAGAATTTAAGTGGCGCAATGGCATCCACTTCATATTTAATGGGAGAAGTTGCCCTTCCAAAATTACTTACTGGGAAGCAATTCCTTGATGAGATGGCATCTTTAAAAGGTGTGACCGATTTTTCTTTAAGAGATTATCTAGTTAATTATTTTGGGCTAGATTTATCAATGCTTTGTAAAGATATGTCTACTGGAGGCAAAAGAAAGCTAGCAGTAGTATCTTGCTTTATGTCTGATCCAGATGTCATTGTTATGGATGAACCTTCTTCTGGGCTAGATCCAGAGATGCAGCAACGTTTCCTTTCTTTAATCGAAGAAGAAAAGAAAAGAGGAAAAACGATGCTATTATCTTCCCATATATTCTCCGAAGTAGATTCTTGCTGCGATAGGATTGCAATTATTAAAGACGGTTCAATCGTTTCTTTGTTTGATTCAGCATCATTGAAACACAAAGAAAATAAGACATATAAGATTCGTTTTGCTTCTAAAGATGAATATGACTCTTTCATTAAGAAGAAGAGTCAAAAATGGAAGATTGTTGATAAAACAAATAAAGAGCATCAAGTCGTCGTGGTCATTAATGAAAAAGATTCTTTGTCTTTAATTAAGGAAATGGCCAAATTCAAGGTTAAGGATTTAGGTGAGATAAAAGAAACCCTAGAAGATTACTTCATGTCATTTTATAAGGAGGATAGGTCATATGTCGGACTTAACTAAAAAAGAAGATATAATCGCCGTCAAGACCGTCTCTTTGACAAAAGACTATGGCCAAGATAGAGGCGACTTCGATTTAAATCTAGAGATTAAGCAAGGCGAATGCTTTGGATTAGTTGGAGAAAACGGGGCAGGCAAAACTACTTTCTTACGTCTACTGATGGGATTTGTAAAACCTTCATCAGGAGAGGCTTATATATATGGTCATGATACATATAAGGAAGCTTCTATTGTTAAGAATTACGTTGGTTATGTTCCTGGCGAGATTAATTTCCCAGAAGCCAAGACAGGATTAGAATTCCTAACTACATTTGGGGCAAAACGTGGGGTTACTAATTTTGATAAAGCTACTTCAATCATCAAAAGACTCCAGCTTGATGCAAGGGCATATCCAAAACGTATGTCAAAAGGGATGAAGCAGAAATTAGCTATTGTTTCAGCCTTGATGCTAGATTCCCCATTGATCTTATTAGATGAACCAACGACTGGACTAGATCCCTTGATGAGAGATGAACTACTAAATCTAGTTTTAGAAGAAAAACAAGCGGGACGTACCATCATTATGTCATCGAATTCGGTTGAAGAACTCGAAAGAGTATGCGATCGAGTCATGCATATTTCAAAAGGTAAATGCATCAACATTGCTAATGTAAATGACATTGCTAATTGTCCTTTTAGGGATTATAAAATCGAATTCCAAGACAAGACTGATTATAAGGAATTTGCCAAAAGGAAAAATGTTATTAGGAAGCAAGAACAATATAATCAAGTTACAATAAGGGTAGATAAAAAAGATATCAACAAGCTTCTAGAAGAACTTGAACATACAAAACTCAAATTCTTCTCGGAAGTCAAATACGATTTGAAACGTTATTTTGAGGAGGTTGCATAAAATGGAAAAGGAAAATCAAAATCTAAATTTGCCAACTATCACCACGAATAAGAAAAGGAGTGGTATTTTCTCAGCAGCTATTTTCAAGGAAGAATTAAAAAGCAACTGGCTTTATTCTCTTATTGTCGGCTTAGGCAATGCATTGATAATCATCCTTATCGTATCAATCATGTCTACATTAAATATCAATGCGACTAAAGATGCCTTGTCTTCTTTATTTGATTCAGCATCAGAAGAAACTACCTTAAAGACTTCATCCGTATCTTTATATGCTTTATATACTTCTTCAGCCGAAGGATATCTTCAAATCGATGATGGATTAGGCCAAATCGAATCTTTTGTCGATACCGCTAATAAAGAAATTACTTCCTCTGAAACTTCAACTGGAATGGGAGCGTTAAATACTGCTTATAATCTATCCTATAGAATTACAGTAGGGGATGAAGTCGCTAAAAAGGCTGCTGGGATAAAATCCGCTACTACAGCTTATAACACTGCTTTAAATACCATGGAAAAAGGTTTCAAGAAGGATTTAGTTTCTTGCATTCTCCCGAATTATGTTTCTTTCTATTCCGAAAAAGGATATGGAAATTCTAATTTTGATTATAAATGGGGATTACTTGAATCGGTCAATCCTTCTATAAATACCTTATTAGATATGCCTAATTCACTCGGGGATAAAGTTCCAGCTAAATTCACTTATGGAGACTTAATTTCCTTATATGGATTAGAAAAAGATGAAGTATTAGATGCTATTAATGTTGCTGTAACTAATTTAGAGAATTGTTATGGTTTTGATTCTAATGGCAAGATAACTCCTACTTTGACTTTTGAACAGGCTAAGTTCGAGACTGCTCTAGAGCTTCTTCCAACATTTGCTTCTTCTAGTGAAAAGAAGATGGCTAGCGATATCTGCGAAGATGTAAAAGAAGCCTACAACGTTGATAAAGATGCCTTCTTGGCAAATAAAAACATTGAATTAGGCAAAGTATTAAAACCAGCCATTACTAAAGAAGCCAAGAGGACTATGGAAGATTTAGCCTATTATGATTACCTTCCATCTTTTGCAGTCGAATGGGTTACTAATGATTTAGGCTATCCTATCACTTATAAAGAAACTGGTGATCTAAACGAAGATGGAACTCCAGTTGTAAAAGAAATTAAGCTTACTTCCTATAAGCCTGAATTATTTGTAAAAGTAACCGGAGGAATGCCTAGCGATTCTTCCTTAGCCCAAAAGATGCATAAGGATATCTTGACTGGAGTCCCTTATAGCGAACAGCAAATCGCTGAGGCTAAAGAAAAAGCCAAACCAAGCCTAGATGAAGCCTATACTAGACTTGACAAATTCCTTGATGATTTCATCGCGAATAAAGATAAATATACTAACGAAGACGGTATTGATATCAATGCTATAGAAAATAGGGTAATCGATGAAGTAGTCGTGGAAGCCAAGTCTTTAGTACTTGAAGAATATAACAAAAAATACAACACTTCCTATAAGAATATTGAAGACATTCCTTCATCTTCTACATCAATGTCAGGAAAGACCTTAACTAACTCAATTTATGCATATGGGTCAAGCGGAATTGCTTCTTATAGGTCTTTACTTAGACTTGGAGAAGAAAGAGGATATAACTCTAATGAATCGATGGTATTTGCTACTTCTGTTTCTGGGTTAGGCATCATCGATCAACTTCCAACTGCAGTTAAGGACTCCCTAACCGAAATGGGTGAGATGAATACTTATGGTATATTCGTCGGGGTCGTCTCATTTGGATTAGCCTGCGTCTTGTTGCCTTTAGTTTATACGATTGTATTGAGTTCTAATCTAGTTGCCTCTAAGGTAGAGAATGGTTCGCTTGCCTTTACTTTGACTACCCCGATTAAACGTAAGACATTCGTATTTACTGAAGCCATATACCTAGTTTTGACTGAAATATTCCTTGGATTATGTTTATATCTAGGTGCCCTTGTTAGTAGGCAAATAGGTATAGCAGTAGGTGGAGGAGACTTAATTCAATCATTATCAGTCCACGATATTACTTTATATGCCTTAGGTTCCTGCGTGCTTATGATTGGCATCTCTGGAATTTGTTTCTTAGCTTCTTGCTTCTTTAATAAGAGTGGGAAAGCCATTGGAACTGGTGGCGGTATTAATATTTCCTTCTTCATTTGTTCAATCCTAGGCTTATTCGGAACTAGTGCTATTCCAGGAACAGTAAGAATAACTACGATGAATTACTTCAATTACGTAACTATATTATCTTTATATGATGGGCTTGCTGTTATGGATGGAGATCCAATATATTGGTTTAAATTAATTGCCCTCATTGGTATCGCCTTAGTTACTTATGGAACAGGTATATATTATTTCGACCATAAGGACTTGCCTCTATAAGTTTTTAGGAATATTTAATTAATAAAATTATTACTAGCGTATAATAACCCTCGTTTTACTTAAAGGAGGGTTATTTCTTTATGTTAAGAATTATCGTTGATTCTTCTTCCTCAATTACTCAAGAAGAAGCTAAACAATTAGGGATAGATATATTGCCACTTAGAGTCTGCTATAAGGGCATTGAATATAGGGATGGAGTCGATATTGACTCTAGAAAACTATATGAACTTATGGAAGAAAAAGGTGCATTCTCCTTCCCAAAGACATCTTTACCATATATGAATGTTGCCTCGGAAATGGTTGAGAATTATACAAAAAACGGGGATCAAGTGTTGCTAATTACTATCTCTAGTAAACTATCTTCTACCTTTTCTGCCTTGACTGCCATGTTTGCATCTAATAGCAATGTAGTTGTCTATGATTCTAAAAGTGCAGTGGGGGGAATTAGGTTATTAGCGTTAGAAGCAATAAAGAATAAAGACAAGGATGTGCACGAAATAGTCAAGATCCTAGATGATTTATCTTCAAGAGTTGTAATTATTGCCGTTCCTGAAACCCTAGATTATTTGCTTAGGGGAGGAAGATTGAAAAGAAATGCTTGGATGATTGGAAAAATATTGAAGATTATCCCAGTTATTACTTTTAATGATGGATCCTTATTATCTTTAACAAAAGTTAGGGGAAAGATGAAAGGAATGTCTTATATCTGCGATTACGTGAATAAATATAAGGTAGATGTTAGATATCCAGTTATAGGTTCTTATACTAGAGACAAAGAAAACCTAGATAGACTAGGAAAAATGTTATTAGAGACTAATGGAATCAATTTGAATATCGAAGAAGATATGTCTGCTTCGATTGCTGCCCATTGGGGTCCTGGAGCATTTGGGGTTGTCTATATAAAAACTAAATAGATTTAGCAAATTCATATAAAGCGATGCTAGCGGCGTTATCTAGATTAAGCGAATCGACTTTTGAACTAATCTTGATTAAAACTGGCTCGCCTTCATTTAAATAAGAATCATCTAATCCGGTAGCTTCATTTCCAAGGATAATGCTATATGGGTTATATATTTTTATATTTCCAAGGGTATTTTTGGCCTTTAACATAAATGGGTAGAAGTGATGATTTGAATATAGTTTTTTATATTCTTCAAAGCTAGGGAATATAGTTAGATTAATTGAAAATATTGAACCCATGGATGCTCTAATGGTCTTTGGGTCATATGGGTCGGCACATGGAGATATTAAGGCAACGTTATTAATATTGAAAGCCAAGCAAGAACGAAGAATCGTACCTAGATTACCCATATTAGAAGGATTGACTAAGACTAGATGTGGGGCATCTTTTTCTAATGGATTAAACCTTTTCTTGAATTCAGCGATAACCATGCAGTTATCTTTGTTCGCGATATCTTTAAATATCTTGGCATTGTTTTCTATCAATGGAATCTTTGAGTTTTTAGCTAAGGATACTAATTTAAAATAAGTCTCTTTTCTTTCTAATGATGGAGAAATATAGATCCTAATAATATCTTCTTTCCTATTTTCTAGTAGATAAAAGGCTAATGTTATTCCTGGGGCAAACGAGGTGTCATCTTTTTTACTATATTTAATCATGGATTAATTAAAAACTTTTTGAGCCGTTTTGTTAAGTGGTTGGCTACATATTTATATGGATAATATTCAAAATTTTATAAAAGTCGGCCGAATTTCTTCTAAGGTTGAAAAAAATCTAAACATTACATTGACAAGCAACCCTTCTATTTTTCTAAATGAAGGTTTTCTAGATGCCTTAGCTAGTAAGAGACCTAATAGTTATCCTAATGACATAATTGAGATAACTAATCTAGTCAAGAAGCCTAATTTTGTTTTCTATTTAAGGGAAAATAAGGAACTCGTGTATGCAAAAACCTATATTTTAGACCATGCTCCGTACTTTCTTTTGCTTTATGTTTCTAGAAGTGGAAAGCCCAAAAGATGGTATGGAAAAATGTTTAAGTGCATGCCATTGTCTAACTGCAGCTATCTATTTAATAATTATGATTCGACTAGGATTTCCTAAACTAATATCTAGTTTTGTTGCATAATTAGTTTTATGAAAAAGGGAAGACTAATTATTTATATAGTTATCGAGATAATTATCTCTTCTTTTATTCTTTATACATCTACCTATACCCAACAACATAATATCAACGAAGGTGGGGAAGTGGCTAATTTTATCAATAGGATATTTTTTGCTAGCCAACTTAATGACTTTGAGCTTAAGACGATGGTAGCATTAGGCGCAAAAATATTAGGTCATTTCGGTTTATTCATGCTAGATGGATTGTTTGGTTTCATGATTTGGAAAGAATTTAAAAGCAACAAAGCTACATTACTATTTCTTATTTATGCCTTTGTTTTATCTAACCTAGGTGAATTTATCCAATTATTCTCATTAGAAAGAAGTGCGACTATCCATGATGTGATTCTTGATTTCTCAGGTTATGTATTTATATTTATTTGTTATTTAGTCAACAAAAGAAGAACCTTATTCGTCTTTTCTAAATAAATAGGAATATTTCCCTGACAAAAGGTTATTTATTAACATCATTATTAGATTAAAGGCATAAAGAATTAAAAAAGCAGCGAATACGTATGCTAGATAATATGGATTTTTTGGATTTAAGAAATCATAAGGATATGTCTGGCTTCCATATAATAAATCATTCGGCCAGATATATGCTCTAAGCATGACAAATACCAAGTAGAATAAAGGATATATCATACTGAAGAAGGCGTTATACCATCTAACGCTACCCTTTTCATCAAAAAAGAGGAAGTCACATAAAGGAATTATTATAAGGCCTAAATTAAATAACAAGCCTGGAATTGAATAGGCTACTTCATGCTCCCTAATTGTAACTGCAAAGTAAATTATCCCAGATACTAAGGCGTAAGAAATACAAGGCAACGCTACCTTCATGTTAATTCCGGCAGGAATTCCTTTAATCCCATGCCTTAAGTCAATTGAATTAGAAATAATCTCAATAAATAAAATCAAAAGAAAAAGCAAACAGGATTGGACGTTGAAATAAATTAAGGCTTCTGAAGGAGAACCGATCTGAAGAAAATAGAAAACAGTTGCTACCAGAAGCAATATAAATCCAATCGCCCTTCCTATCAATGATATTAATCTATTCTTTACTACAAACATTGTTACCCATTTCTTTCGACTAGCATATTATAATGCTATTATGAAAATTTCACTCACATTAATTGATGACCAATATCCAAAAGGCGGTACGCCCCATAAAAGAATAATAGCCAGGGTTATATTATTTGATGAAAAAGGTAATATTTGTTTACATACAGTTTCTAGAGATGATGCATTTGGCAAACAAACTTATTTTGAAACCCCTGGAGGAGGAATCGAAAAGAAAGAAACTCTAGTTGAAGGTCTTCTTAGGGAAATAAAAGAAGAAGTGGGTTGTAAGGCTGAAATATTAGAAGAATTAGGAGTTGTAAAAGATTCCTACAATCTAATTTCTAGAAGGAATGAAAACCATTATTTCCTTGCAAAAGTTATTTCTTTTGGAGAAAACCATTTTGTTTCTAGCGGAGATATGCTTATAAAGGAAACTAAGTTTTATCCTCCTGAAGAAGCGATTAAATTAATGGAAAGCCAAGAAGACTCTGGAGTTTCTATATTAGTTAAAAGAAGGGAACTACCATTTCTTAAGCTAGGAAAATCTAGAATCGGATACTATTTGAACAAAAAAGAGTTGAAGTAGAGCCGTTAACTGAGTATATTATTCTAGCCGTGGCGCGATTGGTGAAACGGTGAACACATCCGGCTGTGAACCGGACATGAACGGGTTCGACTCCCGTATCGCGCCCCAGACTTGTAAGACTGAACCATGAAAATTGGTTCTTTTTTATTACTTTTCCAAATTTGCAAATTCTAAACGTATAAAAACCTAACTTTTTGCAATTTACCGTAAATTTATTTGATTATAAGCGGTTTTTTGCAAGCGAATACATTATGCGGTTCGAATCAATATGAATGGAATTAATTTAAGGCTACCTAATGCTTGAGGGAATAGCCTTAAATATATCCTTTTAGCGGTGTGCCTTAAAACACTTTTCAACGTTAAAAAATATGAACGTAAAACAAGTTGAACAAAATAGAATTATTGCTTCATAAAAAATGAATCGTAATCTAACCTGCTTTACAATGTAATTAAAATTCCTATACTGATTATGGAGTTAAAATCTATGAGTACATCAATATTAGAATCGAAGAAAACCTTGAAAGCCTTTAAAGAAGTTGATGATATTTCTTCCGGGAAAAAGAAAGCTAAAAAATATAAGAATACTAGCGAACTTAGAAAGGATTTAAACGTGTGAAGCACGATGCTGTTATAAGTAATGTCTGCATGAAAGGTATTAAAAAAGCAAAAGATAAAGCGGACTTAGATTTTGCAATTTCAATCGCCACTGTTGATGGAGTGATGCCAAGCAAAAAAGCCTTAGAAATTATTAAGTCGTATTCTTCTGAAGAAATTGATTATGAAACTGCACAACTTGAAATTGCAAAACTTTATAAAAGATAAAAATTATTTTTCGATGATTTCGTCTTCTTTAATTAATAACTTATGGGTGCAATGAAATGTTGCTGTTTTCGTCGCCTTTATTTAAATCAGAGCAAGAACGTTCGGCAATGAAATTCAAGTGGTCGCCACAACGTTCTAAATTACCAACTAAGTTAATGAAAACATTAGAGCTTTGAGGTTTGCATTCACCTCTTTCTAACCTTTTTAAATGGGCATTTACCATATCGGTTCTTTGCTTATCGATTGCATCTTCAATAGACCTTGCTTTGTTTAATCTTTCTAGGTCAGGATGATCTAGGACTAGGGTGGTCTGAGCAAACATTGCGTTTATATTCTTTTGCATTTCTTGCAGGTCATTCATGACGGCAGGGGAGAAAACCAGATTCTCTTCGATTTCATGACGCGTATAGGAAATGATATTATCTGCAACTTCAGTTAATCTAACAATATCTGCTATATCTAGTTGCATCCTTGATATCCTTTTTTGGGACTTAGGGCTTACTCCCTTACCAGCAATTTCAACAATGAACGCACCTAATTCTTTTGACATTTTAAGTACACGGGTCTCTTCTTTATTGATTTTTTCTTCAATTTGCTTCTTATCCATAAAGGCTTGTAAGGATGTATTTAGATCATCTAAAGCAGCCTTAGCCATGATGTGATAATAAGAGATGGCTTGGGTAAGTGCTAATTCAGGAGTAGTAAGGAAGCGAGGATCAAGTAAGTCGGATTCTGTTTTCTTCCCCTTTTCAGGAACTATCTTAGTTGCTAAGAACACTAGTCCTTTGGTAAATGGAAGGAACAAGACGGTGCATACTAAGTTAAAGAATGTATGGAACATTGCAATTTGAGTCGCAGGATTATTTGGGAACCAGCGTTCAAATGTAAGCTTCATCGCATCTTTCCAGCATATTAAGATGATAAAGAAAATCAAACTACCAAATACATTAAACAAAAGATGGATTATAGAAGCCCTTTTGCCATTTGTAGTAGAGCCTATCGCAGATAATAAAGCAGTGGAACATGAGCCAATATTTGAACCTAATATTAAATATAGGACTCCATTTCCCTCTCCTCCAATGACTGCTCCTGCCATAGCCATTGCTAAAACTATAGAAGTAACTGCGCTAGAAGATTGAGCCAAAGCAGTCAAGACAATACCAATCAAAAGTAATAAAAATGGATTTGTTAAAGAAGTTAATGCGTTCTTTAGATTCTGGTCATTCAAGAATATTGACTGCATATTGCTAGTCATTGTTTCTAGTCCAAGGAATAATAGACCTAGACCAGTAACCATATCGCCAGCTAAAGCAACTTTAGGGAATTTCTTTCCTAGGAACAAGCGTAATAAAACACCTACTAAGGTTAACGAAATTATTATTTCAGTCAAAGGGAAGGAAGAGGAAGTGAGTCCACCTAATGCAACAATTTGGGCCGTAATGGTAGTGCCGATATTTGCACCCATTATATACGTAGCAGCTTGGACTAAACTCATTACTCCAGCATTTACAAAACCTACAACCATGATGGTAGTGGCTCCGCTAGATTGCATAATCATGGTAGCCAAAGTCCCTATTCCAACTCCTGCAAATTTAGATTTAGCAGTCTTGGCAAATAATTTCTTTAGTCCACCTGTAGCGAGTTTTTCTGTTGAACATTGAAGCATGTTCATTCCAACAAATAAAGCACCGAGTCCACCAATCATTAATAAAATAGGTATCCATATTGGGGTAGCTTCGGAGTCGACCAGTAGTCTTATCACGTTTTTCATGTGTTGTTCCTTTACCGATTAATACATAATAGGCAAAACAAAGGTGTTTAGTCCACCTAGTTTTAACTAAACTGTAAAGAAAGCGCTAACAAAATGTAAATAATGAGACTATAAATTTAAACCTATTAATTATTTTAAGGGTTCAACCCATTGCCTTATAAATGAATTTTGTTTATAAAGAATGTAGCAAGAATTTTATCTAAATCAGCATCACTTCATTTAGATATATAAATAGGAGGAACCTTATGAGACAAGACTTAAAAGATAGATATGGTCGACGGATTGGCTATATTGAAGATAGAGGAACTAGAAAAGAAATCTTTGACCAATATGGCCGTAAACTTGGCTATTATGATGGAAGATATACATTTGACCGTTATGGAAGAAAAGTAGGCCAAGGAGATTTACTTTCTTCTTTATTACCAAGATTTTAAAAATAAAACGACAAAATTAGCTTCTTAGATTGTTTTATTTATTGAGATGGAAAAGATTAATGGTTTTGTTTTAAGGCGACTATGTTCGACTTCGAAAAAGAAGGTGAACGATTCTTTTAATCTCGTCTTCAATAAATATCGTTACCTTGTCTATTATGTTTCTTTCGACATAATAAAAAACGAAGAGGAAGCAAAAGACATAGTTAATGAGACATTCTTGAAGATGTATGAAAGAAGAACATCTTTTGCTAAAGAGAGTAAATTAAAATACTTCTTGCTAGTAACTGCTAAAAATCTATCTATCAACCGCCTTAAAACCAATAAATACCATCTCCCTTATTCCGATGATATAGAAGGAGAAAAAGAAGAGGTAGGTGTATCGATTTACCTAGAAAAATTCAAGGAAGTGCTAGATGAAAAAGAATATCAATATATAGTCTTGCACTTGCTTTATGATTTTTCTTTTAAAGAAATTGCCAAAGCCAATGAGCTTACTACTTCTCAAGTATCTTCTAAATATAGACGCGGGATAAAGAAACTACGTGATTTCTATGGAGGTGATTTCAATGAGAATTAAAAAACAATTCAAAGAAGATTTCGAGAACGCAAATAAAGTTGATTTGGATTTTGATTTAGATCAATTAGAAGATAACACTAGGATGACTCTATTCAAGAATAAGTCCACTAGGAATTGGATACTAAGAGGATGTTCTATCCTTGCTGTTTGCTTGCTATTAATAGGATTTAGTTTTGAGGTTGGATTATTAAAAATAAAAGTGAGTGCTAAATTCTATAAAAACAAATATTCAGTAAGCGAAATCTATATAGCCGAATCTAATTCTTTTAAGAAACTAAATAATGTTATTTATCCTAGTGGCGAATATCCTACTAAATCTGAAATTAGCAAAGAAGAAGTAGAGGCGTATAACAATTTCTCATCGTTGACTTATCAATCAATTTTAGAAACATCAAATAATGTAAATATGTCTTATTCGATAGCAGGCCTATATTCTTTGATGAACGAAATGAGCTGCGGAACAACTAAAGAAGATTTGAAAGATAGATTTGATAATCTTCTAGGCTTAGATAAAAACGGCAGAACATCTTTTTATGAGAAATTAATAAAAGCTAATTCTTTTGGGAAAGAGAATTCGACTATCCAAGTCAAGAATGCTGCTTTCTTAGATAATAAGTATGAATATTCTGCTGAATTTGTTAATGATTTAACTAAATTATATTGTGAAGCCTATCAACTTGATTTTGATTTGGATAGAAAAAAGATCTTTGAATGGATAGACCAGGCTTTAAAAACATCTAATTATATAGATGATAGGTTTTTGGAAATCGATAAAGAGACTATGCTATTTTTATTCTCGACCTTCTATTTCAAAAATGATTGGTATATCAAATATAGCAGCGATAAGAACATCAAAGATAATTTCTATCCCAATGGTAATGATAAAGTTCAAACTACTTTTATGAAACATTCATATTTAACTGATTGTTATTATGATTATGGAAATTATCTCTCTGTAACTGATTATTATACTGATAAAGTAGCTTCGGTTACTTATCTAGTCCCAAAGAAAGTAGAAGATAATATTTATGAGCTGACAAAAGGAAAAAATATTTTTGTAGACGAAGAGAAAAGCAAGGTAGTTAATTCAAATCCAAGAAAATCCATAATGGTTAAATTAACAACTCCTAAGTTTTCATTTAAGAACGATATTGATTTGAAATCATCTTTAGGAAATTTAGGGTTTGAAGATGTTTTTAACAGGAACATCAATTCGTTTGATAAAGTCATAAAAGAAAACCCAACAGAAAAATATAATGTCTATCTTCAAAACATTAAGCAAAGGAATGAGATTGATTTTAACGAAAACGGAACTGTAGTCAGAAGTTTAACAACTGCAAGTTTTGGTGCTGGAAGCGCCGGAAACATGGAAATGAATACGGTTGAAGTTAAATTGAATCAACCCTTTATTTACATCATAAAAGACATCAATGGGTCGCCTATTTTTGTTGGACACGTTGATAACCCGAAAGCATAATGGGGTCTAGTTTTCTTGCTCTTTAGTCCCTTTTAACTAGTTTATTCGCATTATCAAGAATATAGCCTAATTCAGTTATCCCATTTATATCGGTTTGGTAAACCTTCTTAAGTAAACTTGAATGGATTGTTTTCATAGCGGTTTCGTATTCTTTTTCATTTAAAGAATCCAAAAGCAAGCAACCCGTATGTCCTTTATTTTCATTTAGATAGGAGAATGTCTTATTAGGAAGGCTCCATAATTCTTCAGTTTTTATGATGAATACGTTTGAGGTTTTATTCTTGTTTACTAAGTTATAAGATCCATCTTTTTTCTTTGATACTATATTCGAGACAAAGCTAGTAAAATCTAATGCTTCCGTTTTTAAATACAAGACATCAAAGACAACATAACGCAGATGCTCGATCGAGAATAAAGTCTTTTGGATAGGCAATAGATCTTCTTGCTCATCTTTATACCTTAATGATGCGACTGAAGAAGAGAATTCATCCAAAGATATCTTTTGGTTATTATCAAGTCTAGTAATTTCAATAGATGCATAATGCAAATCATCATGCTGAACAAAACTAAGCCTATAACCTAGAAGGTACATTTTTGTCGGATATGTATATATGGGGTTAATGTTTTTCTCTTTTTCTTCTGGCTTCATCAATATCCATTCTATCTTTCCTCTTTGGTTTTCTTCTTCGTTTATGGATAGCGAATCGCGATTAGACAAAGAATAAGAAGTGGATATGGAATAAGTTAGATTTAGTGACATTCCGATAAAGGAAAGAATTTCGTTTTTCTCAAAAGCCCTATTCAAGAAATCTTCTAGATGCCCATAGGTGTAGCAGTGCTTTCTTTTCGTGTCTAATGGATAAGTTTCCTTATTCTTTCCATCATATAGATTTACTTTACCCTTGCTAGTTAATTGGAAGGCAAAGTAGTAGGTGTTATTTCTTTCATATTTAAGGTAAATCATTTCATATAGCAAGGATAATATTTCATCATTTTCATCCCCGTTATCGATATGAACTACAAATAAATGGATGTTGTCATCATTTTCTTTTGCAATCCTTTTCCCATATTCCATAACGCTAGAACGGTCATGGATATTTATCTGGGTATTAGAGATATTGAATAGATGTATGTAATTTGAAATAGATTCATCAACAAAAGGTTCTTCGCCGATATTTGAGACAAATTCAAAAGAAGGGATAACATCATCAAAAAGTTGATATGAAGTTGCCATTTTCTCAAATAGATTTACTACAGCTTTTTGATTGGATATTAGATGGACTTTTATGGAAGGGACTTTCTTATAATTCTTTATATTGTTAATCCATTCTTCATTTTCTTCATAGAAATGATACAAAGGATAATCTAGAACAAACTTTTCAGCGATGACATCATCAAAAGACAATGTTCTTATTACTCCAAAACTTCTGGTCCCAAATCTATATGATTTTTCAAATTCACCAGTATGTTTTAGCAAGACTACATTAAGGTGTTCGTTAAGTTTGGCTTTTTCTAAAGGAGCTGCCAATTTTTGGATTTTATCAACATCAAAAGGGTTGCTATCTTTTAAGCAAGTCTCTATCTCCTTGCTATATTGAATGTATTCTTTATTGAAGCAACGCCTAATTCTATTTAAGGCTAATATACCTAGATGGATGTTATCTTCTTCTTTTGAATATAATGACAAGATAGTTATCTTTCTTCCTTTACGTAATTATCTACGGTTAATAAATGTCGATAGATATTTTTCGCTTAATGAAGCAAGACGGAAATCAATATTGGCTTTTTCGAAGGCACTTTTGAATTCACTTGCGTTTTGATAAATCATAGAAGTCTTATCTAAGATTACTATGACATTATCACCTTTTTTCTTTAATTGCTTGGCGATTTGCAACGAAAGTGGGTTATTTTCGTCTGTAAATATAATTACGTCTGGACCAGAAATTAAATTCTTTGCCCTTGGAATGAAGTTTTTGACGAACAACGTGATTGTTGACATAGCAACAAGGACAACGCAAGATAAGGAGTGGATTACATAAATGATTATGAAATATAAATCTCCTCCATTTTTAGTTAAGACAAATGAACGTATATAATCCGATTTGATTTGGAAGACAAATAAGGTTAAGGCATCCGCGATACCTCCGGAAATAAATTGCAGCCAATTGCTGCCATCTTGATATGGAAGTCTAGTTTCTGGGTTATAATATTTACCAAACCCACACATATAGAAACCAAATATGAACAAGACAATCATGTAGAATAACTTGTTCTTCCTATATTTCCTTACAAACAAATTGAAGAAGAAAGAAAACCAGCAGAACAAGATTCCTGCCAAGGCAATCGAAGCCGATAAAATTTCATTAATTGAATAATCCATATTTACATTCCCTAAAATTTATGCTCTTTCTCTAAACATCCAGGTGATACTTCTAATAATTCGTTTTTCTTTGCCTTGATATGCTTGTTGCAGCAAGGAAAATAGAAGCCGTTTTCGTCTGTTATAACTCTATCTTTGTCGTGGCAAAGGCAAAGGCTATTCTTTTCATTTCCATCATGAAATATGCGAAAACAGTTTTTACATATCTTGATGTTATCTACTTTTTTATTTTCCTTCATGATGACTGTATTGATCGTATTGAAAAAGGTAGCCATCGATGATGCATCTTGATAAAGGGCGATTTCGCCGGAATTATCTTTATATAGCGGTAGACTTTCTACTATCCTTTTTGTTTCCGGAGATACTAGAAAATAAGGTAATGGTTTTCTTCCTTCTCTAGTTTCTAGATATATACGTCTTTCTTCATTTACGAAATGCCTATTCTCATTTTCTATTGTTAATGAGACGCCTAGAAATAAGGTCGCTTCTTTTAAAGCGCGTTCAATTTCTTCGTCGAAAGTATCTTTTTTCCTAGTCAATAAAGATTCTGGACAAAAGAAAGTATGGATACCTAATAGATTTTCTAGAACCTCATACAATTTCTTCGCATGATAATATTCTTTGGTAAATATTAGTTCCTCGGCATCTTCTTTTTCTAGTCGAGGAAAAGAAATGAATATTTGGTAAGGTTTATTCATCTTTTATATACCTCCTATATTCTTCGCTAGAGATTTTTATAAAACGGATTGCTCCACATTTATTGTTATCGTAGCCATAATAATATCCATTCAATATATGCCTAGAAAGAAAATCATCTATTTCCGCTTTTAGTAGCACTATTCCTTTAACAGAGGTTAAGACCTTGTCCGGCTCATATTCATAATAGAAATAGATAGTATTACCTTTTATATCTATTGTAGAGGAGACCGAATGACATAAAGGTGAATCCGTATAGCTTATTGCCCTTCCTTGCAAAGAAAGTTCGTTACCATCGCGCTTAATTTTTACCAGTCTATAAGAAGCGGGGGTATTGCTAAGCTGACTATGAGGACTTGGAGTAGAAAGATATAAATAATGTCCGCATAGCAAATCTTTGATCTCTTCTTTTTTATTCACTTCTTTAATGCAATCTTTTTCTAGTTGTTTTCTTCTTCCGATTAAGAAAAACCTAGTATTTGTCTGTCCATAATTAGAAGCACTTTCATCTTGGAAACGTATTAAATCAGGATAATCAGAAACTGAGGCATTTCCTAATGCTAGTGATTTTTCATTTGGATGTTTGCTTATATAATCCAAAGCTTCGGTAGTGGATGCTTTTTTCCTCATTGCAGCAAAAGGGATAGATTCATTTATAAACATTGAACATTGCCTTAATGTTGGCAAATTTCCGTATACGGATTCAATATCATATCCTTTTATGCCTTCATTATCTTTATGTATGTAGCTATATAACACTATTTTGGATTTATAGGTATCAAATAATTCAATTGGTACTTCTTCATTTAGTAATAAATCCCTTACCTGTGGGACTAAACCGCAGTCATCATTAGCAAAAGGGACAAAAGCATAATCGGATTCATGGAATAAGAAAGCTTCTTTTATTTCATCCATGTTTTTACCTGCGATTAATTGAATTCGATAATTTTCATCTTCAAATAATTCGCAGGGCTTGATTTCTTTCATTGATTGGCTTGATGAATATAAATATTTTTTTAATGCTAAATAGGTATTGCTTTTACCAAAGCCAAAATAAATTAGCCTAATTTCCTTCATGACAATATTGCCCTTACTTATTTTCCTTATTTATGGTATAAAACAAAGACCTTTATTGCAATGTTAAAGGCTTGTTTTTTGCTATATAAACGTTATTTTCATGTTTTTAGGATAATTTATTTTATTTATATTCATGTCGAATAATATAATTTTTTCCGCACATGAAGCTATCTTGGAGATACCTATATGAATAAAAAGCCAAAAGCAGCAGCGGTTACTTTATCTTCGTTTTTGTTATTTGGTTCTATATTTGGGTTAGCCCAAAACCTTTATAGAGAATACAAAACAGGAGATTACGTTAAAGAAGAAGATGCTTATTTTGGTGAGAGAATCACCAATCCGGCAGGATTAATAAAGGCATCTAAATATATTGTTCCTAGTGATGGAGAATATTCAAAACAAAAGACCCGTTCATTAGGCACATCATTAATTGGCAATATCGAAAGTGTTTGGAATAGCTATACAGGAAAAGGTACTACTATTGCTGTTATTGATGATGGATTCGATTATAAACATTCTGAATATGTTAGAAGCGATGGGACAAGCGCTATATCCAAAGATAGTCGTTATTATTATTCTAATTCTCAGGGTACAGCCCTTTACTATAAGTCTTATTCTTCTAATCCAACTTGCATTGCTGAAGATTGGGAACAAGTAGACGTTGGTGAGCATGCCTGGGCAACCCATGGAACGAATACTTCTACAACAGCAGCTGCCCCTCTAAACGACGTAGGTGGAGTTGGAATTGCTCCTGATGCAGATATTTTGGCTTTGAAAATAGATATGAGTTTTGCTGCCATTGAAGGCGCTATCGATTATGCAATCAGCCAAAAAGTCGATGTTATTAATATGTCTTTAGGCGCATATGCCGAGAACTTCACTGATGGTTGGGGAGATTCTCAAGAAGGCGATAGTTCGGTTGCTCTTTATTTGGAAGATGTCTGTAAAAAAGCATATAACGCCGGGATTATTGTTGTAGCAGCAGCTGGAAATGAATCTACTTATCATAAATCTTACCCAGCATGTAATAGCAATGTAATCGGAGTCGGAGCTATAGGAGACTATGATAACAAGGGCAACGCTTCTAAACTTGCTGAATTCACTAATTATGTTGATCCTAGCCAAACCGGTGAGGTTAATGCTGATATTTTAGCCCCTGGATATGTTTGGACCGCCACCCAATCGGGGACTAAAAATTCCATAACCCATATATATGAAGATACACAGGGTACTTCATTTTCTAGTCCAATAGTTGCGGGTGCCGCTTGTTTATGGAAACAAAAATATCCAAACGGAACGCCATCTCAATTCCTAAATCAACTCCAAAGTACTGCTGATGATATCGGGGTATATAAAAACAAAATGATTCCTTTAAATAGCTGGGATAGTTCGCTTAGTGATGTTGGCCCATCTAACATCACTAACGGAAGATTGAATGTTGCTAATTTAATGGAAATAGATGAACCATTTGTATCTATTCAGCAAGCTTCGATTAATATTGCAGTTAATGAAAAAGTTAAGATTAAGTTAGAAACTGCTAATGGAATCATTACGTATGCATCATCTAATGCTGATGTTGCTAAAGTTGACGGAAACGGATTAATAGAAGGCGTTAGTGAAGGCAACGCAAATATCATTGTCACGGCGACTAAAAATGGGAAAATAGCTACAGCCAACGTTCCTGTTAAAGTTTCTCCATTCATTGCTACATCATCGCTAAGTGTTGATCCTAGTTCGGTCAATCTGACGGTTGGCGATACTTACGATATGGAGAAAACGGTAAAGGCTACTCCTAGTGATGCCTCTAGGCTTTTCTTATTCGAAAGCCAAGATGATAAAGTTGCAAGCGTAGATATTGATACCGGTTTAGTTACCGCTATTGGTGAAGGAACTACGACAATTGATGTTATTGCTCCTTATGGCGAGGGTAGTGCATCCTTATTAGTAACAGTAGAAGCTCCAATAACTCCAACTTCTTGGGATAAAGTAACTACTCAAGCAGATTTAACTGATGGTGATTATTTAATTGTTTATGAAAAAAGTAATGTCGCTTTTAATGGCGGACTAGATTCGTTAGATGCTCCTAATAACACTGTTTCAGCAACTGTTTCTAATAATAAGATTGCTTATGATGAAACTACTGAATCTGCTAAATTCACCATCGAATCATATTCTGGTGGGTATAGTATTAAAACCTCAAGTGGTAGTTATATAGCGGCTAAGCAAGGGAAAAATTCTCTTCTTACATTTTCCTCTCCGCAGAAAAATGAAATTACTTTTTCTGGTGGTAATGCAATGATTGTCTCAAATGGATGTACTTTAAAATTTAATAATGATAGTAAACAAAATAGATTTAGGTATTATGCAAAAAAAGGCCAACAAGATATTCAATTATACAAGGCCTCTTTAACTAGCGCCGATACTCTAACAAATGTTAACTTAACATCTGATAAAACCTTTCATCCAGGTGAAAGCATTACAAAATCTGATATTAAGATGACCCTAGTTTATTCTAGTGGCAAAACCATTGAAACCACTGGATTTAACTTCACTGATTATATGTTTACTTATGATGATGCTTTAAGTGGTGGAACTATCTCCAAGAAGCAATTCAATATTACTTATGAAGGAAAACAATATAACCTAGATGTCAATGCTTCTAGAATCGCGTTCGATGAAACTCTTAAATCAGTTTCTAATGTTGCTAATTTCATCATGTATGAAGATAATGCAAATCAATGCACGTCTAAGCTAGATTTAGCAATTTCCTACCTTAATGAACTTACTAGTGGCGAAAAGAATACCTTCTCTGCTTCTGATGATTATGTAATTTCTACTGCTAGAAATAGACTAGAAGCCTGGGCTAGACATGAAGGAAAAACTTTATCTTTTGTTGATAATGCTTTTGTGGCATCTTCTTTAAGAAACCAACCTTCATTTAACAAGAATAATGAAGTTATTGTGATTGCTATATTAGGCTTAGCATCAGTGTTAGCAGTTGCGACTGGAATAGTCTTGCTAAAACGAAAGAAAGAGCATTAATAAAAACCATCAAATCAATAAAATATTCGACCCATGTATTAAAAAAGGCCGCATTTTTATTTCGCGGCCTAAGGAGGAAAAAACAAATATCCGATTAGATTTTCTTGCTATTAATTACATCTAGTAAGTAATAAGTGGTGAATATTACAAACAAGAGAGTAAATGACCAATACTTGAAGACGAATATAGAGATAATCATGAACAAATAAGAGAAACAGAATAACAAATTATTTCTATACATATTGAAGTGGAGGACAAAATATAATGCCAACAAGAGATGAATGCATATGGTTATTAAATAAGAGGGGGCATATATTCCTAATAATATATCAACAGTTAATGTCACTAGGAATATTGGAAGGTTAATTAGCATTGTCACCAGGAATGGAGATTTATGGCCTTTATAGGCATCATTTACTATTCCTACATAGCTAAGTTTCTTATTTGGGATGAAACTAATAAGAATGTTTAATAGTGAATGCATGTAATAGCTCATTTTCTTTACCCCCTTTTATGGCTAACTAGGTTTTCTTTCATTGGACGAGGTGAAGTTTCTTCTTGTTTGGTAACATTATTTTCTTCGGTTTTATTTTCTTCGGGCTTGATCTGCTCGATCTGCTTAACACTGACTTTTGAATAGACAGCTCCATTATCAATAATTAAGTTAGAATCAATAACTGGGTTTTGGTCTTTGCTGATAGCGCCGCTTTTGAATAAAGCTAATTTAGCTAGACCAGGACCTGCCATTTCATAAAGGACAGAAGAACACAAGATGATTGAAAGGAAAGTAGAACCAACTCCATCAGGAAGCATTCTTTCGCCCATGAAGGCTAATCCAATAGCGACCCCAGCCTGAGGAATTAAAGCTAAGCCTAAATAGTTCTTAACTTGTGGAGATTTCTTAGTAACTAGGCAACCTAGATAGGCTCCACCATATTTACCAACAATCCTAACAACGAAATAGACAACCCCAACAAGTCCAACAGTAGCAAATGAGCTTAGATCCATGCTCATTCCACTCATTACGAAGAATAGAAGCATTACAGGAGGGGTGAAGTGGTCGATGTATTTAAATAGTTTTTCGTCTTTTGTGAAATTGATGTAAGTAGCACCGAATACCATGCAAGATAGCAATGGGGAAATATTCAATACAATGCAGGCCCCAGAAATCATACAGATTAAAGCAACCGCAATAATAAGCTGGCTATTTGAACTCCTTTTCCTTACTAGGAAGCCAAGCAAGAAGCCAGAAATCAATCCAACGAATATAAATCCAATATTATATAGGATAGGTAGTATGATGCTTAATACATCAATACCTTCTCCGTTAGTTCCTGTTACTATAGCAGTAACAACGCTAAATACTAATAAACATACAACATCATCAAGAGCAACAACTTGCAACAAAGTATTAACGAATTCGCCTTTGGCTTTATATTGATTGATGGTCATCATTGTTGAAGCTGGGGCAGTTGCAGTTGCAATTGCACCTAATAAAAGAGCAAAAGACCAGCCTAGATTTGGGAAACATATTCCAATCACCAAAGTAACTAATAATCCTGCTAGTAAAGCTTCAAATATGGTAATGATAATTGTTTTGATTCCAGCGCTTTTTAAGACGTTCTTCTTAAAGAATTTACCAACTCCAAAGGCAATAAATCCTAAAGCAAGGTCACTAAGGAATTTCATCCCATCGCTAACTTGGGATGGAATCATGTTCAAGACATATGGTCCAATCAAAACACCTGCAATAATATAGCCAGTAACATTTGGAAGTTTTAATAACTTGGTTAATCTAGACAAAGCAAAACCAGCTAAGAACATTATCCCAAGTGCTATTAAAACGGTAGCAACCCCAAGTCCATCATAAATTTTATAAACTTCTAGTAACATATTTCCCCTCCGATAAAGCTCCTACTTGATTTCGGTCTCAAGCATGCTAATATCTTATTCATAAAGGTCATAAGTAAAACTAATAAAAAATTATAAGGCCATAAACAAAACTTATATGAGGCATTTTTATGGAAGATACAAAATTAATATCTCTTTTAGCAGTAAATGAATCAAAAAACTTTACATTGGCAGCAAAACAACTTAATTTGACTCAACCTGCTATAAGCCAACATATAAGACAACTAGAAACTGAACTAAATATTAAGATATTTAATAGAGTTGGTGCGGAATTAAAAATAACACCAGAAGGTGAGATTTTGGTTAAATATGCTAGACGCATCGTATCTATGTATGCGGATCTAGAATCACGTTTAAAGGATTTAAAAAGGCATTCTAAAACCCTTACTATTGGTATAACCCATACGGCAGAAAGTAATATTGTAGCCGAAGTATTAGCCTCTTATAGTCTTTCTAACAAGGGTACAAAAATAAAAATAATTTCTGATACTATAAAAAATCTTTATGACAAATTATCAACTTATGAGATTGATTTTGCTTTTGTAGAAGGAAAAGTTACTGAGAAGAAGTATTCTAGTATTCTTCTAGATACTGACCATCTTGTTGCTGTAATGAATTTAAATAACCCTTTAGCTAAGAATAAAATCATCAATATTAATGATTTAAAGAAAGAAAAGATGATTCTTAGATCAAAGCAAAGTGGTACTAGAAGTTTATTTGTAACCCAGCTTGCCAACATGAATATGAGCATTGATGAGTTCAATGTCATTATGGAAATTGATAACATTGCTACAATTAAGGATTTGATTAGGAAAGGCGTTGGGGTATCTGTACTTCCAAGAAGTGTCTGCTTCAGCGAATTAAAAGATCATTCATTAGCCATATTGCCTATTGAAAACGTAGATATGATTAGAGAAATGAATGTCGTCTTTGTTAAGGATTTTGTATCTATGGATATACTTGATGACATTATATCTATATATAGGGAAATGAGTATTTAGTCTTTATTAGTTATTTTTCCCGATGAAATATATAATTAGGTAGTCGTTTTAAACACGTCTAAATGAATAGAGGCCTAGAAATGAGCAAGGGATATATAGTTGTAAATAGTTTCGTAAACAATGAGAAATTCTCTAACTTATATAATATATTAGTTAAGTCTTTTTCTAATTTTCATATAGATTTAGAAATAAAGACTGCTATTGAATTAGGGACTGAAGTTAATTTGCAATTAAAGGAAAAACCTGATTTTGTCTTGTTTTGGGATAAAGACATTTATTTAGCTCAAAGATTAGAGAACCTAGGCATTAAATTATTTAATTCCTCTAGAGCCATTGAGTTATGTGATAACAAGATATTGATGTATCAGGAATTAGCAAAACATAATATTAGGATTCCTAAAACATTTATTGCCCCAAAAACTTTTGAAGGACTTGGCTATACAAACTTATCTTTTATAGATGATATAGCTAACCAAATAGGCTACCCCTTGGTTATAAAAGAAGCTTATGGGAGTTATGGAGAACAAGTCTATCTAGCTAAAAACAAGGAAGAAGCTGCATCTATAATTAATAAAATAGGATATAAGGATTTTCTTGTTCAGGAATTTATCAAATCTTCTTCTGGGAAAGATATCCGTGTCAATGTGGTTAGAGATCAACAGATTGTTTCTATATTAAGGGAAAATAAAACTGATTTCCGTTCAAATATTTCAATCGGCGGAGTTGGCTCTAGATTTGAACCAGAGCAAGAATATGTTGACTTGGCCATTAAAGCTAGCCTGGCATTAGGTTTAGATTTCTCCGGCGTAGATGTTATGTTTGGAGAAAATAACGAGCCTATAATATGCGAAGTAAATTCTAATCCCCAATTTGTTTCTACTTTAAAAGTTACGAATACTAATTTAGCAGACTTCATTGCTTTTTATATTGCCGAGTATTTAAGAAGATGAATGGAATAATAATCTATAACAGTTTTGATATAGCAAAAAACAAATGGTTTATCTCTTCAATAATCGATTCTTTTAAAGAAAAAGGCATAAATGTTGAATTAATTGAAGAATCAACTTTAGACTATAAATCGTTAAATTGCGTAGATTTTGCTATATATAGAGGTAGAGATTATAGGATTTCTAAATCTATTGAAGATGAAGGAATATTAGTTTTCAATAATTCAAAAACCAGCAAGATTGCTAATGATAAATATTTGTTTTATCAATATCTTGTTGGTTATTCATTTCCTTCCATGGAAACATATTCTTCTATAGATGAAATTCGCTCTTCTCTATTTGTTGCTAAACCAATAGATGGGCACGGAGGGAATGGGGTCTATTTGTTTTCGTCTAAAGAAGAATATTTAGAGAAAGTGGATTTGAAAGATAGATCAAGATATATTTTTCAAAAACCATCTTCGGATTTAGGAATCGATTTAAGGGTCTATGTCCTAAATAAGAGAATCTATGGTTCGGTTCTTAGAAAAGCCAAAGAAGGAGAATTTAGAAGCAATTTTTCTCTTGGGGGGAACGTAACATATTTCGATCCTCCTATAGAAATAAAAGAATTGGCTTTAAAGATTGCGTATGAATTTGATTCCTTTTTTGTAGGAATTGATTTTATTGTAGATAAAGGCAACTGGGTAGTTAATGAAATGGAAGATCCGGTTGGGACTAGAATGCTATATCAAACATCTTCAAAAAATGTAGTTTCAGACTATGTGAATGAAATGATTTTGGAATATGGCTTAAAATAGCATTGATATAAAATATAAAATATTGTCAATTAAAAAATTATTTAGTCATAAGTTATTTATAGGCTTGAAATTCTTCTATTGACAATATTTGAACATTAGGAAATACAATTGCTATCCCTATGGTTCTTTTAAAGACTTATAATTTGGTGGTTAGTTAGGATTTAAAAATGAAAAAACACTTTATACCGAGAGTATCCGTTTAATTGTGTAAACATTCCTGAATG
>ENA-ORPK01000809-ORPK01000809.1-human-gut-metagenome-genome-assembly--contig:-NODE-809-length-27431-cov-3.525972_pt1 | contig 27431 bp, 29 predicted proteins | sample MGYA00242139_ERZ509068 | MGnify/ENA primary metagenome ERZ509068 (study PRJEB26280, sample SAMEA2338687) | human gut metagenome | biome: human gut; feature: human-associated habitat; material: faeces... | reverse complement strand
CGCCAAGCCAAGCCAGATTAACGGTCCCTACCGGACCGTTTCTCTGTTTTGCAATAATAATTTCCGCTTTGTTTTTATTATCCGGATTTGTTAAATCATAGTAACCTTTTCGATAAATGAATAAAATAACATCTGATAAATTTTCTAAATCACTGCAATTCCTTAAATCTGATAAAATAGGATGTTTATCTAATCGGTGTTCAGGAGATCGAGAAAGTTGTGATATTAAAACTATAATCAAATTATTTTCTGTCGCTATTCTTTTCATTTCTTTTGAAAGAATACTCATTCCTTCAGTAAAATTTGCAGATTTTGGCATTTTAAAATTTTGAACACAATCGACAAAGACTATGTCAGGGTTTTCTTCTTTGACTTTCTCTTCAAATTCTTCTATCGACATATTTGTTTTGCAAACCATTGAAAAATGTTTCTGTTGATAATAATTAATAGCTTCTTCGATTTTTTCTTTTTCTTGATTGTCTAAATCTGAAAGAAAAAAACTGTTTCGAGGAATTTGTGTTTTAATCGAAATTAGCCGTCTTTCAAGTATTGCAGTCGAGTTATCAAGTTCGCAAAACAAAACTTTTTTCCTCATATCCAAAAGATTATTACAAATGGAAATCGCAAAGGACGTTTTGCCCATTGCTGGTCGTCCGCCGATAGTAAATACACTGCCTTTCGGTATACACTTAAAACAATCATCTATATCCACAAATCCTGTTTTAAAGTGTTGTTTCTTGTCATCTAACATTTTTAAAAATTCATCACCGAACATGCTTTTCTCCTTTCGTATTCTTCAATTATATGGGGTGAGTCCGACAAATCGTGTCGTGTGAATATTTTATTTTGTACGACAGGTTTTGACGTGGTTGTGGTTTATGCTGAAAAATATAAGAAAGAGGTATTTTATGAATAAAAAAGATGAAAACGTAGAAATTATTAAACTTGTGGACAATATGAGTGATGAAGATATTGCAAAAAATATGCAAAAAATGGTTTCAAGTGAAAAAGATATGATTTTAAATTTGAATTATTATGAAAAATCACAGGCACAACGTGTTCTTGATGAACTTTCAAATCACAAAAATATTCAAAAAATTAGCGAAGCCGTTTATGTTCTTCGAAAGAAATAAAGAAGTTGAGCGTTTTTATGATTTTTTAAAGCCTTGAATAAGACACTTTTTGACCAAGTAAAAAAATACAATAAAAAATGAGGTGAAAAATGAACTTAGTTCCTTATGACGATAATAATTTGCCGAAAAAAGCAGATGCTGAAAATCGAAAACTCCCACAGGTGAGCCGTTCTTTAGGAAAACCTGTAAAAAACAATAACGAAAAAGTTGTGAACAATTCGTCAGGAAAAGTTGTGAAAAGCAGTAGTGGAAAAATCGAGAGCGGTTCGTCGGGAAAAGTTGCGAAAAACAGTAGTGGAAAAATCGTGAGCGGTTCGTCTGGAAAAGTTGCGAAAAACAGTAGCGGAAAAATCGAGAGCGGTTCGTCGGGAAAAGTTGCGAAAAACAGTAGCGGAAAAATCGTAAACCGTTCATCAAATCGAGTTACAAGCAATGGAGGCAGAAATGTTGTGGGTTGTGGCGATTATTCGAGCGATTATAATACAGAAAGTGAAAATATTTACAATACCAATGGTGGCGAAAATGAAGAAGCAGAGGGCTGTTGCGGTTGTATAACACTGATTGTTTTGATTTTATTGATTTTGTTAATTTTTAACGGTTGTCAAAGAATCGGGCATGCAATTTTTTCACCGGAAAAAGGGAACAAACCTGCCGTGACAAAGACGATTGATGAGAATATTACAACAGAAAAGGCTTTTGATAAAGATTTTTCAAACGGTTATTAATTTAGGACAAAAAAATTCTGATAAATGATTTTCCACGGCAAAATTGTTATAATTTCAAAATCAAACAAACAAAAAAGATGCCGAACAATTTTGTGAATAAAAACATTACTATATTCGACATATTTAATTTGATTGTCTATACCCCTGTTAATCTAAGGTTTTTTATGAATTAAAATATGGCTTCAAATCGATTTTATCAGTTTCTTCTTTTTTCCAAGCGGCAACTTGTTTTTCAAAAGATTCTTTTTTGTTATATTTAAAAATACCTATATATTTATACATAAATGTTCCTGTTTCATTTTTGTATTTTGCAAAAACAATTCTTCTTTCCTTCCTATCTTTTGTATAAGAATCTTTATCATTTTCTTTTTTGCTTTTTTCATATAAATATTGTCCATCTTCACTAATTTCATTATCAAAAGGATTATTTTGACAATCATCTTTTAATATTTTTAATTGTGGACACCAAACATATTCTTCTTTGCTATTTTTTCTTGTTGGGAAGAAACAAATCTGACATCCCTTGTATCCTTTGTTGAACAATTCTGAAACATCAAATATTGTCCTCAAACGAACATTTTGTGCAATTGAAATAGTATAATTATTATCCTTTATATATTTTTGTGGTGTTTTGCATATACTTGTCCACTCGGAAAACTTACCATTTTCTTTTAATTCTTTTATTTTTCTTCTTATTTCAGATAAAATGTCGTCTATTTGTTTATTAATGTTTTGTAAAGTCGTCTCTTTGGTAATTTCTATTGTTTTAATCTCTAATTCAAAATAAATAACATCTCCTAAATTTTTTAATTTGTCCGTTATTTCTTTATTATATATATTTTGGTCATTTCTACGAAGACAATCAGCCTCTACCTGTTTTTCATGGTATTCTTCATTAATTTCAATACTCATGTTTATTTGTGGCAAATATAAATCCGCAAGACCTATTGTACCATCTTTTCTTTTAAAATATTGTTGTGTAATAAAATGAATGTCATCTTGATTTAGTAGATGATAAATTCTTGTGATACAATAATTTTCATATTTCTTTCCAAAAGTTTTATGTATTTGGTAAGTTATATATTTTAATTTTTCCACGTCCTCATTTTTTTTAACTGAATTTTCTTCCATATCATACTCCTTAAATACTAAACAATTCTATTATACAAATTTTGTAGTTTGGTGCAAACAAGACAAAGTATGTTGTGTATTGGGTAATGTCGAAATAACAGGATTGCCACGTCCTCACTTTGTTCGTCCTTGCAATGACGATGAATGATTAAGCCTTAGACAGGCACAAACTTAAAGGAACGAAGTTCCCTCGCAATGACGATGAATGCAAGGTCAAGGTTATCGGTTTGTCACACTCCGCTTGCGATTCGTTCGCAATGACAGCGTGTAAGTGTTTTATTCTTCTTCGTCTTCGTTGCTATCATCATCTTGCACATGTGGGCATATTGCCACTTTCGAACAATAAGAACTTCTATCCTTTTTCCGTTCAATGTATACAACAGTTTCAAAACAATCTTTTACAATTTCTTGATTTGTTGTCAAAAGCCCCTCTTTATAGAACAAAATGTCCATTAATTTTGGTAACAAAATGTTTTTTATTTCTTTTTTGCTGAAATGAGCAGCAATATTATCAAAAAGAAAATATTTATACTCACCGTCAAGTTTTTTCAGAATTTCTTCCTTGCTATGATTTGATGTCAAAATGCAAAAGTCTTTTTGGGGAAACATTTCTCTTATTTTTTCCAAAGAAACCTCTTTATCATCAACAAAAAACAAATCTTGTCCTGTTTTATAATATTTTCTTGTGATTGTCAAAGATTCTTTGTTTTTGTTCTTAAATGTAACACTTACGCAGGTTTCTTTTTCTCCGAATCTTATCAATTTTTCAAGAGGGGTGTTTAAATCTAAACCCAAACCAAACGCAAAGGCTTTGAGAACAGTCGATTTGCCAAATCCATTTCGCCCAACAATAACGGGATTACACAAAAGCGGTACTCTTGCTTTTTTAAAAGATAAAAAATTCTCAATGTCTATACCGTGAATAAAATAATCTTTCACAATAATTCTCCTTAAATTTGTATCTATATTTTTATGATACAAAATTTATGCGTCAATTTCTGTCGCACTACTTGCTACAAAATATTAGTAAAAATTTTTCTCTCATACGACCGATTTTGTCTTAATAACATTTTATAATTAAAAAAAGGTTAAGGATAAAATGCTTTTACAAATGGGTACTCACGGTTGGGGGACAAAGGTTGAAATTAATCCTCCACAAACAGATATAAAATGTCCAAATTGTGAAGAAAAAATGGATTTGATTTTTGGTTTTGGAATTATCCATTCGGGAGGAAATCATTTTGTCGCAGAATGTCCTAAATGTAAAACAAAAACTGGTTACGGATTATTTGGCTGATGAACTTGAAAATGTTGAAATATTTAGTTTGCAATGTGATAAAGAATTTTTGGAAAATTCGAAACTTGATAAAGAACACAAGATTTTAATAGGAGAAGATATAACTCACGGAATGGGTACAGGAGGCTATCCCAATTTGGGAGAACAAGTTGCTAAATCAAGTGAAAATGTAATAAGAAAAGTTTTACAAGGTGCAGATTCTGTCATTATTGTTTCTGGTTATTCCGGTGGTTTAGGTTCTGGAGTGACTCCTTTTTTAACAAAAATAGCAAAAGAAATGGAAATATTAAGTATTGTATTCGCCGTTATGCCTACAAAACTTGAAGGTCAAAGAAAAAATAATATTGCAAGAGAAAAACTTCAAATGCTTGTTGATGAAAATAATGCTGATGCAATTTTGAATGTCTCGAGGAAGAATTTTTTAGAAAATATGGAAGACAAACAGTGCACATTGATGGACACTTTTGATTTGCTTAATAAAGAAATAGCAAAAGGGATAAAAAATATAGTAGATATTTTTCAAAAAGGTCTTATTTCTGTTGATTATGACTCGATTAAAAATTTTTTTGAAAATCGTGGTTTTATTGGTATTGGTTTTTCTGAAAAAACAACAGATATTGATAAAGCGATAAACGAAACATTGGATTATACTATGCTGAAAGGTTCTTTTAATTATGCAAAAAACCTTATTTTGAATATTAAGTGTGGAGAAAACATATCCTTTGTAACGATACATGAAATTTCGTCAAGAATATTAGAAAATTTTGACGAAAATGCGGAAGTCCTTCTTGGTTGCAGAGCCGAAGATGGTTTTTCTCCTGATGAAGTTCAAATAGTGCTTGTAACGGCATAATTAATCGTCATTACGAAAAATTTATTTCTAAAACAAACCCCGAAGCAAACGCAACGGGGTTCCTTTTTTAACTTTTGAAAAAATGATTTATAAATTTTTCAAAGTATTTGTCAAATAGTTTTTATAATATTCTTTTATTTCAAGTGGTGCTTTGATTTTGACAAGGTCACCCCATTTGAAAAGTTCCTGACAAATTGCGTATTCTCCTGATGCAACAAATTTTACGTTAATATTGCCGTTAGGCAATTTTTTGATTTTTTGCGTAGGGTGAAAATGATAATTCAAAACATCTTCTGCTGCCATAGTATCAAATTCAAGTTCCACTTTTTGCAATTTTCCTTGATAAATCCCGAACGAACGATTGCAATAATCTTTCAAGTTAAAGTTTTCATCTTTTTCAAAATATTCGTCAAGAATTTTCAGCGATTTTACCCTGTCCAAACGGTAAATTCTCAATGATTCCATCTCTTCATTATATCCGACAATAAAATAACGGTTTGAAATAATTATGCCGTATGGGTTTATAGTAAATTCATAAATATTATTATATTTTTTGTACTCAATTTTAATTTTTTTTAAAGACATCATTGCGATTCTTAAATCGTCCAAAAACGTAGGATTGATGTTCGGCTTAGCGTACTGTCTGACGGCATATCCCTCTGATTCTAAAATTGCATCAATATCATTATTCAACGTAATAATGTTTTTTTGTGGAGTAAGAGCCTTGACTTTTTCAATCAAATCTTCAATTTTTTCAGTGCGATTTTCATCATTGGATAAATTTTTTAAATATTTCAAATTGGCAAAATCATCAGCATCAAAAGAGATTAAGGCATTCATTGTTCCTTTTGCAAAACGCCAACGTTTTTTTCTGTCGTCGTGACGAACGACTTCTTCAATTTTGTCGGGAAATAAATCAAACAAAAGCGATTTCATTCTTTCTGCGGTTCTTCTTGTGACTTCAAATTTTTCCGCAATATCGTCTATGCAAATTCCGCAATAACTGTTCTGAAAAAGTATTGCAAGTTTAATAATATCTTCTGTTTTATTTAATCTCGACATAATTACCTCTTTTCTTAATTATAGGATAAATCACGAATGCGTCAAATTTGGTGGTATTGATTTTAAAATTTACTACGTCACATTTTGACGGGGAGGAATTGTATGATAAAAATGGAAAAATGATTAATATTTTGAAAATTCTTGGCACAATAATTGCAATTATTTGTTTTTGTTCTTCTGTGTATAGAATGGCGGAAGATGACAAACTGTGCTTGTTTGCGAGTGATAAAGAAAAAAATATAACATATTATGGATATGGTTTTGCGGTTATTATTGGAATAATATTTTGGTTCGTTTTGCACAAGTTTTATCTTTTGATTTTTTTGTTTGTGTTTTTGTCAATTACGGCGTGGTTTTTGGTAAATTCCTATGAAAATAATAAGAATTTTTCTTCTACGTTGTATGTATTTTTCACAAGAGTTTTTTTGTCTCTTGGAATGGCATTTGTTGTTTTGATAGTTTTAATCCCTTTACTTTTATATTTGTCTATTTCTGCATTGGGGAAAATGAGTGGAACAAATGAATAAATTAGAATATGCTAAATCTTTGAAAATATTGAATTTGCCATCTTCGGCAAAGTTATCTGCCATAAAAAAATCTTACAGAAAATTGGTAAAAATTTATCATCCTGATAAATACCAAGATTTAATCAAAAAAGAAATTGCACAGGAAAAATTCAAGAAAATTAACGATGCGTATCATTATTTAATTGATAATTATGATGAAAATTTTGCTAAGGATTTAAAAAACGATTTTCAAAAAAATAATGAACATTTTGAACAAAAAGCAGAATCATTCGATTTTGGTGACGATGTAATTTTGAACGTTTATGGTGGAAATTATCGCTATTATCAACAAAACCAGTCTCCATCGTGCGGCGATTTTTTTACATATTGCAAAATCGAAAAACAGAGAATTATGCCTCTTTGGGCAAAAATTATAATTTATTTATTATTCAATAGCCTTGCTTTTGCGATATATTATTTGTTTTCGTAATATGGAGTTATGGATACGGGCGGAAAGATGATAATTGAAGCGAAATATGACGATGAATTTATAAGTTATTCAGACGGAATGTTTGTTATGGTTCATAAAACGGTGAAAAATTAGACTTGAAGTTTGATTTGAAATAATTTTTAAAATAGTTGTTATATAATAAACAAAAATAGAAAGATGTGAAATATGGGAAAGGACAGAGTCAATTTTTTTGAAATTTTGAGTTTAACACAAAATGAAAAAGTTCACTCTGAATTTTTAGCGTGGTTGTTATCTCCTTATGAAGAACATGGTTTGGGGGATTTATTTTTTCGTAAAATAATTGAAAAATTGGAAAAATTGGGAAAATTGGAAATAGGCAATATAAAATGTGATAATCTCAATTTAAAAGTTAATAGAGAATATAGTTATAAATCAGAAAATGATGAAGGTTTCTTTGATATATTCATAAGAAATGCCAATCAGGACAATCAGTTTATTTGTTTGATTTAAAATAAAATTAATGCAGCAGAAACAAATGACCAATTAAATCGATATCGTGACTTTTTAAACAATGAATCTTCTTATGAAGGTTATGAAAAACTATTTATATACCTAAAACCCAATGTTGAAGATTGTCCTAAAGGTTGTTATAAGGGTATTGATTATAAATTTATTAAAGAATGTATTGAAAAATGTGTTGAAAAGATTAAAGAGGATAGTCCTTGTCGTTCTTTAATTGAGCAATATTTGGAAATTTTGACTAAAGAGAACAATTATAAATATGAAAAAGAAAAATTTAATCAAATTATTCAATCTTATAATACAAATCTTACAAAGATGGAGGATAATAAATATGATTTTTATTCTTTTGAAGACAAAAATAATCCAGAATTTTATTGGGCTATCACAAACGATAATCCCCAAGGTACTTACTATATAAATATTTGTGTCAAACCTAAACCAGATGGAAATCCTAACATTAAAGTAATTGAGCGAATTGAAAAAAACTTTGACTGGAAAGGAAAAGTTAACATTAGAAAAAATGGCTATTATTGGTTTGGCGAAGAATTGCCGTCAGACAATTTTGAAGAAAAGATTAAAGAGTATATTAACAAAGCATACTAAAAAATTTATCAGAAAGTTCAATGATGTCCTCTTTTTTGACTATCAAATCAGACAAATCGTTTTGTTCAATTATGTTGCTTCCGATATGAAGTCCACGAAGTCCGTAATATAATCCGCAAAGCCCTCCTCCGACAGCACCGTTTGTGTCGGTATCTCCGCTTAAACTCAGAATTTTTAATATGCAATCTTCTATGAAATGAGAATTGAAAAATCCCCACAAAGCAGCCTCAAGAGTATCTTTTACATATCCGTAAGCATTTATTTCTTCTGCCTTTTTGTTAACAAATTTTCCGCTAAAAATATCATCATATTCTGCTAAAAATGGCTCGTATTCTTTTGGAAAATGATTTTTTAGTTCTTTTAGTGAGGAAAGAATAAACTCTTTGGCTCCTCCGTCTAAAATCATAAAAATAACCATTGTGTAGATGTAGCAGCCGATAATGCTTATGGGGTGGGCATGAGTTAGGCTTGAAATGTTTTTAACTGTTTCAAAGATTTCTGATTGGTTCATTTTTTTTGCATAACAATACATTGTAACGGGTAAAATTCTCATAAGAGAACCGTTTCCGTTGTTATCTTTTCTGTCTGCTCCAATCAAAATCGGACGATTGTTTTCAATAGCACTTACAATCGTTTGAAAAGTCGTTCTTCCGATGTCAAACGCTTTGCCGTAGGGGGTCATATATCCGAATTGAAACCATTGGCAAAATTTTTCGCTGATATTTTTAAGGTTTATTGTTTTTGTTTCGACAATGCTTGCCATTGTGCACAAGGTTAAAGATGTATCATCGCTCCAAGTTCCTAAAGGTATGTTAGAATTGGAGTTTTTGATTATTTCGAGTATAGAATTGTTTTGTAATTTTTTCTCTAAAGATTGCCTTGTAATAAATTGAATTGCTAAACCTAAAACATCGCCTAAAACGAAAGATAAAATCGACGTTTTCATTCCGTCAGAATTTAATGTCATCATGACTCCTTTTTCCTATTTTTTATCATAAAAAATTTGTGCGACAAAATAGGTCTTAGTAAAAATTTTATCATTACTAAAAACGAAGTAGCCTATGTTTCATTGAACGCTGAGAGAACTGGATTGCCTCACTTTGCTTACGTTTCTTTTTTCAATGACGACAAAGTCAATCTCGCAAAGGCGGATTCGGTAAGACTTGATAATGAACGCTTGGGCACAATTCGGTGCAGGAGTGAGAAAGAAAATCACTGATATAATAACCTGTTTTGCAGAAAGTGTCATAAGAACAAGCGGACGTGTTGATTGGACCTTTATGTTCAATCTGCAAATTTCAATTTAGTCTTGTTTGTAAATTTCCTTGATGACACCTTCAATCGCACTGTCATCGGCAATAAAAATAATCAAGCCATCATCGATAATGATAGAATTTTTATCTGGCCAAGATTTTGCATTCTTCAGTAAACCTTTTTCGTAAGCCTTTTTGAAAAGTTGCTGAAAATCCTTATCTTGCAAGGCCTCCTCGGGATTAAATCTTGAGTCGATAAAATATTTTCCAACGACTACCTCCATCATTCTAAAAGGCTCCCAATATGGGTCGAAATGGTGCGTTAACAGGGCAAGTGAGTCGTATTGTTTAATGTGTTTTTCTGAATAAAAAATTTCTCTTGTCGGTTTCAATTTACCAATTTCAATAACAGAGTACATTCTGTTTCTATCAAAATTTTTGTCCGCTTCAATTCGTTCATAAATCCTGTTCATTTGCGTTTTTTCTACATTTAACGCCAAATTCCAGACCTTTTGACCTTTTAAATCGTTAATTGCCGAAATTGAAATGATTGCAGCAGAGCATAAAATCGTGAAATTCAAGAGATTTTGCCTGTTAATAAGTTTTATAAACAATGCACAAACGATTAAAATTCTGAAAAAATGTAATCCGCAAAAATCAATTCTCGTTTCTAAAAATTGCGGCTCTGCACAAACCATAGTCGCCAATTTCGTAGAAAATAACGCCAAAAGCAGCATAATAAGTTGAAGAGCGATGATTTTTCCGTTATAAACTTTTTCTTTTTCACCCAAAATCAAAATCGCAACCAAAAGTATCAACATCGCAGAAAACGTTACGCAGATTGAGTTTGGCATAAATGGGAAACTATATGAGCCTAATTGCAAGAACGAAATGTATATGCAATCCAAAATTCTTTGCGGCAAGTCGGAAAGAGAAATTTGTTCAATCGCATAAATGTGAAGCAATTTTCCGCAAAAATCAATCCACATAACGATTGCCTTGAACGATAACATCGCCAAAACAATGTTGATTGCGGCAGGAATCCTGTCTAAAAATACCGATTTGACCTGATTTTTTTCTCCGTCACAAAATAACAATTCGATGAAAATTTTTCCAAGGAAAAGTATCGCAATCGTGTTTATTAGCGAGGGATAAAGACTTATCATCAAGTTCATTAACAATATCGCTAGAATCGTGTAAAGTGCAAATTTTCCGAATTTTTTTTGCAAAAATAAATCTTTGCTTTTGTCAGACAACATCAACGCCCCGACGATTATTGCGGGTGTGAAAAACATATCAGGCATCGTAAGCGTGAAATAAAGCCACTCCAATGTAAACGGCTGAAGTACAAACAACAATGTTCCGATGATGTAAAACGACTGTTTTTTCGGCACTTTCCAGTAATTTAATACCATTATTCCCGACAACGACAGTGCAAAAAACGAAACCAAATCGGTTAACAAAGGGACGTAATTGCCTTGAAATAGAAGGTTTTTGATGATTTCTGCACCATATCTTGCCTTGTAAATTGTGCAATCAATCGGCAAGCCCGAAACTAAAAAATACCAATCGTGATTTCCCACCAGCATATTTGTGACGTGAAAGAAAAACGCCCCAAACATACTCAAAACTGAGATTAGCATCGTTTTTTTGTATAAACTTGGAATTTTGTTAAATTTTTCGCCCAAAAGTTCGATTATATTTTTATCTTTCAAAATAATTGCCGAGAGGAAAAATAAAAATAATACAATTATATAATTAAAACTATATGAAAAATAACGCTGAGAATAAGTGATTTCAGCGGAGTCTCCGTTTTTGAGTTTCAAATTGTGCGAAAACGGAAAATCGTGAACTTCTATTTTGTCGAAAATTTTCGTGTCGTTTCCGTTTACGTTAACGTCAAAATCTTTGTAAACAATGCACGGCGAATAATGCTTGTGAATGTCTGTTTTCGATACTTTGTCGGACATTGAATCGTAAACTGGCGTTATTAATTCAATGTCCAAGTTTGTATCTTTTTTTGCGTTTATTGTTATAGATTTTTTTCTTGTGAAAATATCTGATTTTGAGAAAATTGTGTAATCGCCGAATCTCTCGTCAACATTGGCATTTGTTGCCGTCAGTTGAATGTCTTTTGTATTATTTGTGTGAATTTTTGCTGTGCTGATTTCTGTGTTGTCAAAGTAAAACATCGTGCAAACGAAGGCAAAAATTATCAAAAATACCGAAAAAATTCGACGATTCATCTGTTCTCCTATTCTTCCGCAAGTTTGTCAGCGAGCGGAGTTTCGAGGAAGCCGTTCAATTTCTTGCTGATTTTGCGAACGTTTTTCGCAACGTTTTCGCAAGCATCGTCCCAAACAAAATATTCATTGACGTATTTTTCGGCCTCGTTAACATCTTGTGAAAGTTGTACTCTGATTGCTTCTTTGAGCATTTTTTGTGCCGCAGAAACAACATTTTCCACATTAACGTGAATTATACCATTTTCGTTTACAACGACTGCGTTTTCACGTTCAAGGAAGTTAGTTTGCATAACCGAGCGAACTCTATGTGCTTGAGTTAATTCCGGTTTTGCTTTCAAGAAGTTGTCAACCGCAAACGACACAAGGATTTGAAGTCTTTGTTCTTCGGTATACATACCTTTTTCGGTCAACATGTCAATGCAAGAAATTGCACCGACGTCAGCCTTGTGTTCTTCAATGATAGATTGATATTTGCCCAATTTTTCACGACCTTGCGTAGGTCCTAAAGAGTGAGTATTTTCGTGTCCGATTGTGAACCAGTGGTCTGCCTCAAGATTGTAGTATTTGTGTTGTTCGGGGTCAAGAATTGCATCGAGTCTTTCTTTGACTTTTTCCGGTTTTGCACCCAATCTGATTTGTCTGTGGTAAACATTTCTGCGACCTCCGCCGATAGTCAAAGACATTTTGTCGTCGTTTGGTAAATTTTCAGCAAGTGTAACTCCACCACGATATGCACCGCAATCGCCCGCCAACATTAGCAAATCAACGTCAACCATTGTTTGTTTGCTGTCCCCTTCGGGTTTAATATTTTGTTCGTATTGGTCATTAAACGGCATCAATTTTGCCATTTCGGGCAAGAATTTTTTGATTTTCAAAAGGTCATTCGTGCTTTCCTTGTTAACAATTCCGACACGGCAACCCAAAGAATCTTTCGGATAAACCTGAATTCCTCGTTCATCAAGCATGCCGAGAAGTTCTTTGTTTTCAGAAATACTCGTCGAAAGGGTGTCGTCATAACATTCTCTCGTGATTGTGAGTTCGAGCGGAGTGTCTTGCAAAGTTGCCCATTTCTTATCCGCATAAGCATCTGCCATCGGGTCAGCCACTCGCAAAGCCTTCGCCTGCAATTTTAAATATTCCGCAAAGTCAGCATTTGTCGAGGTTTCTGCTGCTTTTTCAAATTCTTGAGCCATTTTTTCAAACTCATCTTTGAAAAGTTCCGTATAATCGACAGCCTTAAGGTTTTCGCCGTCACGGAATACAACCGAGCGTTGGTTGACAATTTTCGCAACATCTTCGTCCTTGCCGTCTTTGAGCATTTTAATTAAAATATTTTGAAATTCTTCAGCCTTCAAATCTTGAGGGTAAAAGCCTTTGCCATCAGTTTCTTCAACCCCTTTTGCGAGGTTAATCATATTTGATTCCGTGTCAAGCGCATTCATACCTTTTTGACCCAAAAATAATTTCATCGTCATTTCGGCGTCTTTATTGCCGTTTGCAATTTCTTTTTTCAAAAATTCTCTGAACGGAATGTTTTTTGGATTGTCCAATTTTAAATGAACTTCTTCCAAAATTTTTCCCGCTTTTACAAGGTGTTTGAGGGCTTCTTTGTCCCCGTCGGCCAAATTTTCAAATTCTGGTGCATCAACTTTTAACATTGTTGTTGAAGGAAGTGCATCTTTGTTCGTTCTTCTTTCGAGTTCTTCCGTCGAAAGTCCGAGTTCAAACTGTTCATTATCTTGATTTTTCAATTTAAAATCCTTTCTCGTTATATTTTCAAAAAGTTTTTTTAAACTTACGGTTTGTTTCTCAAAATCAAATCGCAAAGTTCTCTAACTGCTCCATGTCCACCTAATCTGTTCGTGACAAATCTCGAAGCCTTAATAACTTCTGGAACGGCATCTTTCGGGCATGATGGCAATCCAACTTTCCGAAGTACGCACAAATCGGGCAAATCATCGCCCATATAAGCAACTTCGTCAAATTTCAGTTCATAATCGTCTACCACTTCATCGAGTGCGTGTTCTTTATTTTTTTGACCTTGATAAATTCTTGTGAATCCCAGGTCGGTAAATCTTTTTTCGACCATATAGGATTCTTTTGCAGTAATGACAACGGTTTTAATCCCTGCTCTTTTGAGCATTACAAGACCTTGTCCGTCTTTTGCGTTAAATACTTTGTATTCTTTTCCGTCTTGGTCGTAAATCAGTCCGCCGTCTGTCATTACGCCGTCAACATCGAAAATGGCGATTTTGATTTTTGCCGCCGCTTTGTTAAGTTCATCTTCTTTCATACTATGCAACTCCGGCTCTTAATAAATTGTGAATGTGAATTATGCCTGTCGGGTGCTTTTCTTCGTCGCAAACCGCAAGGCTCGTGATTGAATATTTTTCCATCAAAGCAAGTGCTTTTACCGCAAGTGCTTTTTCTGTCGTTGTTTTCGGGTTTTTAGTCATAACATCTTTTGTTATAAGTTCATCGACTTTCAAATGTTTCATCAGAATTCTTCTGATATCACCATCTGTCAAAACGCCTGTCATCTTTCCGCTTTCGTCTGTCAAAATTACACAACCCAATTTCTTTTCTGAAATAATTTTGACAACGTCCAAAAATTTCGTATTTTCATCTGCAAGCGGTAATTCCTCTCCTCTTATCATCAAGTCGCCAACCGTGTATAAAACACCCTTTCCGAGAGAACCTGACGGGTGGAACAACAAGAAATCTTCTGCCGAAAATCCTCGTTTTTGCAACAAGCAAATCGCAAGTGCATCACCCATCGCAAGTGCCGCCGTCGTGCTTGCCGTCGGGGCTTTGCCTAACGGGCATGCTTCTTGTTCTACAGATACATCAAAAACAATATCCGCTCTATTTGCAAGCGTAGAGGTCGTTTTGCCTACAAATGCGATAAGCGGTACTTCAAAACGTTTTATCAACGGGAGAAGATTTAATAATTCAGAGGTCTCTCCACTGTTTGAAAGTGCGATAACCACGTCCTGTCTTGTGATTACGCCAGAATCGCCGTGTGTACTTTCCGCTGGGTGAAGAAAATATGCCGGAGTTCCTGTTGAAGAGAGGGTTGCGGCAATTTTTCGTCCGATGTGACCCGATTTGCCCATGCCTGTAACGATAACCCGACCTTTACTCTTGATGATTGTATCAAGAGCCTGAGTGAGGTTTTCGCCTATTCTGTTTTTCAATTCTGTAATCGATTTTGCTTCTATATCTAATACCGATTTCGCAAGTTCTATCGGTGTATCTAAATTTAATTGTATTGCCGTCATAAGTTTCTCCCTGCTTATATTTTACCAAAAAACGTATTTATGGGCTACTTTTGGGATATATTGCAACATATTGAAAACTTTTTAGAAAATTGTAATTATTGTTTACAAAATTTTACAAAAATATTGAGGGAATGTTTCGAAAAAGTTTTTTGTCTTTTTGGCTTTTTGTGTGGCGAGAATGCTTGTTACTGTTGAATTTTAGTTTTGCGGTAACGGGAATTTTTAAGTTTATTAAAAGTTGAATTAAAGTTCAAAATGTTACAAATACGGAGAGTTAAGTATTTTTTTATGTAAAGTATTTTTCAAACGGGTAAAAACGGTATATTATAGATAGTAATGCAGAATAGTTTTTAGTTTCTGAAGAATTAATTTTATGAACAAAATAGGAACTTTCGGGTTCTTACGAGAAAAATAAAGAATGTTAAACACTCCAAACGAATGGCATAACGAAGACGACATTGAAGAATATACCGATGAAGATTTCTCGGACGGTTACGGTGGTGATTACGGGGAAGATTCGGATTTTGGAACTCTTGATGACAGCGAATATGAAGACGGCGAGTATGATGAAGGCTCAGAAGAGGGTGAAGAAAACGGCGGTGACGGTAACGGCGGCGAAGATGATTTAAAGAAAAAAATCATTATCGGGGTTGTGGCTGTTCTTGTTCTTTTGTTGCTATTCGGCGGAATTTTCCTTTGCGTTAAGAAAATGACTCAAAAAGCCGCAACTGCTACGAATGTTGAAACTGTTGTAGGTGGAGAAGAAGGCGAAGTCGGCATTGAAGCAGGAGATGCAGAGGCTGACGGAGAGGTTTCCATTGATGTTGATGACGGTTCGGCTGATGCTGAAGGCGGAGATGTTGCTATTGAAGATTCAGGCGAAGATGCACTCGGAGTGGGTGCTCCTGCAAAGACCCCAGATGTAACCACTGAAGGTGGCGGATTAGAAATTGAAGTTGATGAAGGTGCACCGACATTTGCTGACAAACCGAATGATGTGAATAATGTTACTATATCAATCGGTGATGTAGGAAGAAAAAATCCTTTCGCAAAGGTTGGTGGCTCAAGCAAATCAAAATCATCATCAGGCTTCAAATCTGCTGGCGACGGTTTAGATTTCGAAATTATCGAACCACCTGAACTTGGACCAGAAGATAAAACTATTACAAAACTTTTGGAAACAAAAGTTACGGGTATCATGTATGATGCGAGACGTCCTTCTGCAATTGTAAATATTGACGGAGTTGACCAATTAGTCAGAGTAGGTGATATTTTAAGCGGATTTGAATTTATTTCAATCACAAGAAACAAAGTTGTTATTCGTTCTGATGACAACATTTACAGGGCATCTGTCGGACAACCGTTAAATGCCGAAAAAATCACAAATCCTGTTGAAATTTCGAACTTGGAATCGAAATTCAAGGGTTCGATGAGACGCTGATATTAATTACAAATGAGGCAAAAAAATGTTAAAAATGCTAAAAAATAAAGTATTACCAATGATGCTTGCAGGGTTGTTGATTTTCGGCAATTTGCAACTTTCTGCAAATGCGAGAGCTTGGAATTTTGATAACAATGACGAAGAATACGTCAGTTTGCAAAATCCAGCCATTCCGAATGGTAACTCGATTGTTTCGATTTCATTTAGAAACACCGATGTTCAACAAGTTCTTCGTATGTTCGCTGACAGAGCGGGTTTGAACTTTATCACGATTGGTGATGTTTCAGGCGAAGTCACAATGGACTTGGTTGACACTACGTTGACCAATGCTATTAACCTTGTTGCTGAAACGGCAAAACTCACTTACGTTGTTGATAATCAGACTTTGATTGTTATGACGATTGACAGTGCGAAGGAAAGCAATTATGCAAAGAAAAGCATCAGAAAAATCCCGATTAAATATGCAGATGCAGCATCGGTTGCTGATTTTCTTAACAGTAACATTTTCGGTTTGGGCAAACCAGGGCTTTCTGCCGGTGATGTAGTTGTTACAGACCCTTCGAGAAACGAAATTATGATTTTCGGTACACAAAATGATTATTTGATGGCGAAAAAAGTCATTGCAAAAATCGATGAAAAACCGATAACTACGACATACAAAATTAACAACGTAACGCCGAAGGAAATGGCACAGTTGCTTTGTGATTCATTGTTCTCTGGTGGTGCCGCAGATGCCGGCACGACCAAAATGGCAGGTACTTTAACAGGTGCTGCAGAAGGAATTGCGTTAGGTGCTGGACAAATCGCTTGTAAGGTTAAAAACACTGTTTCAGGCAAAAACTTGAAATCATTTGCTTCTGCTCCGATTACGGTTGTTTACAACACTACATTAGGCACGATTAATGTAATTGGTGGTTCTAATGAACAAATCCAATTAATTAATGAATTTATCGTTCTTCACGATAAAAAGCAACCTCAAGTCCTTCTTGAAATGGTTGTTATGGAACTTTCAGAAAATGCTGACAGAACATTCCAAAACGACTGGGTGTTCCAAAACGGTGATTTCCCTGTAAGTTTCATCGGTGGGGTTCTTCAAACTGGGCCGATTATTTTCTTCAACAAGCAAAATATGCCTGGTTCATACAAAATCGGTGCTTACGGCAAATCGGCACTTTGGGATACAATCACTTGGCTTGAAAGTTCTTCAAAGGCAAAAGTTTTGCAAAAACCGACAATTATCATTACAAACGGTAGCAAATCTGAAATCGACTTGACGAAGGATTACGTTGAAAAAGTTGACTCACAAGTTTCAGAATCAACGTTTTCAGAAACTCCTGTAATTTCAAGAACATATACAATCGGTAAAGATAACGGTATGAAAATCGATGTTACTCCATTCATTTCGCCCGATGGATATGTTACGATGGACGTAAACCTCAACTACTCAACCCCTTACGATAGCGTATATGAATACGATGATTTGGGTGATCAAGTTAAGGCCGGTACTTTGCTCGAAAGAAGAAACATGAAGTTGAAGGGCGTTCGAGTTAAAAACGGTGAAACTTTGGTACTTGGCGGTTTGATTGTCGAAAACGATACAAACTCTGTTCAAAAAATTCCGCTCTTAGGTGATATTCCTTACCTTGGCGTATTTTTCAGAAATACAAAGACTTACAAGGATAAATCAGAAATGGTTATTTTGATGACCCCGAGAGTTCTTGAAGAAGCGGAAGATATGGTTGATTTATAGAAAAGTAGGGAGTTTTAAAACTCCCTCTTTTTTGTTGATTACAGAGAGAAAGTTATGAAAAAAACATCAAAAAATAATATGTTTTTTATAATGTTTTTGATAGGAATTTTTTTGTTCGTTTTCGCTTTTAATTACGTTATGGACGTTTTCGATTTTAAGTTTGACGATAAATATAATCTTTATTCTTATAGAAAATCAGATTGGCTTTATTCTAAAATCAAAAAAAGTTCTGAAATGAAATACGATAAGGTGCAAATTGGCTCTTCAACGTCTGCATATTGGACTGATATGGGCAAATGGCAAGTTGCAAATATTATGACGCTTGGAATAAGTTACGAAAAAATATATGACATTTTTGAGGTATTTTATGAAATTCACCCCGAGGTGAAAACGGTCTTTTTACCCCTCGAATATGCCACGATTTTGCTGGATTATTACCCTATTAACGACTTGACAAAGTTTGACGGTAAGCGACATTTGTCGATTTCGGAGTTTGTTAATTACTATTTTTCTGCAGAAATTACTTATTTGAGTTTTAAAACGGCAAAAGATAAGATTATTGGTTTGCAAGGTTTGAACTCAGTTGCTGATTCGGAGGAAAATTCTGATGTTATGGTTGCCGCAACAAGAAGAGTTTCTTATGACGGATTGGTAAAAGAAGAAAAATTTCAAAAAGATATGTTTTATATCGAAAAGTTTATAGATTTATTGCATGACAAAAATATCGAGATAATTTGTTATATTGCACCGATGAATTATGTTCAACTTCAAGGAATTATGTCGCCCGAAAATTTCAGACGAGTTGAGGAAATGAAGTCAAGAATCGTTGATAAAGGCGTGCCGATTTACGATTTTTCTCTTGCAAATAAATATAATGTTGAGAAAATGACTGATACGCTGATGTTTTATGATGTCGTTCACCCTGATATTTTGTATGGCAATATGGCTTTTGATGCGATTTTGAATGATAAAAAGTCGGATTTGTATAAATTGATTACGAAGGATAATTTGCAAATGACGAATAGGCTTTTCAGACAAGGGATTGAGGCTTATAGACAAAATTATAAGGATTACATAAAAGAATATACAAATTACGACGATAAGGCACAGTCAAAGGATTTTCAGAATATTGTTTACAAAAAAATCCCTGACAATCTTATGAAATATCATTATTAATCTTCAATTTTTTTGATTATTAATGATGTGTTGATGCCGCCGAAAGCGAAATTGTTTGTCATTATTATGTTTGTGTCGATTTTTCGACCTTCACCTTTGATGTAATCAAGTTCGCCGCAATTTTCGTCGATTTCGTTTAAGTTTAATGTGGGGCAAAACCAGTTGTTTTCAAGCATTTTGATTGACAAAATCGCTTCGATTGCACCGCATGCACCAAGGGTGTGTCCCGTGTAACTTTTTATTGTGCTGATAGGAACTTTGCGGTTGAAAACGCTTCTTGTGGCTTGAGTTTCGGCTATATCGCCTTGGACAGTTGCTGTTCCGTGTGCGTTGACGTAGCCGATTTTATCTGGCGAAATTTTTGCATTTTCAAGGGCCTGTTGCATTACAATCGCCATCGTTTCGAAGTTTGGATTGGTAATGTGCGTGCCGTCGGTGTTTGTGGCATAACCGATGATTTCGGCGTAAATCTTTGCCCCTCTTGCTTTTGCGTGTTCATATTCTTCTAAAATCAGCGTGCCTGCACCTTCTCCGATGACAAGTCCGTCACGATTTTTGTCGAAGGGTGAGGGAGTGAGTTTTGGGGTGTCGTTTTTGGCACTCGTTGCGTAAAGTGTGTCGAAAACGGCTACTTGCGTGGGGTGATATTCTTCTGCTCCGCCAGCAATCATCACGGTTTGTTGCCCACTTTTTATTGCTTCATAAGCCGCTCCGATACCCATTGAGCCTGATGTGCAGGCTGTTGAGGTCGGAATTAACCGTCCTGTCGTTTTAAAGTAAACGGAGATGTTGACGGCGGTTGTTTGGGGCATCATTTTGAGGTAAGAACCGGAGTTGAGATTTTTCACTTCGTGGTTGACACTCATTGAGTAAAAATCCATAATTGCATCAAGCGAACCTGATGAAGAACCGTAACTGACGCCTGTTTTGCCTGATGTGATGATTTCATCATTCAAAAGTCCTGCATCTTTCAGGGCTTCTTCTGTGCAAGCGGTTGCGTAGATTGCGACCGTACCCATTGAGCGAGTGATTTTTCTTGTGAAATGTTCTGGTTTTGTGAAATTTTTTACCCTTGCCGCAAGTCTTGTTGTCAATTTTTCGTATTGGTCAAGGTCGGATTGGTAATCAACGCAATTTTCGTATGTGTGAAGCCTTTCGAAGGCATCATTGGGTGTGTTTCCGAGTGATGAAACCAGCGACATTCCAGTTATGACAACTCTTTTCATTAACAAAGACCTCCGTTGACGGAAATGACTTGTCCTGTGATGTAGGAAGCCTTTTCACTCATTAAATATGCCGCCAAACTTGCGACTTCGTCTGCTTTTCCGAACCTTTTCATCGGGATTAATTTCAAAACTTCTTCTTTGGGCAAATCTTTTGTCATGTCCGTCTCAATAACCCCTGGAGCAATGCTGTTGACCGTTATTTCTCGTTTTGCAAGTTCCAATGCGAGAGACTTTGTCGCCCCGATAATACCCGCTTTTGAGGCGGAATAATTTGTCTGTCCTCGATTACCAGTAATGCCTGAAACCGACGTTACTGTGATAATTCTGCCTTTTATTCGTGCTTGAATCATTGGCAAAACGAGCGGCTTTAATACATTGTAAAAACCGTTGAGATTTGTGTTTATAACATCGTCCCATTCGGCATCTTCCATTGCGGGGAAAACGTTGTCCTTATTGATTCCTGCGTTTAAAATCACCCCGTAAAAACTTCCGTTTTCACTGATATATTTTTCAAGAACTTCTTTGCATTGTTCTCTGTTTGAAATGTCGAATTGCAAGATGTCACAAGACTTTCCGGTTTTTTCAATTTCGGCTTGAGTATTTTTTGCCGCATCAAAATTTTTGGCATAATGAAGAACAACGTCAAAGCCTTCTCTTGTAAGCGTTATGGCGATTTCTCTGCCAATTCCTCGGTTTGAACCAGTAATCAAAACTTTTTTATTCATCAGATTTTAATATTTCCTCAAGGTTGTCGGGTTGGTACGCATTTATTGTAGCACAAGCGATTTCATCTTGCGTGTCGTCAAAAATTTGGCAGCCAAAGGCACAAATTTTATGGTCGTTGTAAATTTCTTCAACCTTTATAAAATATTCTTTTCTGTTTTCAAATTTTTCAACGGCATTGTTGTAAATTCTTGTGCCAAGCAAAAAGCCAATTTGGGGACTGTTTTCGCCTCTTTTTAGGTATGAATAGCAACCGATAGTTTGTGCCATAAATTCTATGCCTGCAACAGATGAAATTCCGTTTATCGTTTTATCGAAAAATGGCATTGTGTCTTTAATTTTTACTTTTGAAACAAGATAATTTTTTTCAAAATTGACTTCTGTAACTTCGTCGATTAAAATCATTGGAAATTCGTGAGGGAGTATTTTTTCGACGGAAAGGTTTGATTTGCCCAAAATCATTACGGCATTAGTGCCACCAAATCCGAAGGCATTGTTCATAACATATTTGATATTATTGTGAGAATTTTCCGCAGCGAGGTTGATTTTTGGTAAATTTTCGTCGAAAGCACCGTCGTAGTTGTGTTTTAAAATAATGCCATTTTCAATACATTTGCAGCAAAGTGCCGTTTCGATTGCAGCAGCAGCACCAAGACAGTGTCCGGTGATTGATTTTGTTGAACTGCAAGGAGTTTTGTCTTTGAAAATTTTAAACATTGACTTGGCTTCAGTTTCGTCGTTTGCGAGTGTTCCCGTGCCGTGAAGGTTGATGTAATCGATGTCATTTTCGGTTAAATCAGAGGCTTTCAGGGCGATTTTTACGGCATTTACGATTTGTTCGCCCGTTGGTTCGGGTTTTGAAGCGTGGTAGGCGTCAGAGGTTTCGCCGATGCCCAAAATATCGATGCCGAAAGCATTTCGCTCGATTGTGAAAAGTGCTGCCCCTTCGCCGATGTTTATCCCTTTTCTGTTTTTGGAAAAAGGTTGAGTTTTTTCGTTTGAAAGAATTTCTAATGAGTTAAATCCGTGGACGGATAAATGGGCTAAAGCGTCTGTGCCGCCGACGATTGCGGCTTTGCAAAATCCTGTTTTTATTAATCTTTTTGCGGTTGCAAAAACTTTTATTCCTGAAGAACATGCTGTCGAGATTGATGCGGCGTAATTGTTAGTGCCAAGCATGTTTTTGAGGAAAATAGCGGGGTTTCCGATTTGGGATAATTTTTCGTTTTCGCTTTCGGAAAATTCTTCTGCCCCAGAATTAGTCGTGGCAATGATTACAGCGACATTATCCGCACCGTATTTTTTGATGAAATCATCTAACCTCATTCTTTTTGCAAGAGTGCATAAAAGTCTGTTAGTCCTTGTGTTGTAATCGATTTGGTCAATTGGTTCTAAATTTGCGTGGACTTTTCCAAAGTAAAAAGTTTGTCCAGTGATGAAATTTTCATCTTTTTTGAGGTGGCTATTGCCGTCTATGATTGCATTTTGAAAAATCTCGTCGATATTGTCTCCGAGATTGCAAATTGCGTCATATTTTGTAATACAGATAGCCGTCATAATTGAATTTCTGTTCCGATTTAATTACACTGATTTTAGCATGAAAATTTTCGATTTGATATTTTATATAAATAAATTCCATTGTGGGGACGATGTAGATTTGTCGTTTCTTTCGCCGATTATGACGAGAAAGTTCTCAAAACTTGATAAGGTGGCACTTTCGGCAATGTTCAAGTGTTATGTCAAAAATACTAATCCAAGTTTGGTTTTTGGCTCGATGCACGGTCAATTCGGACGTTTGGCTAAGTTGACAGAGCAGTTTAAGCAGGAGAATGAGGTTTCTCCGATTGGATTTTCGGCATCGGTGCATAATAACACTATTGGTGTTTTTTCTTTGATTAATAAAATCAATGCACCTTATACGGCGATTTCTGCAGGCGAAAATACCTTGTCTAATACGCTTTGTGAGGGGTTTGCACTGTTGAAAGAGACAAAAGAGGTTTTGTTGTGCTGTGCAGATAGTTTTGAAGGGAAAGATTATGCTATATCTGCTTTAATTTCAAAAAAATCTTCTGAGGGTGCGATAAAAGTTCGAATGACGAATTCGAAAAAAGAAGTCGAACAGGACGAATATCAATCATTTGCAAGGTTTTTAATGAGCGATGAAAAATATTTTTACGGAAATTTTTTCAGATTGGAAAAAGTATAATGAGCCTTTTGTTTAGAAAAATTTCATTCTTTTTTGCCTTGGTATTTTTCGGAATAGGTGCATTGTTGTTGGGTTTTGTGGTTTTTCCAGTTGTTCAAATTTTTTCTAAAAATTCAAAAAATTATAAAATCAGATGTGCAAAAATCGTTCATTTTTTGTGGCGAATTTTGGTGAAATATATTGAAATAACAGGGATTATCAAGGTTAATGCAGACGAGAAAAATTCCTTGATAAAAAATAAAATCATAGTTGCTTCGCACCCGAGTTACATTGACATATTGCTTTTGATTGCACTTGTGCCGAATTCGCTTTGTCTTGCGAAAAATTCGATTTTGAACAATTTTGTTATGAAAAATATTGTGAAATCGCTGTATATCACTAACGATGGGTCTGTTGAGGATTTTTTGAAGAAATCAAAATCGGCACTTGATGACGGATTTAATGTGATAATTTTTCCTACGGGAAAAAGAGTCGATGAAGGCGAAAAAGTGCATATCTACAAGGGGGCGGCACAGTTGGCGATTGAGTCAAAATATCCAATTGTTCCTGTGAAAATTTCAACGTCTGAGTCTTTTTTGACAAAAAATCATTCGATTTTTCAAATTGGAGAAAAAACAGTCGAGTTTGTTATAAAAACACAAGATGAAATAGTTGTGGAAAACATCAAAACTGTTGATATGACTGAAATATCGCTCAGAAATAAGATTTGTTCAATTATTAAGGAAAAAATATAAAATTTGCCTTTCGTTATTGGTTTGGGCTATAATTTTTGTATGACTTTGGAAGATGAAATAAAAAATTTAATAATTTCCTCTCTTGATTTGGAGGATATGTCGCCCGAGGATATTAAGGACGATGAGGCTCTTTTTACGACAGGGCTTGGTCTTGACTCGATTGATGCTCTCGAACTCGGTATGGCGATTCGCAAAAAATACAATATTACGCTTGACGAAGACAAAGAGAAAAACAAGCAATATTTTTACTCCGTCAAGACTTTAGCAGATTTAATAAGGTTGAAAACAGATGTCAAATAACTATTCTAAGGAAGAAATTGCGGAAAAATTGAAAGAAATCATGGTTAATGATTTTGAAATTTCAGAGGATTTAATCAAGCCTGAGGCAAATTTGTTTAAGGATTTAGAATTTGACAGCATTGATGCGGTCGATTTAGCCGTAAAATTGCAGCAATATACGGGCAAAAGAATTCAGCCGCAAGATTTCAAGGAAATCAGAACGTTTGAGGACGTCGTGAACGCCGTATCTGAATTGCTGAAATAGTCTTGAAAATCCCGAAGTTTTTAAAGTTAATAATTCCCGTGTTTTTCACGTTTTTTGTAATTGGATTTTTTTATGTTTCAAAAATTTCGGCAGTAAAATTGTACCCGATTTTGATGAATTTTTTGTTTTTCTGTATTTTTTTGGGTTCTCTTATGGGAAAAGAAACTGTAATACAAAAAATCGCAAAAACGCTTGACGGAAAACTTGAAGAGCCTGTAAAAACTTACACAAAAAATCTTACTTATGTTTGGATAGTATTTTTGTTTTTTAATTTTTTGATGTCGGTTTGGAGTTTATTTTTACCTGACAAATTTTGGGCTTTGTATAATGGATTTATCTCGTATCTCTTGATTGGTGGGGTTTTTGCGGTAGAATTACCTATAAGATATTTTTTCAAAAAAAGGCATAATGTTTGATGTTTGAAAAGTTTTTTACGGATAAATTTGATGATGAATTTTTTCTTGTTCGCAATGGCGAAAAAATGACTTTTGCAAACGTTAAAGAACTTGTTGTAAAGAAGGCTGAAACCCTTGATAAAACTAAACAAGTTCTGATTTTTGGAGAAGATAATTTTGATTTTATAATTTCATTTTTTGCTGCTGTTTTTTCAAGGAAAGAAATTTTTTTAGCGGATAAAAATGTGCCTTTTAATCTTGAAAAGACTTATGATGATAGCGTTTTTGCCTTTGAGCAAATTAATTTAAAAAATGTTTTCATAAATTTTTTGACCTCGGGGTCGAGTGGAAATTCGAAAATTGTCAAAAAAAGCCTGTTTAATTTGGTTCGAGAGGCTGAAGATATTGGAAAAACCTTTCTTTCTGGCGAAAAAGATTTCAGATTTTGTTCGACAACAACGTTAAATCATCTTTTCGGCTTTACTTTTCATTTTATGACGCCGTTTGTTAATGAATTTGTGATTGACACAAATAGTGTTCAATACCCCGAAAATGTCAAGCACGACAACTGTTTTCTCGTTTCGAGTCCTTCGTTTTTGGAAAAAATTTATAAGTACAATTTGAATTTTGAAAAATCGCCGAAATTCATTGTGGCTGCTGGGGCAAAGTTGGCTGATGATGTTTTTGAATATTTTGAAAAAAATTCTAAGGTTATTGAAATTTATGGCAGCACGGAAACGGGCGTGGTTGCTCATAGAGAGCATTTTGAGCAAAAATATTTAACCCTTTTCGAAAATATTTCGATTCAAAAATATGAAAACAAAATTTTGAGGATATCGTCGGATTATTTTTACGAAAAATCGCTGGAACTTTCGGATTTGATTGATTGTAAAGGTAAAAATGAAATAACTGTACTTGGAAGACTTGACAGGGTTTTGAAGATTTCTGAAAAAAGAATTTCGGCTGATGTTTTTGAAAAATATTTAAAAACTTGTGATTTTATCTCTGATATTTATTGTTTGAAAATTGATGAAAAATTAGGTGCTGCGGTCGTTTTGACAGATAAAGGCAAGGATTTTTATTTGAAATTCGGGAAGGCTGAGTTGGTCAAAAATCTCAAGACCGTTTGCCTTGAAAAGTTCGAAATTGTGCCGCAAAAATGGCGTTTTTTGCCTGAAATTTATAAAACTTCGGCTGGAAAAGTTGATAAGAAAAAAATTGAGAAGATTTTTTTGACAAAATTAACGTTTCCGTTTGTTTTGGGGCAAAAAATTGAGGGTGATGTTGCAGAAATTGATATGATTTTTCCAAAAAATTCTAATTTTTTCAAAGGTCATTTTCCTAATTTCCCTGTGCTTCCAGGGGTTGTGTCATTGTATTTTGTGACATTTTTCGCAAACGAATTTTTCAAAACCTCAATGTCGCCGCAGGTTATTCGAAAAATAAAGTTTTCAAAGTTGATTTTGCCCGATAAAAATGTTACGTTGAGACTTAAAAATTCTGAAAAATCGGTTGCTTTCGAGATTGTTTCGGGGCAAAATAATTATGTTTCAGGAGTTATTTCAAAAGAAAAAATTTACGAATGACGAGGCTTTATGGCGATATTTAAGGCAGAAACAACTATAAAAGTTCCATTTTATGACAACGACCCGATGGGGGTGGTTTGGCACGGAAATTATGTCAAATATCTAGAAATTGCTCGCTGTGACACCCTCGCAAAAATCGGCTACGATTATATGGACATGAAAAATGATGGGGTGATGTACCCGATTGCGAAACTTGATATGAAGTATATAAAGCCGTCGACTTTTGCCCAAAACCTCCGTATGGTAACGGTTATCGAGGAACTTGAACCTTCATTGATTATAAAATACGAAATTTTTGATGAAAAAGGAGAGAAAATTTTTAAGGGCAAATCGATGCAAATTTGCGTTAACATTGAAACTAAACAAAGTGTTTACGTTGCACCGCAAAGGTTTAAGGAACTTTTAAATGTATAAAATTCTTTCTATAGTTTTTATACTTTTTGTTTTCGCAATGCCTGTTTTTTCAATCGTTGAAAAAACACCGGCGTCAGTTGTGGCAAGCAGTTTGCCTGTTTTGCAGTCTGTTGATTGTAAGTTTATGCAAGAAAGAACTTTTAGTGGCTCCC
>ENA-ORPK01000808-ORPK01000808.1-human-gut-metagenome-genome-assembly--contig:-NODE-808-length-27469-cov-5.877763_pt1 | contig 27469 bp, 17 predicted proteins | sample MGYA00242139_ERZ509068 | MGnify/ENA primary metagenome ERZ509068 (study PRJEB26280, sample SAMEA2338687) | human gut metagenome | biome: human gut; feature: human-associated habitat; material: faeces... | reverse complement strand
GAGCCGCTGCGCCCATACGTGCGCCAGATTGTGCAGAAGGTGCTCGCCGAGGGTCTGCCCAAGGGCGTGTGCCTGAACGTGAACTTCCCGAAGCTAAAGGAGTTCAAGGGCGTGAAGATGTGCCGTATGGCTATGGGCACGTGGTACAACGAGTGTGCAAAGATGCGCCACCCGCACGGCTACGACTACTACTGGATGACAGGCGCCTACCGCAACGACGAGCCGGAGCAGGAAGACACCGACAACTGGGCGCTCACGCACGGATATGTCTCTATCACGCCGACGCGCATCGACGTTACGGACTACGACTTGCTGCGAAGTTGGAAGGAAGAGTTTTGAGCCCCTCCCAACCCTCCCCATCGGGGAGGGCTTAGTTAGCAAAGGCTTAGAAAACTTAGAAAGACTTAGAAGGCTTAGAAAGGCTTAAAAAGGCTTAGAAAGGCTTAGAAAGGCTTAGTTAGGCTTAAACGTCACTTATAAAGAACATGAAATACTACTTAATAGTTGGCGAGGCATCGGGCGACCTGCACGCCTCGCATCTTATGACGGCTCTGCTCAAAGAAGACCCTAAAGCTGAGTTTCGTTTCTTCGGCGGCGACATGATGTCGGCAGTCGGAGGCACACGCGTGCGCCACTACCGCGAACTGGCGTACATGGGCATCATCGCCGTATTGCTCCACCTGCGCACTATTCTGCGCAACATGGCGTTCTGCAAGCGCGACATCGTGGAGTGGCAGCCCGACGCCGTGATTCTTGTCGACTATCCGGGCTTCAACCTCAAGATTGCGAAGTACGTACACGAGCATACCAAGATACCGGTCTACTACTATATCTCGCCGAAGATATGGGCGTGGAAGGAGTATCGCATCAAGGAGATAAAGCGCAACGTCGACGAGCTGTTCTCGATACTGCCGTTCGAGATGCCGTTCTTCGAGCAGAAGCACCACTACCCTATTCATTACGTGGGCAATCCGACGGCTGAGGAGGTGCGCCAGTTCCGCGCAGCGTACAACGTATCGGACGAGGAGTTCCGTCGTGAGCATGGGCTCGACGAGCGTCCCATAATAGCGCTGCTCGCCGGAAGCCGCAAGCAGGAGATTGCGGGCAACCTACCGCAGATGATTGCTGCGGCGCGCAGATTCGGTGGCTATCAGTTAGTGCTTGCTGCGGCGCCGGGCATCGACGCCGAGTTCTACGACGCATTCATCGGCGGAAGCGGCATGCACGTGGTGCGCGGCGAGACCTACGCTCTGCTCTCACATGCCGACACGGCGCTCGTGACGAGCGGCACGGCGACGCTCGAGACGGCGCTTTTCCGCGTGCCGCAAGTGGTATGCTACAATACGGCGCTGCCTAAGCTGGTGGGTTTCTTGCGACGTCTCGTGCTGAAGGTAAAGTATGTGTCGCTGGTGAACCTCATCGCCGACCGCGAGGTGGTGCCGGAGCTGGTGGCCAACACGTTCTCGGAGGCAAACATCGCCGAACAGCTCAAGCGTCTGCTACCCGACGGCGCAGCGCGCAGAGAGATGCTCGAGGGCTACGAGGAGGTGTGGCGGAAGATTGGCGAGGACAGTCCGTCGGAGCGCACAGCGAAGGAAATGGTCTTAAAAGTAAAAAGGTAAAAAGTAGCGGAGGTCTCCGGCCTCCGCAGCAAGCTACGTTGACAATAAAAAAAATGCCGTTATTGGTGCTGCGGAGGCCGGAGACCTCCGCTACTAAGACAATAAAAAAATGCATTTTTGTGCTGCGGAGGCCGGAGACCTCCGCTACTAATCATGCAAATATAGTACAAGCAAACTCCCGCGAAAAAACTCATTCTAGAGATTTGAAAACCGCAAAACGAGCGTTTTCGATGCTGTTCTTCACTCTAAAATCATAAAAAGTGAGACTTTTCGATGTAAAACGATAGGTTTTGCATTGTATTTCCTATCACTTTACCCTGTAATTCGATAGACTTTACACGGTAAAACCTATGCTTTTACCAGGTAAAGTCTATCGAAAAGCTTGATTTCTCCTAAGCTAAAATTGCACACTTTCGCAATTATCACCACAACGCTTTGTAAGCCAAACGCTTACAACTGCACGCTCAAAACTCGCGAAAAACGCACAAAAGATTTTGTTTTTGATTTTTCGCGAGTTATGAGCGGTTTAAAACTGCAAATATCGTTTGGGCAAAAACCGTGCCAAAACCAATTAAAGGTACTTCTCCACGAAGCCCACCACCCTGCGCGCGTACTCCTCTTTATAGTCGGCATACGCATCGGCGTGCTTGCTGCCGTGCGCTATCCAGAGCGCCTTGGGCTGCGGCTTCGCCTCATAGAGCGGATAGACCATCCATGTAGGCACAAACGTGTCGTTGTCGCCATGAATGAAAAGCATCGGCTTCTGGCACTTCGCCACCTGCTTCAGCGGCGACGCCTCGTTGAAGCCCCAGCCGTACTTCGCCTTTACGAGCCACGACGCCGTGTACATCAGCGGGAAGTCCGGCAGCGAGAAGCGCGCCGAAATCTCGTTCGAGAACTCGTCCCAAACACTCGTATAGCCACAGTCCTCCACGAAGCACTTCACGTACCGAGGCGTCTGCTCACCGCTGACGCACATCGTCGTAGCAGCGCCCATCGATATGCCGTGAACCACAAGGCGCAGCGAGTCGGCAGTCGTGCCGAACATCTCTGGCGCAAGGCTTATCCAGTGGAGCACGTCGAGACGGTCTTTCCAACCCATCTGTATCGCCTCGCCGTCGCTCTGCCCGTGCGCATAGAGGTCGGGCAGCAGCACGTTGGCGTTCATCTCGCGGTTGTAGATGCGCGCTATTGGCAGCATGCTTGTAGCTTTGTCGCCGTAGCCATGCACGAGCACAGCGGTGCGTCCCTCGGCACGCGGCGAACGCACGTAGAGGGCGTGGGCGCGCTTGCCGGTCTGCGGCATCACGACGAACGTGTCGCGCAGGGCGCCGGCGGCTTGCAGACTGTCGAGCCACGGCTTCACCTCGGGGAAGCGCGTCTCTATCTTCGACATATCCGAGTCGCGGTCGCGCTGAACACTCACAAGGGCGTAGTCGACGAGGTAGAACGAGGCTGCCGTGATTATGGCAAGGAAGAGCGCAAAGGTGGCGCCAAGAGTGACGAATAACTTTTTATGTTTCATACTATCTATATATTGGAGGCTACTTGAGATACGGCTTCAGCACATCCACCCATTTCAGGTATCCCTTGCCGAGCAGGTGCAGTCCGTCGTTGGTGTACTCTGGGTTCATCACATCAGTAGAAGGTATGACGAGCGACTTGTACACGTCAATGTAAGTAACGCCATGGCGTGCGGCTATCGCCTTTATCTTCGCGTTGAGCGCAGCGATGTCCTTCTGGCGGTTCATGTGACCCAAGAACTTGTTGAACTTCGGGTTCACCGGGAACACGCTCTGCACGTAGAGCTTCGTCGCGGGCGACTCGCGCTTCACGCGCTCCACAATCTTCTCCACGTTCTTCGCCACCTCGTCAACGCTCTTGCCGCGCGAAAGGTCGTTGGTACCGATGAGCAGGAATATCTTCGAGGGCTTACCCTTCGTGATGGTGCTCAGACGGTCGAGCACGCCCTGGGTGGTATCGCCGCTGATGCCACGATTCTTGGCGTGCGGATTGCCCAACAGCTCAGCCCACTCGCCGCCGTTGGTGATGCTGTTGCCGAGGAAGATGATGTCGCTCTTGCTCGTAGGCAACACTTCGAAGAGAGTGGCTCGCTGATAATAGAATGTAGAGTGCTTCTGCTCCTGAGCCTGCATCGTGCATGCGCAGAACAGACTCAACATGATTAATAGTTTCTTCATAGTTCGTTATTTGTTTTAGCGCCGCATCAACCGGGATGCAGCAATGGTTTTTAAACATTTTCTTAACCTGTTTGACAAAAGTACGAATAAAAAACGAAAGGAGCTATTATTTTTTGCATCCTTTTGCACAAAAAACACAAAAACGAATAAGGCTTATTCGGCAAAAAATACTTAACTTTGCAGACGTTAAATCAAAGTGTAACTAATATATGGACGACTATCACGCGGAAAACCCGAATTTGTAATGCAGGAGGACGCTCTCACGATGCGGTCTCCCAAGCATTGTTTAACCCAAGGAGACAGCTTTTATGAGAACATACTGGAACACCAATTCTACCCTCAAACAAATTGAAGAGTGGCAGCCGAACTGCTGGATACAAGTTACATGTCCAACAGAAGAAGACCAGCAATTGCTGGAAGACAAGTTCAACATACCCGATTATTTCCTTTCCGACATCAGCGATACCGACGAACGTGCGCGTTACGAGTACGATGATGGCTGGATGCTTATCATCCTCCGTATTCCGTACGTGAAGGAGATACGCTCGCGCACACCGTACACCACCGTGCCGCTCGGCATCATTCACAAGCGCGACGTCACCATCACCGTATGCTACTACGAGACGAACATGATGATCGACTTCGTGTCTTATCACCAGAAGCGCGGCGAGGGATTCACCGACTATGTTGACATGACATTCCGCCTTTTCCTTTCTTCTGCCGTGTGGTATCTGAAGCGTCTGAAGCAGATAAACACGCTCATCGAGAAGGCTAAGCACAATCTCGACCATAACGTGAACAACGAATCGCTTATCGCTCTCTCGCGTCTGCAGGACTCGCTTACCTACTTCGTCACCTCTATCCGCGGCAACGAAACCTTGCTCGCGAAGCTGAAGTTCAAGCTGCAAGTGGACGAGTTGGACGCCGACCTCATCGAGGACGTAAACATCGAGATGTCGCAGGCTCGCGAAACGACCAATATCTACTCGGACATTCTCGAGTCGACGATGGACACCTACTCGTCTATCATCAACAACAACATGAACACCGTGATGCGTACGCTCACCTCCGTGTCTATCATCATGATGTTGCCGACGCTCATCTCCTCGTTCTTCGGCATGAACCTCATAAACGGACTCGAGGAATACCGCTTCGGCTTCATCGTGGCGATAATCATATCGGTTATTATCTCCGCACTTTCATGGATTATACTGCGCCATAAGCGACTGCTTTAAAGCAAAATGCAAAAATAAATTGCGTTTTTTGTCGCTATTCAAAATATTTTATTTAAGTTTGCAGTCTATAATAAATAATGTGAGGATGTTGGCTCCGCGCCACATTCGTGTGAATTACCCTTATCATAAACTTAAAACAGTTAAATGATGGACTCTCAAGAAAACGCCCTGTTGCAAGGTGCACAAGAAGAGCAGAACGTAGAGCAGACAGCTGCCGACGTTCAGCCAGTAGAGAACACTAAAGTCTACAAAACCAAACAAGAAGTCGTTGAACGCCTTAAGGAAATCGCCGCAAGCGACGAGGCTCCTGTCAAGGACGAAATCGACCTTTTGAAGACGGTATTCTACAAACTCCACATCGCAGAGCGTGAAGCACGCCTGAAGGAATACATCGACGGCGGCGGAAACCCTGAAACCTATCAGGTGGTACCCGACCAGGACGAGGAGACTTTCAAGGCTCAAATGGCTGTAATACGCGAGAAACGCGCGCAAATCATGCAGCAGCAGGAGGCCGAAAAGCAGGCCAACCTGGAGAAGAAACTCGAAATCATTGAGAAAATAAAGGCCATGGCTACATCGCCCGACGAGGCAGGCAAGTCGTATAACGAGTTCAAGGAGCTGCAGCAGCAGTGGAAGGACATCAAGAACGTGCCGGCTGACAAGGCTAACGAGCTTTGGCGCAACTATCAGTTATATGTAGAGCAGTTCTACGACCTGCTCAAGCTCAACTCTGAGGCTCGCGAATACGACTTCAAGAAGAACCTCGAGATGAAGACCAAGCTCTGCGAGGCTGCAGAGAAGCTCGCCGACGAAGAGGACGTCATCAGCGCGTTCCACCAGTTGCAGGAACTGCACCAGCAGTATCGCGAGATAGGTCCGGTCGCAAAGGAACTGCGCGAGGAGGTATGGGCACGCTTCAAGGCTGCGTCTACCGTAATCAACAAGCGCCACCAGCAGCACTTCGAGGACCTTCGCGCTAAGGAGGAGGAGAATCTGGCTCGCAAGACTGCCCTCTGCGAGAAGGTAGAGGAGTTCGGCAAGGCTGAGAACAAGGGCGCTGCCGACTGGGAGAAGCGTTCTAAGGAGATTATCGACATTCAGAACGAGTGGAAGACTATCGGCTTCGCTCCGCAGAAGATGAACGTGAAGATATTCGAGCGTTTCCGCGCTGCCTGCGACGACTTCTTCGGACGCAAGGCCGAATACTTCAAGGCGCTCAAGGTCACATTCTCTGAGAACATCGAGAAGAAGAAGGCGCTCGTAGAGAAGGCGCAGGCGCTTGCCGACAGCACCGACTGGAAGGCTACAAGCGACAAGCTCATCGCGCTGCAGAAGGAATGGAAGACCGTAGGCATGGTTCCGAAGAAGCTCGGCGACCAGCTCTGGCAGGAGTTCCTCGGCGCATGCAACAAGTTCTTCGAGGCTCGCAACGCAGCCGGCGCAGGACAGCGCAACGAGGAGCACGCTAACCTCGAGAAGAAGAAGGGCATCATCGAGCAGCTTAAGGCGCTCGCAGAGAATGCTGCTGAGGCAACGAAGGAGAAGGTGCAGGCGCTCACAGAGGAATACAACAAGGTGGGACACGTGCCCTACAAGGAGAAGGACAAGCTCTACGAGGCTTATCACGAAGTGCTCGACCGCATCTACAAGGAGCTGAACATCTCTACAAAGCGCCGCCGTCTGAACGACTTCAAGGCTAACATCAAGAACGTGGCAAAGCGTGGCGAAGAGGCTCTCGACAACGAGCGCGGACGCTTGGCTCGCCGCTTCGAGCAGCTCAAGCAGGAGATTCAGACCTACGAGAACAACCTCGGCTTCCTCAACGCAAGCTCTAAGAAGGGCAACAGCCTCATCGACGAGATGAACCGCAAGGTGCAGCACCTGCGCGACGACCTCGAACTGGTTCGCCAGAAGATTAAGGCTATCGACGAGGAGAACAAGTAAAGATTAGTTCGGGAGGCAGGAAGGCTTAGAAAGGCTTAAGAAGGCTTAGAAAGGCTCAAGAAGGCTTAGAAAGGCTTAAGAAGGCTTAGTAAGGCCTAAGAAGGCTTAGTAAGGCTTAGCCTCAACAAACAATAACCAAAAAAGGAGTCAACGATTGTTGACTCCTTTTTTGGTTTATCAGCGTAAGCGGAAATCCCCGCTTTTTATTTCTTCATATCTCTATCCACCATTGCCGCTACGCACGAGTCAGACCACACATTCTCTGCGGTCTCAATCATGTCGAGCACGGTGAATACGGGCAGGATAATACCCAATATAGCTACCGGCGCACCCACGCCCGACATCAGCGAGAGCGTGAGGAAGAAGCAACCCATAGGCACTCCGGCGTTGCCGATGGCAGCCACAACCGAGATGAAAAGCCAGAGCAGCATCACTGGCAGCGAGAGTTCGATGCCGCCGTTCTGCATCACGAAGAGCGACGTCACGAAGATGAACGCCGCGCAGCCGTTCATGTTGATGGTTGTGCAGATAGGTAGCACGAAGCGCGCCACCTTGCTGTCGACGCCGAGGCGCTCCTCCGATGTCTGTATCGTGACAGGGAGCGTGGCAGCCGAACTCTTGGTGAACAGAGCCATGAGCACAGCCGGCATCATGCGGCGCATCACGTGTACGGGGTTGAGTCCGCGCGCCATGAGGAACAGCGGCAGCACAACGAAGAACTGCAGCAGATTGCCGCAAAGTATCACGGCTACGTACTTGCCTATAGAGGCTACGACCGTGCCAGCCGACACCTCAGCCGAGAGTTGCGCGGCGAACGCCACGATGCCTACGGGCAGCACGGTGATGAGCCAGCGAATGAGTCGCGACACGACGTCCTGCAACGCAGATAGTCCGCGCATGAGCAGCTGCTTGTTGTCGCCTTCGGGCATCTTGGCGAGCGCCAGTCCGACGGCAACGGCGATGAGCAGCACCGAGAGCACGTTGCCCTCGATGAACGGACGCAGGAAGTTGTCGGGCACGATGCCAATCATGTATTTCAGGTACGATCCGTCGGCTACTTCCGCAGGCACGGCATCGCCCAAAGTGCTGTTGCGCACCATGTCGATGGGCAGATTATCGGGCGAGATGATGATGTAAAGCACCATTCCGACGGCGGCTGCCGCCACGGTTGTGAGCAGCGTGTAGCTGATGGTATGGCGGAAGATGCGGCGTGTCTCGCGCTGCATGCCGAAGGTGGCGAGTGTTGTGGTGACGGCGAGTGCGATGGTGGGCACGGCTATAAACTGAAAGAGTCGTGTGAAGATGGTAGCCACGAAGTTAGCCGCCGTGTTCACCCACTCCACGCCGAGCAGTCCGAGGCACGAGCCCACGACGAGCGCTCCTATCCACAGCCAGAAGTTCTGTCCTCCGCCGCAGCAAGTGTGTTTTGTTTCTGTTTTTTTCATTATAATCTTTAAAAGAAGGTTTTTTATTTATAAAATAACGGGGTATTCAATTCCAAAGAATGGGATATAGAACCTAAAAGGAAGATTTATTAAACCCTATTCCTATTGCGTTTTGCCTTGATTCCGACGGTCGGCGGCGTTCGGTGTCCACGTCGGTGGCGTTCGGTGTCCGCACGGGCGGCGTTCGGTGTCCACACGGGCGGCGTTCGGTGTCCGTCGGAAAGCGCAGGGCTTTCAACGCTTCGCCTTGAAGAACTCGGTCATAAGCGTTCGACATTCTTCCTCCAGAACGCCGCTCACCACCTCGCACTTCGGGTGCAGCGCCTTCGGAGCGAACATGCGGAAACCGCGTTTCTCGTCGCTTGCACCGTAAACCACGCGTCGCACTTGCGCCCAACCCAATGCTCCGGCGCACATTATACACGGCTCAACGGTGACGTAGAGCGTGCAGTCGGCGAGATATTTGCCGCCGAGCTGGTTGGCAGCCGACGTTATCGCCTGCATTTCGGCGTGCGCCGTAACGTCGCCGAGCGTCTCCGTGAGGTTGTGCGCTCGCGCAATGATGCGGTCGCCCGCCACGATGACGGCGCCCACGGGTATCTCTCCCTCGTCGCGCGCAGCCTCTGCCTCCGCAAGAGCGCGGCGCATAAATTGCTCGTCTTTATTCTGTTGTTCGGTTTTGTCCATATTCATACCTTATTATATATAGATACAAAGATACGGAGAAAGCGAGAAACTACAAAACATGCTCGTCTATTTTTGTCGCTCTGCACGAATAATCTGACGCTACAGAATGCTGTGCGCCTACACCATACAAGCACAGCATGAAAAAAAACAATAAATTCACTTTTAGTTAAAAAAATATCACAAAATGTTATGCGTTTTAAAATATTATTTCTAACTTTGCGATATGCAAGATGCAAGCAGACAATACGCCTGCAGCACCATTTAGACAAAAATAGAGAGAGAAACACACACAAAGAGTTATAAAAACAATAATTTAAACGATTAAAACACATTAAAGCAAGAGAGAGATAAAAAGAAAGGATAAACCACAAAGGCGCCGCCGATTAACGCAGATGTTAAACAGCTGGCGCGCAAGAGAGAGTTAACGCTAATAATTTTTTTATTTTGTATTAGAAGATACACATTTGTATTAGAGAGTACAGAAATAGAAAACACAAAAGAGAATTCAAAAAAAACGAAACATTAACATATAACCGGTTCGTATTCCGCCGGGTATGCATTGTGCGTTCCTATGGTTTGCGAACTGATTACTAACAATTAATTAATTAATCGCATGAAGAAGTCACTACTTTACAGCCTTATGGCACTCGTTGCCACTTCGGCATCCGCAGGAAGCAACTTCCCAACAAACGGCAAACTCGCCAAGTTGACGGAACAGTATCGCACCAAGAAGCTCGAGACTCCGCTCGTAAAGCTTCATGGCTTCGACTCGCCTACAGCGAGCCTCGCTAAAGCCAAGACCTCTACACCATCGAGCACGATGGAGGCTAAGACTTACGGGTTCCTGTACGACGAAGACGGAAACGTGTGGTACTACACCCAGGACAACGACTACCGCGGCACTGGTTTCAACGCTTCTATCAACAAGGCAGTCATCAACGTCTACAATCAGAACCACGAACTGGCAGGTACGTTGAACGTGGAAGTGCCCGAGGATATGGACATTAACCGCGTGGAGCCTTACGGAACGGTGACTAAGAAATTCTTCGACCTCGACAACAAGACGCAGGAAGTGCTCGTGGAGTTGCACCAGGTGGGCAACGCCGACAACAACTATCAGGGCTCTTACTACACAAAGGCTTACCGCATTGAGGACGGCACACTCGTGCAGGAGTTCAGCGGCGCCGGCGTCTTCCTTAACATACCGAAAAACTCATGGACCAAGTATCAGCGCCTCATCATAAGCAACGCCAAGTACGAGGCTATCGACGGCAAGACTTACGAGGACGGCAGCCCATACTACACCACAAACGACTATATCGACGTTTACAAACCCGCTTCTTGGGGCGCAGGACCGGCTGTAGAGCATCAGTTCGTAGTGGACGAGGACTATACCTACTACGGCAACGACGGCGCACCGGTGCAGGTGTTCAACGTAGACGGCACTCCTTATTATATGGTGTCGCACTACGAGAAGCCGTGGCTCAAAGGCTACGACGAGGAGACTTACGACCCGATACCTACTCCGGACAACAAACTCGTCATCAAGACTTACGACGAGCGCTTCTCGCGCGTCGACTCTCTCGCTGTGCCCGTTGAGCAGAATGAGGACACACAGTTCGCTATGGCACTCATCGGCAACTTCGGCTCGAAGACGCTCACCAAAGACTATTTCAAGAAGGACGACAAGCTGGCTTACGTCGTTACGTTCTTCGACTATATGACAGCTCACGACGACTATCGCTACCGTTTCGTGGCATACGACCATGAAGGCAACAAGATAAACGACATCTGCGACGGCGTATACAAGGCGTGGTTCGACCTCAACTCGATAAAGGGCGCTGAAGACCAGATGGCTTTCATGCAGTATACAGCCGACGAATCGTCGCAGCAGCTGCGCATCGTCAACCTTCCGTCGTGCCAAGAGGCTATGGTTATGCCGGCAGAGATTGAGGGCAATCTCATCAGCACCGTCATGAACCGCTACGGAAGCGCAGACAACTACAAGTATCTCATGAAGCTCAGTCACGGCGGCGACGACGGCAAGGGCAATGTCATCGCACGCGTGGCATGGATCAATAAGGATCTCACCGTAGACCACTACACCACATTCAACCTCGGACCGCAGGCAGAGAACTTCGGCATGTCTCTCTCTGACAACTATCTCGACCCGTACTTGTTCGATACCAACGACAAGCTCGAATTCTGCTACCAGGCAAAGGTTAGAAACGAGGAGACTGGCAAGCTCGGCAACGTATTCGTTATCGCAGACGAGGACGGAAACACTATCCGCACCTTCGCAAGCTCGGACAAGGGCGTGGCTACAACTGCAGGTTGCTACAACGCTACTGCTACACGCAAGGAGTTCTACGTACAGTACAACGACGAGACCAGCAACAAGTATTATCTTGAATTCTTCCAGCTCCCGTTCGAGAAGTATCACAACGGCGGCGACGGCACTAAGCAGAACCCGTACCTCGTAGCTACCGCGGGCGACCTCATCGCTATGAAGGACGATCCGAAGGCTTTCTACAAGATGGTGAACGACATCAACCTCACCAACTTCAACATCGTTAACGACACATGGACACCAATCGACGCTTTCGCAGGCAACTTCGACGGCGCTGGCCATGCTATCGACAACCTCTACATCAACAGCTCTAAGGCAAGCGTAGGTCTCTTCGGCGACCTCGCAGAGAAGGCTTCTATCAGCAACCTCGTGCTCACAAATCCCGAAATCGAGCTCACCAACAACAACAGCACAGTGGGCGTTCTCGCAGCAAGCGCTGTAGGCGACACAATCAAGAACGTGCATGTGTTTGACGCCGACATCGAAGGCGAAGCAGGTGGCATGATTGGTGGCATCGTTGGTCAGGCATCTCTTGAGACAAGCCTCTCGTCTGTATCGCTCAACAACTCAGATATTGACGCTCCGCAGGCAAACAGCGTAGGCGCAATAGCTGGCGACATCCGCACTTCTACCGTCATCGCAGCTGCTGCTGCCAACAACGTGAATATCAATGCTCAGCAGACTGTAGGCGGCATCGTTGGCGCAGCAATGCAGTCTACCGTTAAGGACGCTCACGTGAGCGGCACTACTCTCGCAGCCGACAACACCGTAGGCGGTATCCTCGGCAGCAACAACTCGTCTAACGTAGACAAGTGTATGTTCGACGGCACCATCACCGTGAAGGAAGCTATGTGGGACGGACTTTCTGCAGGCGGCATCGTCGGTTCTCTCGCTCCAGACTGGACTGGCAAAGCTACACCTCTCGTTACAAACAACGTAGCAAAGGGTGAGATCACTCTCGCTGAGGGCGCTGAAAGCGACGCTACTATCCACCGCATCGTGGGTCGCACCATCGAGAACGAGGAAGATTGCACCGACAAGGAGCTTCGTCTTGCCAACAACTTCGCCGTTAATGGCATGAAGGTGAACGGCGTAGCCGTAGAATCTGACGACGCTGCTACCGTAGAGGGCAAGACCGCTACCGAAGCAGAACTCAACAAGGCTGCTCTTGAGGCACTCGGATATGCTTACGGCAAAACAGATCAGGCTCCTTGGAAGGAGACAAGCGCTCTGCCGGTGCTCTACTTCGAGAACTCTCTCAAGGCATTCACACTCTCAAGCACACAGCTTACTCTGAAGCCTAACGATGAGTGCGAACTTGTTGCTAACTCTTACGGCGCAAGCGCTCTGAACGCAGACGTTGAGTCGACAAACGACGAGGTCGTAGAGGTTACTTCTACCGACACCGACGAGGAAAGCGTCATCATCACTCTGAAGGCTAAGAAAGAAGGCAAGGCTACTATCAACGTAACTCTCGACAACGTAACCGTATCTTGCGAGGTAACTGTAGCTGTTCTGAACGGCATCAACGAGACTGTCGCAGACAACAACGCTCTGGCTATCGTGCCTGGCAACGGTGTTGTAAAGGCTGAAGGCGCACTCTCTATGGCTGCTTTCGCTCTCGACGGACGCAACGTAGCAAGAGCTAACGGCGAATTGCTCAAGACAAGCGAGCTTGGCAAGGGCGTATTCGTAGTGGTTGCCAACTTCAAGGACGGCAAGAAGGCTACAGCAAAGATTATCGTTAAGTAAAAACCCTAAAATCTACAGATTTTGAACTTACGTAATATAATTGTCACAGCCACCGTGCTACTCTGTTCGGCAGAGAGCGCGATGGCTGTGCCTGCTTATCCTGGTATCATCAAGGTGAAGCAAGCCGACGGCACCGTACTATCGGTGAGACTGCACGGCGACGAGCGAGTTAACTTCATGACAACCGACGACGGTTACCCTATTCTGCTCAACCGTCAGACGGGCAACTACGAGTATGCAACGCTCTCGGGCAGCACGTTGCGCACGAGTGGTATCATAGCTACCGACGCTTCGATGCGTACGGCGCAGGCGAAGCAGTTCCTTGTGAGCTACGACAAGTCGGCTACGCTCTCGGCGGCAAAGGCGAAGAGCATGAACGCGAACGTGCTGATGCAGCAGACCGACACATACAAGCGCAACGCGAAGCCGAAGAAGACGCTGACGAACAACTTCCCGCATACGGGCGAACAGCACTCGATAGTTATCCTCATGGAGTTCAAGGACAAGAAGTTCTCTACGATGGACAACCCGCAGCAGTACTACACCAACGCCATGAACCAGGAGGGCTTCACGGCAGAGAACGGCGCCAACGGCAGTGCGCGCGACTTCTTCATCGCGAGCAGCAACGGCATGTTCAGTCCTACTTTCGACGTCTACGGACCGGTGCAGATCAACTATAACCAGCACGACGCCGGACAAGGCACGTACAACACCAAGATAAACATGGGCACGTTCGTGAAGGCAGCCATCGAAGGTCTCGACGACGAGGTCGACTTCTCGAAGTACGACCACGACGGCGACGGATTTGTCGACAACGTGTACATCTATTATGCGGGCAACGGCGCCGCCGACTCGGATGACACGCAGACGATATGGCCCCATGCGTTCGACTTGCGCAAGTGGAACATCAATCTCACCACCAACGACGGCGTGGGCATCGGCAGCTACACGTGCAGCAACGAGGTAGACGGCACACGTGAGGGCAACCTCACGACTGGCATCGGCACCTTCGTGCACGAGTTCGGCCACTGTCTGGGTTTCGCCGACCACTACGACACGCGCGACGCAAGTGCCAACTACACGCCGGGCGATTGGGACACGATGGCGAGCGGTTCGTACAGCAACAACTCGAACACGCCCCCGCTCTACTCGGCTTTCGAGCGATACGAGATGGGCTGGATTGAGCCCGAGGAGATTACTCACCGCAGCGGCGGCGTGAACAGTCTGCCTAATCTCGGCAGTTCGAACAAGGCGTACAGAGTGAGCGTGCCTGAAAAGGACAACGAATACTTCCTGCTCGAGAACAGGCAGAAAACCGGTTGGGATGCCTACCTGCCTGGTCAGGGAATGCTCATTTGGCACATCGACGACGTGCCTGAAGTGTGGCAGAAGAACGAGGTGAACAACAACGCAGCCCACCAGCACGTGGACATCATCGAGGCCAACGGCAAGCTCTCGGGCTACCAGTACTATCAGACGGGTGTGCCTTTCCCCGGAGCGAACAACGTGACGTCGCACAAGTTCAAGGCATGGGACAAGACCGAACTGCTCACTATCGAGAACATCACCGAGACAGACGGCGTCGTTTCGTTCATCGTGGCAGGATCGGACGCCGGACTCACCAAGCCCGACTTCACCGTGAGCGACGTGAGCTACGACCGTTTCCGTCTTTCGTGGCAGAAGCAGGCTAACGCCGAGAAACACATCCTCGACATAAAGAAGGTGGAAGCCGACAACTCGCTGAGCGCAGTGGGCGACTACACGGAGATGGCTGTTGATGGCGAAGAGGTGCTCGTGACGGGTCTCGACGAGGACGCTACCTATCAGGTGAGCCTCAGCAGCTGCGCCGCATCGTTCTACTCTGAGCCGCAGACAAAAACGGTAAGCACCACGCAGATGCCGTTCACGGAGAAGCAGGTAAAGAACGTGAAGGTGACAGACATCAGCGGCTCTACGCTTAGCGCCTCATGGGACGCAATCGACGACGCGCAGCTGTATCTCGTGACACTCTCTACGCGCGCTTTCGACGGCGACGAGCAGACCACATCGTACGACTTCGCCGACAAGAAGGACGGCATGCCCGAAGGATGGTCTACCAACAGCAGCAACTTCATCAGCAGCGAGGGCTACTACGGCGAGGCTGCTCCGGCATTGCGCCTCTCGGCTAACAACAGCTACCTCATCGCCAACAACGGCGAAGCGAAGGCAAGCAAGCTCAGCTTCTGGTACTACGTAGCTGTGCCGAAGGAAGGTTCGGTTATCGAGGTGCAGACCATGAGCGACGACGAGTGGACGACGGTTAAGACCATAGACGCTTCTACGGAGAAGAAGGAAACGACTATGGTAGAGTTCGAGCCGACAACGCAGGTGAAGATTTGCTTCAAGCGCAGCGCAACGTCGAACGTGCTTATCGACGACGTGAGCGTGAGCGGCAAGGGCATAAAGAACCACCCACTCGACCGCTACAACATGAAGGATGTGCAGAACGCCACTACCTTCACGTTCTCCGACCTCAACGCCCTCACCGAGTATAGTCTGACGGTTCAGGCTGTGCGCAACGGCGAGAAGACAAAGCCGTCGGCAGAGGTGGTCGTAACGACGACGGACAGCACGAACGCCATCGAAGCTATCAACGCAGACAAACTTACGGACGGCAAGCTGTACGACCTCTCTGGCAGACGCGTGACGGACGCTGGCGCGAAGGGCATCTACATCAAGAAGCAGAACGGAAAGACAGTCAAGCAGATTGTAAGATAAAAGCTATTATAGAACAAACGCAAAGAGTCGGTCAGAATTCTGGCCGACTCTTTGCGTTGCCAACAACAGATGCCGCGCCGTAAATGGCTATTCAGACATTTTGTTATTGCTGCACAATAAAATAAATATTCATTTTACCGACTTAATCATATTTTTAAACTACCTTTGTACGACACCAAGAAAAGAAACTGCATGGCAAAGCATAACAACACGGGCAAATGGGGCGAAGACCTGGCTGCCGACTATCTGCGCGAGAAGGGCTACGAGATAATCGAGCGCGACTGGCGCGACGGACACCGCGACATCGACATCATCGCGCGGTCGCCCGACTTGCGCACTATCGTGTTCGTGGAGGTGAAGACGCGAGCTACGGATGTCATCACAAAGCCCGAGGAAGCGGTTGACAGACGCAAGATTCGCAACATCGGCATGGCGGCTAACACGTACGTGAAGATGCTGAACGTGCTTGACGAACTGCGCTTCGACGTCGTTTCGGTCATCGGCGGAACGAAAGAGACGGCGCAGGTGGAGCACATCGTCGATGCGTTTAACCCGTGCATGGCATTTTGAATTTAAAATTCTTCTAATGAAAATACTGAAACTCACGGAGACGGCGTCTACGAACGACGTGCTTCTCGCCCACCCTGCCCCGTCGAACGGCGAGATGGTTGTGGCGGTGGCGGAATATCAGACGGCAGGACGCGGACAAGCAGGCAACTCGTGGGAGAGCGAGCGCGGCAAGAACCTGCTGTTCTCCATACTCACCTGTCCGCAAAACATAGCCATAGCCGACCAGTACGTGCTGTCGATGGCTGGGGCACTGGCGCTGAAGGCTGCGCTCGACCGCTACACCGACCACATCACGCTGAAATGGCCCAACGACATCTACTGGCACGACCGCAAGATAAGCGGAACGCTCATCGAAACCACCGTGAAGGGAAAGCGCATAGACCGCTGCGTGTACGGCATCGGTCTGAACGTGAACCAGAGCGAGTTTCGCAGCAATGCGCCCAATCCCGTATCGCTATATAATATAATAGGTGTGGAGACGCCGCTCGAGGAAATGCTCGACGCCGTGCTCCGCAGCTTCGAACTCTACTACCGGCGCGCTGTGGAGGGCGACTGTGACGGCATCTGCGCCGAATACAACGCCGCGCTGTTCCGTCGCGAGGGCATGCACGCCTACGAAGACTGCGCCACGCACGAGCGCTTCGAAGCACGCATCAGCCGCGTAGCGCCCAACGGACGCCTGCATCTCACCGACACGCAAGGGCACGAACGCACGTATTGGATGAAGGAAGTGAGGTTTATAGTCTAATGGTTTGGCTACATCACAAAAAAGCAGTACATTTGCATCACAAGGGGGTGCACACAAGGGGGTGCACATAAGGGGGTGCACTTGTCTCAAGTGCACCAACCAAGCAAAAAGTGCACCAACCAAAGAATAGCGCCAACAGCTCTGTTGGTGCAGCTGGGACAGCTGCACCCCCTAAAGTGCACCAACCAAGCAAGAAGTGCACCAACCAAAGAATAGCACCAACAGCTCTGTTGGTGCAGCTGAGACAGCTGCACCCCCTAAGGTGCACCAACAAAGCAGAGGACACCCCAACAATAACAAATAACAAAACAAAACAAACCAAACATACAACATGGCAAAGTTCAAGAGAATTCTCCTCAAGCTCAGCGGCGAGAGCCTCATGGGCAAACAGAGCTTCGGTATCGACCCGGTACGTCTGGGCGAATACGCAGAGCAGATTAAGGAAGTGCACGAAATGGGCGTGCAGATAGGTATTGTAATCGGCGGTGGCAACATCTTCCGCGGACTCAGCGGCGCATCGAAAGGCTTCGACCGCGTGAAGGGCGACCAGATGGGCATGTGCGCTACCGTCATCAACTCGCTCGCACTCAGCTCGGCGCTCGGCGCACTGGGCGTGAAGACAAAGGTGCTCACAGCTATCCGCATGGAGCCTATCGGCGAGTTCTACTCTAAGTGGAAGGCTATCGAGGCAATGGAGGCAGGATATGTCTGCATCTTCTCTGCCGGCACTGGCTCACCCTATTTCACTACCGACACCGGCTCATCGCTCCGTGGCATCGAGATTGAGGCTGACGTGATGCTCAAGGGCACACGCGTTGACGGCATCTACACAGCCGACCCCGAAAAGGACCCGACCGCTACGAAGTTCACAGACATCACTTACGACGAAATCTACACACGCGGCTTGAAGGTGATGGACCTCACCGCTACAACAATGTGCAAGGAGAACAACCTGCCCATCTACGTGTTCAACATGGACATCGTAGGCAACCTGAAGAAGGTGATGCAGGGCGAGGAAATCGGCACATTGGTACACAACTAATCATCAGGGGGTGCACTTGTCTCAAGTGCACCAACCGTTTTTTCTTGCTATGTAGGTGTAGATGAGACATCTGCACCCCATGAAAACGTATAAATACAGAAAGATGAATATTTCTTTACGCAAATCATTATTCGCAATAGCCATCTTCTCGTTCGTCGGCGCCTTCGCGCAAGGCCCCAACAACAGCGGCACCTACTACAGCGCTGCCGACGGCAAGAAGGGAAAGGCTCTCAAGACAGCATTATCAAAGATTATCGGCAACCCAGACGTTGTTTCATATAAATCCTTACCGGAGGCTTACAAGAAGACCGATCGTCGCGACGACGGCAAGGTGTGGGATATGTACTCTTGCACGACTAACTACAACTTCAACGACAACACCGGCAACTATAAGAAAGAGGGCGACATGTACAACCGCGAGCACTCATTCCCGAAGAGTTGGTTTGGCGGAAAGGTTCCACCAATGTATAGCGACATCGTTCACGTGGTGCCGTGCGACGGATATGTAAACAACAAACGCGGACATGAGCCGTTCGGTGAGACCAATGGAGACAAATACAAGTCGAACAAGAACTTCAGCAAACTCGGAGCGTCAAAGACCCCCGGCTACACGGGCACCGTGTTCGAGCCGAACGACATCTACAAGGGCGACTTCGCGCGCATCTATCTCTACATGGCTACATGCTACGAGAGCAAGATAAGCGGTTGGTCGAGCCCGATGCTCGCCGGCAACTCTTACCCTGCTTACAAGGAGTGGGCGCTCAACCTGCTGCTGAAGTGGGCTGAGCAGGACCCCGTGAGCGAGAAGGAGGTGAACCGCAACACGGCTGCCTACGGCGTGCAGAAGAACCGCAACCCGTTCGTCGACTATCCTGGTCTGGAGCGTTACATCTGGGGCGACATGCAGAACGTGCCGTTCAGCTACGATAACTACCAGAACCCAACGTCAATCATCACCGTCAACGCACCCACCACTCCGCGCCCGGTACGCATCTACACCATCAGCGGCACACTCGTGCGCACTACCAACGATGCCGACCGCGCCCTCGACGGACTCAACAAGGGCATTTACATCGTAAACGGAAAGAAGTACGTTGTGCAGTAGGTTTTAAAAGTACAAAAGTAAAAAAGTAAAAGCGGCTGCAGGAAACGTTTCGTTTCCGACAGCCGCTTTTTCGTATGCCTTCGCAGATAACCTACACCTTAAAACGCCCACTTTACAGCCCACAGCGGCACATTCGTCAGCCAATCCTGCTCACGATAGTCGGACATAGAGAAGCGCACGCCGTGCAGACCAGGGTTGTCTGTGACGAACTGGCGCAACGACTTCGCTCTGAGATTCTCCTCCGCCTTCACCTCTATCGGTATTATGTGCATATCGTGCTGCACAACGAAGTCAATCTCCAATGTCGAATTGTCATTGCTGTAATAGTAGACAAAGGTGCGCGGCAACGACTTCAGCTGTTGCAGGACATAGTTCTCGGTGAAAGCGCCTTTGTACTCTTCAAACACATTGTCGCCGATGAGTATCTGCTCGGGAGGCGTCTCAGACAAAGCACCGAGCAGTCCGCAGTCGAGCAGAAAGAGTTTGAAAGAAGACATATCTTCATAGAATTTCAGCGGCACAACCGGTTTGCTTATGCGATGCACCTTATGCACCAAACCCGAATCGACAAGCCACTGTATTGCTATCTCAAAATCGTTGGCACGTGCGCCCTTGCGCAGCGCTCCATAGATAAACTTCTTGTTGTCGCGAGCCAACTGCGACGGTATCGAGTTCCACACCATGTTTATGCGCTGCACCTGCTGTTTTGGCGCATGTTTCGACATATCGTTGCGATAGGCGTCTATTATCTTCGAATGGATGGAACGCACCTCCCATATATCTCCACGCTCCACGTATGCCTTCACAGCCTCCGGCATGCCACCTACGAAATAATACTGACGCAACAGTTCGGTCAGCATACCTCGCAATGGCGTCAGAGCCGTCCAACTGTTACTGCGCAGCAATTCTACAAGCTGCTCCTTACCCATAGCCAATAGAAATTCCTCGAAATCCATTGGATACATATACAACATATCCACCTTGCCAACGGGGAACGATGTGCCCTCGTGCAGGGTTATGCCAAGAAGCGAACCTGCTACAGCCACATGATACTCGGGTGCTTTCTCGCAAAAATATTTCAACGAGGCAAGTCCACGCTCCACTTCCTGTATCTCGTCAAGAATAAGAAGTGTGGTTGAAGGCTTTATAGAGACGCCGGAGATTGCACTCAGACTGCGTATGATACGATCTACATCATAATCGACGAACATGTTCTGCATATCGTTGTTGTCGTCGCAGTTGATATAGACCACTTCCGAGTATTCGCATGCTCCGAATTCTTTCAATATATAGGTCTTTCCTACCTGACGTGCGCCTTGTAATATCAGCGGTTTACGGGTTGGCGATTCTTTCCATTTTTTCAAGCTCAAATATATGCTACGCTCCATAATTACTTAATTTACTAATTTACTGACACTTACAATGCAAAGATACACTTTTCTAGGCGAACTTACAAGCATTCACCACACTTTTCTTGGGGAACTTTCGCACCAACACCACACTTTTCTAGGGGAACTTTTGCACGAGCACCACACTTTTCTTGGGGAACTTGCCAATAAAACCACACACTGAATCGGGTTGAGACCCGACAAAAACACAATTACCGCATACTGGAACTTCAATTACATGTATGCGGTAATGAAAGTTCCGGTATGCAGTAATGATGTTACCTGTATGCGGTAATAAGCTTACTACTGTAGCTCTACGCTTTTAAGCCTCCAACACAGCAGTAAACTCGCGGTGGAATGTGCTGTGGAAGTGGATGATCTCGCGGCGAGCCTCGTCATCGAGTTCCCAGATGTTAGCTTCGCCGGCGCGGTGAGCCAGTATGTGGCGCACGCAGCGTGCAATCTTGCGCTTGTTGTTGCGCGCCTGGAGCTGGTCGCCCTGGATAGGCTTCTGCGAGATATAGGAGAAGGCGCAGAGGCGCTGCATGAAAGCCTCGTAGCGGTTGAAGAGCAGCGCCTGACGCATCATCTTCTCGGGGTCGGCGTCGAGACCTTCCATGTCGATGAGTCCGTTGAGATTCTCGTGACTCCAGTCGGCATCGCCGAGCCAGTACCACTGGAAACCGAGGTGCTGCTCCATGTGCATGAGTCGCTGCGCAAGCATGTCCTCGTCTACGTTCTCCTCAGCGCTGAACTGCTCGAAGGCGAAGCGCGCGAGAGCCACTCCCGTGAGCTCAACGGCGTCGGCACCCTCCACCTCGTCGCCGGTGAGAGCGATGCGCCAGCGCGCCATCTTGTTCTTCACGAGCAGCGAGTGAGCACCCATGAGCAGGTCGCTGAGCGGACCCTGCAGGTCTATCTCCTTAACAAGCTCCATACGGTTGCGCATATCGCGCACCGAGAGCCGGTTGTCGTCGTTGAGCACGCACATATAGTTGAGTTTTCCCTCGTCGAGCGCTATCTGGAAGCGGTCGTTAGCTTGGTCGCCCACGAAAGCATACGAGTAGTTGTGGATGTCGCTGTGCACAATCTCGATGTCGCCCGAGAGTTTGTTGTCGTCGGCGTCGAGCAGAGAGAAGCCCACGTACGGTATCTGCAGGCGCAGCGTGAACGGGTTGCCCTCGCGCGGAGTGAGTCGGCAGCTGATGCCGTCGTCGCCGAAGTCGTCCTTGCGCACGACGAAGCCCTCGTCGGTCTCGTGCGCACGGTCTATCTCGACGGTGCCCTGGCGCCATGTGAAGTCGAACACAATCTCCTGGTCGTCCTCGCGCACTACAGAGAGGAATCTGTCTGGCGAGATGCCGAGATACACAGCCTCTACCGGCTCCACCTCCTCGTCGCCCTCGCCGAGCACACAGATGTCGAGACGGCCCACCATCGGGTCGTCTTCCCAGTCGTCGGCGTCGGCTCCGTCGGCACGGAACACCACAAACGAGAGGCGGCACTGCTGGCGTGTACCGTCAGCGCGGCAGATGAAATAAGATGTTTCTTCGGGTACGTAGATCGGCGTGCTGATGTACGGGTTCGTGCAGCGAGCCGAGTATTCTACCTCGGTCCAAACGGACGAGGCGTGAGTGTTTTTACTGCTTGTCATATATACTTTACAATGTTATCCTTTAATCTTTTCGGGTGCTGTCTGCCAGGAATTGCGGCAAACGGACTGCAAAATTACTAAAAAATGGCGAAACAAGCAAGCACAAAAAGAGAATTGAGAGTTAAGAGTTGAAAATTACGAAAAAGCAGGAAAACGGCTGGAAGATATATGGAAGAAAGGCTGGTAGATTTCCCGTTTTTGAGGAAATCTACCAGCCTTTAAATGGTTTATAATATGATGGTTACGGCGATGCTGGAAGATATGGTAGATTTTTCCAGCAACCATACATTCTACAGACCGCCGTAAATTGAAGCGAAAAAATTACTTTTTCTGTGTCTTCGAGAACGAGTACGGAGCGTCGCTCTCAGCTGTGCCGCGCTGTTTGTTAGGCTCCGACGCCATGTCGTAAACGAACTGAGCGCCGTTCATAAGGTCGGTGCGCGTAACGTAGTTCTTCGTGTACGGAGTGCCGTTGAGCTGCAGCGTCTTCACGTAGCAGTTCTCGTCCTCGTTGTTGCGTGCCTTGATGCTCACGTTCTTGCCGTTCTCGAGGTGGAGCGTCATCTCGTCGAAGCGCGGTGCGCCGAGCACATACTCGCCCGAGCCTGGGCATACCGGGTAGAAACCCATTGCCGAGAACACATACCATGCAGAAGTCTGTCCGTTGTCCTCGTCGCCGCAGTAGCCGTCGGGGTTGGCGTTGTACATGCGGTCCATAGTCTGACGAATCCAGTACTGCGTCTTCCAAGGCTCGCCCGAGTAGCCGTAGAGGTAAATCATGTGCTGTACGGGCTGGTTGCCGTGAGCGTAGTTGCCCATGTTCATAATCTGCATCTCGCGAATCTCGTGGATAACGGCGCCGTAGTAGCTGTCGTCGAACAATGGCGGCACGTTGAACACCGAGTCAAGCATCTGGTTGAACACCTGCTTGCCGCCCATAAGGTCGATGAGTCCCTGCGGGTCGTGGAACACCGACCATGTATAGTGCCAAGCGTTGCCCTCGGTGAAGGCGTCGCCCCACTTCAGCGGAGAGAACGGCTTCTGGAACTCGCCGTTCTTCAGACGACCGCGCATGAGGTTGGTCTCCTTGTCGAACACGTTGCGGTAGTTGAACGCGCGCTTGCGGAACGGTTCAAGCTCCTTCTTCGACTTGCCAAGCTGCTTGCCGAACTGGTATATGCACCAGTCGTCGTAGGCGTACTCAAGTGTGCGAGCCACGTTCTCGTTTATCTTCACGTCGTAAGGCACGTAGCCCAGCTTGTTGTAGTATTCGTAGCCGAGACGTCCGGTAGACGAAACCGTCGGGTGAACAGCCTTTGTGCCATGCACCACAGCCTCCCAGAGCTTCTCGGCGTCATAGTTCTTCAGTCCGCAGAGGTAAGCGTCAGCCACGATAGACGCCGAATTGTTGCCCACCATGCAGTCGCGATGACCCGGCGAAGCCCACTCGGGCAGGAATCCGCTCTCCTTGTATGCGTTCACCAAGCCAGCCTGCATCTTCTCGTTCATCGACGGATACATCACATTGAGCAGCGGGAAGAGACAGCGGAAGGTGTCCCAGAAGCCGGTGTCGGTGAACATATATCCAGGCAGCACCTCGCCGTTGTACGGCGAATAGTGTACGATTTCGCCCTGCACATTCTTCTCGTAGAACGAGCGTGGGAAGAGCACCGAGCGGTAGAGGCACGAATAGAACGTGCGGAGGTGGTCGATGTCCTGCGACTTCACCTCTATCTTGCCCAGCACGTCGTTCCATGTCTTGCGTCCGCGCGCCTTCACAGCGTCGAAATCGTCGTTGCCAAGCTCCTTGAGGTTCTCTACAGCCTGCTCCTCAGAGATGAACGACGAGGCGATGCGCACGTTGAGCTGCTCGCCGCGCTTTGTCTTGAAGCCTACGATGGCACCGGCGTGGTTGCACTGGCTCACCAGTTCGCCACTCTTTATCTCTCCGTTCACAACTACGGATGTATATGCGAACGGGCGGTCGAACTTCAGAACGAAGTAGTTCTTGAAGTTTTCGGGCACGCCGCCGTTGTTCTTTGTCGTATAGCCCACAACCATGTTCTGCTCGGGCAGCACCTTAACGTATGAGCCATCGTCGTAAGCGTCAACGACGAAGCTCGCCTGCTCAGCTTCGGGATACGTAACGCGCATGATGGCAGCACGCTCCGTGGGCGCAATCTCGGTAACGATATCGTAGTCGGCAAGGTAGGCACGATAGTAATAAGGTGTAGCCACCTCAGCCTTGTGCGAGAACCACGACGCGCGATTCTCCTCGTCGAACACGGGTGAGCCTACCTCAGGCATAACGGCAAACTGACCGTAGTCGTTAATCCACGGACTCGGCTGATGGGTCTGCTTGAAACCGCGCAGCTTGTCGGCAGAATAGGTGTATGTCCAGCCGTCACCCATCTTTCCGGTCTGCGGTGTCCAGAAGTTCATGCCCCACGGCATGGCAACGGCAGGATAGGTATTACCCGTAGAAAGCGAGTGCTTCGACTCCGATCCGACAAGCGTGCTGACGTAGTCGACCGGCTCGTAGGTCTTGGCAGTGCCTGCACATACGGAAGCGAGTACGAGCACGGCTGTGAATAGTTTTCTCTTGTTCATATTTGTTTGTTTTAGTTATTGTAGATAATGCTTATAAGAGTCTTTCCGCAAACGACGGAAACGCACTTGGTGCGAAGAAGGCACGCTTCTTCATTGCAAAGTTAGCGATTTCAGACGAAATACACAATAAATAACGCGCACATACGTTGTTTATTATAAACAATAAATACATGAAAGCAATAATTTCGCTCGCAATATTCCTCATGGCTACGCTCACGGCGTGGGCAGACAGCGCAAAGGACAGATGGACTGTCTATCAGAGTTACAGCAACATCACGGAGATAGAGCCGGCAGGCACGGTCTGCTTCGCGCTGGCCTCTAACTCGGTGTTCTCTTACGACACTACCGACGGACTCGTGCAGACCTACGACAAGGCTGGCGTGATGTCGGACGTGGGAGTGAGCCACATAGCTTGGGCTAAGGCTTCGAAACGACTGGTCGTGGTGTACACAAACTCGAACATCGACTTGCTGTCTGCCAACGGCGACGTCATCAATGCGCCCGACTTCTACCTGAAGACGACGACGCTCGACAAGACTATCAACCATATCGACTTCGACGGACCTTACGCTTACCTCTCCACGGCATTCGGCGTGGTGAAGCTGAACACGCGCGACGGTGCCATCATGGACACTTACGACCTGAGCACCAACGTGAGCTATACGTACGTGAAGAACGGATACCTCTACGCCGAGTCGAAAGAACGCGGACGCCTGCGCTGCAAGCTCACCGACAATCTGCTCGACAAGAGCAACTGGGTGCGCGAGGACGGATTCACCACGCTGCGCGAAGACCGCACCAACGTGCAGGACGCACAGACCAAACTATGGTGGACAAAGACCGCCGACGGCAAACTGACTTACTACGCTCTTGACGCCGACGGCAAACGCACATACATGACGGAGGGCGTGCAGCCCGAAGGTCCTGTGTCGAACAACTTCTACCGACTCTATGCACACAGCGGAAAGATATATGCCGTAGGCGGAATGTGGAGTCAGGAGACGGATGGCAAGTTGCCTGGCGAGGTGCATGTTTGGGACGGCACTACATGGAGCCACTTCGAACAGCCTACAGCCGAACAGCTTGGTCATAATAACGAAGACTATCTGTGCATGGACTTCGACCCGCTGAAGGAGGGTCACGTGATGGTGGGCGCCAAGAGCGGTCTGTACGAGTTTCAGGACGGCAAGTTCGTGAAGTGCTACAATAGTAACAACAGCCCGCTCGAGTCGGCTACAGCCGACAAGAGCAAGAACTATGTCATGGCAACCGGCGTAAAGTACGACCCTACGGGCAATCTGTGGGTGCTGAACAGTCAGATTACAAATCCGCTGAAGATGCTCGGCAAGGACGGCGAGTGGAGCGTGATGAACAACATCGGATTGACGAAGGACAACGCTTGGGATGTGAAGGAGCTGTTCCTGAGTCCGACATACGGATACTTGTGGTTCGTGAACAGCTACTGGGAGGAGACGAAACTCTTTGCCTACGACTACAAGAACAACAAGCTGTACGACGCAGGCGGACCAACATTCACAAACGAGGACTACACTACGCTGAAGCCATACTATCTGTTTCATGTAACGGAGGACAAGAACAAAAACATCTGGCTGTCGACATCGGCGGGTCCGCTGTATATGACGCCGAACGACGTGGCTAACGGCGGCGGATGGGTTACGCAGCACAAAGTGCCGCGCAACGACGGAACGAACCTCGCCGACTATCTGCTCTCTAACGTAGAGACACGCTGCATCGCCGTCGACGGCGGCAACCGCAAGTGGATTGGCACCGTGGGGGCTGGCATCTACCTTGTCAACGAGGACGGCACCGAGGTGCTTGGCCATTGCACGGCGGACGATTCGCCCTTGATATCGAATGTGGTAAACGACATGGCCCTCGACTCAAAAACCGGCAAACTGTACATTGCCACCGAAGATGGACTTTGTGCCTACGACACCGGTGTGACTGAGGCACAGCCCTCTTTGCACAAAAACAACATCAAGGCATATCCCAACCCCGTGCGTCCTGAATACAGCGGCGACCTTACCATCACCGGTCTGACAGAGAATGCTGAGGTAAAAGTGCTGAGCAGTGCGCAGCAGTTAGTAGCCCGTGGCAACAGCGTGGGCGGCTCATGGCAATGGGACTTGTCGCAACAAAACACGGGCAAGCGCGTAGCTCCCGGTGTGTACTATATCATGGTGGCTACAGCCGATGGCAAAACAAGTGTGGCCACCAAGGTGGTGGTGATGTGATGTTAGCAAACAAGTTGACGGGTTAACAAGTTAACAACTCAAGTTTCGAATTTAGCAAGGGCGGGCTGAAAGCCCAATGGAGCACATAGCCCAGGGCAAGCGAA
>ENA-ORPK01000805-ORPK01000805.1-human-gut-metagenome-genome-assembly--contig:-NODE-805-length-27507-cov-2.695286_pt1 | contig 27507 bp, 25 predicted proteins | sample MGYA00242139_ERZ509068 | MGnify/ENA primary metagenome ERZ509068 (study PRJEB26280, sample SAMEA2338687) | human gut metagenome | biome: human gut; feature: human-associated habitat; material: faeces... | reverse complement strand
CCATGCAGTATCTTGCTCATAGATGTCGGTGTCGGAGGCCTTGTTCTTAGACTCCAAGCTCAAGTCAGGCTTGCCAATATGCTCCGTCAGCACAATATCGGTCTTTTGGATATAGCTTATCATTCTCTGATACAATGCTGCATCCACTCTACCGCCTCGGATTGAGCCTGCGAAATATATTTTCTTCTTCATGTTTGTTATAGCCTTCCGTTGCAATAATTCATTTATTATAGTTTCCCGTTGCAATAATTCATTTCTGATAGCTCGCACCATCCGGCATCCCTTACCTCTTTCAAGAATAGTCGGGCACACATTTCAGCATCGTCGCCAGCACGATGGTGTTTGCCTTCTGGTATTTCAAACTGCGCACAAAGATAGTCGAGCGAGTTGCACCCAAAGTCGTAGTTGTGGCGTGCAGCACGTAGTGAGCAATAATAGTGTATCTCCGGTTTCTCCAAGCCATAAAGCTCCAGCGACTTTCTGATGCACGAAATGTCGAATGCTGCATTATGAGCCACCAATACTGGTGTCTCGTCGAGATATTCCATAATCTCTTCCCATACCTCAGGAAACTCAGGCGCATCCCAAGTATCCTCTGGTCGTATGCCGTGAATCTGTATATTATAATATGAGTAGGCATTATCTTTAGGTCTCACCAACCACGATTTTGTTTCCACCACCTTCCCGTCTTTAACTACGCAAATGCCAGCCTCGCAAACCGATGCTCGCTTACCAGTAGCTGTCTCAAAATCTATTGCTATAAAATTTAGTCCTTGCATGATACTAAGGTTTCTTTACTTTTCATACTTCCTATGAAAGGGGAAAATAATATGGAAAAATGGGCTGAAAAATGAATATAGTCTCGATGGCAAATGAAGCAGGCTTCGTTGGCACTTGAAGCTTACTTCGTTGGCACTTGAAGCAGGCTTCATTTTTTTAGCTATTTTTTAGCTATTTTTTAGCCAATTTTTTAGATTAAGGTTTTAACCTGTTATTCTCACTATTTCAGCCTTATCATTCTCGATATTATTAGTCGCTTGTATTGTCGCTTAAATTCGTCTGGCAAGAATGAGGCGTCGATTAATTCTATCCATTTGATGAGAGCTTTGCGGAACTTCTTGGCTATGTTGTCGAGCACTTTCTCGTTTACTCCCGATGCTATTATTGAGTGCTCAAAGTCGCTACGCTTTAGTTTTGCTTTCTTGCCATTTAGCGTTAGCGCCAGTTCTTCTTTGTCTTCAGGCATGGCAATGGCTGTTGAGAGCAAGTCGTAGGCGGGGGTGAGACTATAGCCAAGCGGAGTTTTATAGAGCGAGAAGTTTTTGAGGTGCATATCGGAGTTGCCCGTTATCCACGAGAATACCACCACTTCCCAAAAGTTCACGAGGTCGAGTTGTGGTGTGGCAGAATATGTTTTTATTTGCCTTGCTATTTGCTCATACGACCCCTTGTATTTATATTCTGTTAGGCGTTCCGACAGTTGGCACATGTCTTCCATGGCTATCTTAGAGCCATCGCGGTCGCGGTCGATGCGGCGAGTGATATAGCATAGTTCGCCATCGGCAAACCGAATAAGCGAATGTGGCACAACGGCTATCTTTGCAGCCTCTGCCATGTGCATGGTCACGTCTTCTAGTTCTGGCAGAGCACGATAGGCATCAGTCTGTGGCTTAAGGATATAGCGTCCCCATAGTCCTACGATGGTAAATCTGTCTGGCTCGTTGCGACCACCAGGGTTTACATCGAGCGACAGCTTAGCCTGAACACCTGTAAGCGTGGTTTGCGCCCTCACCACCTGTTTGGCGAGGTCGGCAATTTGGCTACGGCGATAGGGAAGGATTGGAGCCTCTTTTATGCCAAATAGTTTGCGGGCGCAGGCAGGATGAAAATCCGTCTGCCCCTCTTTCAAAGGCTTATAGCAATATAGACATTTGTTCATGATGGTAAGGATTTTTAGTTTTCGTCGGTTGGCACCACACTCACCGCTCCTATGCAGTCTTTGCAGCATGCAAGCAATAGCGACATGCGGTCGCGTTGGTTAATCTTCCAACTGCGCTCAGCTATATTTAGCAACCACCCTTCTGGAATTAGTCCGTCGAAAAAAGGAAAGAGCACTTTGTCTTCGTAAGGCTCCTCGCGCAGAGGCATGGTTAGGCTAATAGGCTCGGCATCAGTCTGTTGTAGATACTCAGGGTCGTAGACGAAGGAGAATCCATCCTCATTTTCTGTCAGTATTCCGGCATAGCGGTCGTACATGAAAATCTTGGCACTCTTCATACTTTTCTTTATTTAGGCTTTAGTTCTACTTACTCTTTGTTCACAGGCACCGCTCCTACCTCATGACCAAACAAAGCCAATACTTGGTTTACTTTGTCGAGGCGTAGTGTGGGTTTGCCCTGTTCCAGTTCGCGCACAAACCTTAATCCCACTCCCGATTTCTCTGCGAGGTCAATCTGAGTGAGGTTAAACATTTTGCGCTTTTCTTTTATGAATGCAGCTATTGATGTTTCCATATCAAGTTGTTATAAACAATTATACCCTTTCGGGTGCAAATATAATACTTTTATTTTATATTGCACCCGAAAGGGTATAAAAATGTGGTTCTCTTTATAAAAATCGTTCTTTATTTAGGAAAATAAGATACGCTGGCTGCGAAAATTAGTTGCCTGCCACCAACACCTGCAATATGCGCTCTGCGCTACGTCCGTCCCAACGGTCAGGAATCTGTGCCTTCTTCCATTTGTTGTTTCTTATTGCATCGATAGCTGCAGTAATCTTCTCGGGGTCTTCGCCTACAAGCTCGTTTGTACCAACCTTCACGGTTTCTATGTGCTCGGTATAGTCGTTGAGAGTGAGACAAGGCACACCATTGAATGTAGCCTCCTCAGCCACATTGCCAGAGTCTGTGATTACGCCTGCAGCATGAGCTGCGAGCCATCCAAACTCAAGGTAGCCAACAGGTTTTACGATATGGAACACGCCCTTAAGTTCTGGTTCCAAAGCCTCTTCCACAGCCTTGCGAGCCAAACCTCTGAGTGGTGCCACCACAGGCATTCCTGTTGCTGCCTTAGCCACGGCATTAACCATAGCGTGCAGACCTTCGGTATCAGCGATAAGCGCTTTGCGATTTAGAGTGAAGAGCATGTAGCCACCCTCTTGGAGTCGTAGCCCCTCGAGCGGACTTGGATCTTGCCATTTGCCGTGCATAAAGCGTAGGTTGTCAATGAGAGTGTTGCCCACCATATAAACCTTAGAAAGCTCAGCACCTTCGCGGTTGGCAATAGAGTTGTTGCTCATGCCTGCTGTGAACAGAATGTCTGAAAGTCCGTCGATCACAAGGCGATTAATCTCTTTTGGCATAGAAATGTCAAAAGAGCGTGTGCCAGCAGCGATATGAGCCAACTTTATGCCCTGCTTCTTTGTTACTATGGCAGCAGCCATGGTAGATGCAAGGTCGTCTACCACCACAACAACATCCGTTTTGCGATGGCTGAGATAATGTTCGAATAGCGACATCACACGACCAGTAAGCTCGTTCAGGTTTTCGCAGTCAACGCCCAAACAAACATCCGGCTTGCGCAACTCCAAATCGCTGAAGAGCGAAGCTTCGAGTGTAGGGTCGGTTTCTGTACCTGTATATACTAATGAGCAATGAATGTCGTGCCCTTCTTTTTGGCTTTTGTCTATAGCCCTAATGAGTGGAGCCACCTTGATAAAGTTAGGTCTGGCTCCGCAAACTATGCATATTTCCATGATGTTATGTTTTTGTTTTACAAAGATACTGCAAGCGAATGGAATGACAAAGAAAAATACGCAGTTTTTTCTTTGTACATTCCTGAGCGTAGCGTATATTATTAAAAGATACTGCAAGTTTTTTGTATTCTGCGCATTTTTTTTGTATTTTTGCACGGTAAACTACAATTTTGAACTTAATATACATAAAATAGACATGGGATTTTTGAAATCATTGTTCGGTGTTACCGACGATAATGCCGCTGACGAGAAGAAGCAGTCGGCAGACAAAGACTTTGAGATATTAAAGAATGATGGCATTCGTGCGTTGCGCCAATGCCAATGCAATGCAGACTATGCTGTGAAATGTTTCGAGCATGCTTTGGCTATCAAAGATGATGCCGAAGTGCGCGAGCAGTTGGCTGTTGCTTTATATCAGCTTGGCGAATATGCGCAGTCGGCAGAGCAATATGGCAAGCTCGTAGAGCTGGAGCCTGACAATGCAGCGCTTATAATGCGCAAAGCAGAAATGGCATATTTGGCAGACGAATATGATGTTGTTACAGCAGATTGCGCCCGCATCCTGGAGTTGCAGCCCGACAATAGTCGTGCCTGCTTGCTCTATGCTCGTGGCTACATTGGCAATGGCAATGATATTCCAGCCATCGCTATGCTCACCAAGGCTATTGCTTTGGATGCCGACAACTTGGATGCCTACTTGCTCCGCGGTCAGCAATTGCTTAAGCTTGGCGACAGCAATGGTGCTAAGGAAGATGCTGAGAAGTTGGTAGCCGAGGCTCCAGATAGCGAAGAGGCTCAGTTGCTCTTGGCTCGTGTCAACGAAGCGTTGGGCAACCACGAGGAGGCTATTAATATATATAATAAGGTGGTAGACCTAAATCCTTTCAGCGTTGAGGCTTTCAGAGAGCGTGGAGCTGTGAAGTTGGCTATGGGCGACAAAGAAGGAGCCGAAGCCGATATGCGCCAGGTTCTTGAAATAGCTCCAGATACCCTTGATGGCACCACCGGCGATTTCACAGCCGAAGGTCGTGAGGGAATACAATGCAAGGTGGAGCAAGCTTATAAGAATATTAATCCGCTGGGATTGTAAGTGAAGAGTGAAGGACGAAGAGTGAAGAATTTAATGGCTTTAAGGGTAAAAACTACAATTTGTAACTACAATGAGCAAAAAACAACAAAATGTTTGCATCATTGAAATAAAAGTCATATATTTGCAGCGTAAACAATAAAAATCAATAAGCGCTAACAATAAAAAACAACAAGCGCTAAACAAAACAACGATTGATATGAAGAATCTATATGCATCTTTTTACTACTTTTACTTTTACTTTGCAAGCATTTGTAAAGCGGGAAGTTGCGTGTAGATTTCAACTTAGGATTTAAAAAGAAACAATAACATACGAAACGGTCCCGCCCTATAACATAGAGCAGGACCGTTTTTCAGTTTAATCTTTAACCCTAACAATAACACTCCTAAAACAAACCCATCCTAAAAACAAACACCCCCTAAAAACAAACACCCCCGAAACATCCCCGAAAAGAAAGCTGAATACAAAAACCCAATATATAGACATGAAACGAATAGCAATACAGGGAGTCATCGGGTCGTTCCACGACATTGCCGCACACCAATATTTCGAAGGTGAACAAATACAGCTAATCTGCTGTTCTTCGTTTGAAGAGGTGTTTGAGAATATCAAGCGCGACCCTACCGTGATAGGTATGCTGGCAATAGAAAACACCATCGCTGGTTCGCTCCTCCACAACTATGAGCTATTGCGCGACAGCGGCACTACCGTAGTGGGCGAGCATAAATTGCACATACAGCATGCCATAAGCTGTTTGCCCGACGACGATATCACAACCATTACCGAGGTTCACTCTCATCCTGTGGCTCTGATGCAATGTCGCAACTACATCTCCAACCATCCCGACCTCAAGGCTGTGGAAGCTGAAGATACAGCTGGAGCTGCTGAGTTTATTCAGCGCCACCAATGCCACGGATGGGCTGCCATCTGCCACGCTGAGGCTGCACGCCATTATGGCTTAAAGGGGTTGGAAGACCATATCGAGGACAATAAGCACAATTTCACCCGCTTCCTCGTAGTCTGCAATCCTAACAAGGCCGACCTGCTTCGCTCTGTGTCGAAAGCCAACAAGGCAAGCCTTGTGTTCTCGTTGCCTCACGATGAAGGTTCGCTGTCGAAGGTGCTCACAATATTGAGCTTCTACGATATCAACCTCACCAAGATACAGTCGTTGCCTGTTATCGGACATGAGTGGGAATACCTATTCTATGTAGACGTTACTTACAGCGACATCGTGCGCTACCGCCAGTCGATAGACGCCATAATACCATTGACCAAGGAACTCAAAATCTTAGGAGAATATGAAGAACGTTAAACCAGCCGACCGACTATCGGCAGTACAAGAATATTATTTCAGTCGCAAACTTAAAGAAGTGGCAATGCTAAATGCGCAGGGACAGGATATCATCAGCCTTGCCATCGGTAGTCCCGACATGCCTCCATCAAAGCAGACCGTAGACAAACTTTGCGAAACTGCAGCTCAGCCTACAGCCCACGGCTATCAGCCTACAGTAGGTATTCCAGAATTGCGACAGGCTATGGCCAACTTCTATAAGCGTTGGTATGATGTAGACCTTGACCCTAAGACTGAGATTCAGCCTCTTATCGGTAGCAAGGAGGGCATTCTGCATACCACTCTCGCTTTCTGCAATCCTGGCGACGAGGTGTTGGTGCCAAATCCCGGTTATCCTACTTACACCTCTTTGAGCAAGATTCTCGGAGCCAAGATCATAAACTACAATCTGCGCGAGGATAATGGATGGCAACCCGACTTCGAAGAGCTTGAGAAGATGAATCTCGACCGCGTGAAGTTGATGTGGACAAACTATCCTAACATGCCTACAGGCGGCAATGCTCGTATGGAGACCTACGAAAAGTTGGTCGACTTTGCTCGTCGTCATGGCATCGTGGTTGTCAACGACAATCCATACTCATTCATCCTCAACGAGGGTAAGAAGATGAGCATCCTGCAGGTGCCTGGCGCCAAGGAGTGCTGCATAGAATTCAACTCTATGTCTAAGAGCCACAACATGCCAGGATGGCGTGTCGGCATGTGTGCTTCTAATCCTGAGTTTATCTCATGGATATTGAAGATTAAGAGCAATATCGATAGCGGAACATTCCGTGGCATACAGCTTGCTGCAGCCGAAGCTCTCAACACCAACGACGATGCTTGGCATAAGGAATACAACGTTGAGAACTATCGTCGCCGTCGCAAGATAGCTGAAGAGATAATGACAGTCTTAGGCTGCACCTTCGACCCTTCGCAGGTAGGCATGTTCCTTTGGGGAAAGATTCCTGAGAAGTATGCCAACGTAGAAGACCTCACCGAGCGCATCCTTCATGAGGCTCGCGTCTTCATAACTCCAGGCTTTATCTTTGGCTCCAACGGTCAACGCTATCTCCGCATAAGTCTTTGTGCTAAGGACGAGAAAATGGCTGAGGCTTTGCAGAGAATAAAAGCCCTAAAGTGGGAGTAAGAGTGAAGAACGAAGAGTGAAGAATTCAGAAACAAAACAATAACAACTATAAACACAGCAAGATTATGGAACTTGAACTTGAACCATTAAACTTACCTTGTGATAACGAACGCCCATTCGTGATTGCCGGTCCATGCTCGGCAGAAACCGAAGAGCAAGTGATGACAACAGCAAAGCAGCTGGTAGACAAAGGTTGCCACATGTTCCGTGCCGGAGTGTGGAAACCTCGTACCAAGCCAGGAGGCTTCGAAGGTAATGGCGAGGATGCTCTCCCATGGCTCAAGGCCGTGAAGGAAGAAACAGGCATGCTAATCGCTACCGAGGTGGCTACACCAGAGCATGTGGAGCTTTGCTTGAAATATGGTGTCGACATTTTGTGGATAGGTGCACGTACCACCGCTAATCCTTTTGCTATGCAGGCTTTGGCTGATAGCATGAAGGGAATCGACAACCCTGTGTTTGTGAAAAACCCAGTCAACCCCGATCTCGAACTCTGGATTGGCGGTATGGAGCGCATTAATCAGGCAGGCGTCAAGCATATGGCAGCTATTCATCGTGGATTCTCAAGCTACGACAAGAAGATTTATCGCAACCTCCCAATGTGGCAGATTCCTATCGAGTTGCGTCGCCGTATTCCTAACCTCCCTATCATCTGTGACCCAAGCCACATCGGTGGTCGTCGCGAGCTCATCGCACCATTGTGTCAGCAGGCTATGGACCTTGGCTTCGATGGTCTTATCGTTGAGAGCCATTGCGACCCAGATAGTGCATGGAGCGATGCTAAGCAGCAGGTTACACCAGATGTTCTTGACTACATCCTAAGCCTCCTTCAGGTGCGCAGCGAATCTGTAACAACCGAAGGTATCTCGCAGTTGCGTCATCAGATAGACGATCTCGACAACCAACTCATGGAACTTCTCTCTAAGCGTATGCGAGTATGTCGCGAAATTGGACAATACAAGAAGGAGCACAACATGACCGTGCTTCAGTCTGCTCGCTACAACGAAATCCTTGAGAAGCGTGGTGCACAAGGCACTCTTTGCGGTATGGATGCCGACTTTGTGGCTCATGTCTACGAGCTTATCCATGGCGAGAGCGTGCGTCAGCAGATAGAGATTGTAAACAAGAACTAAGTCTTTTTTCATAAGGCTATGAAAATATTGATAATGGGAGCGGGCAAAATGGGCAGCTTCTTCATCGACCTGCTATCGTTCGACCATGAGGTGGCGGTTTATGAAAAAGACCCTAAGCGCCTACGCTTCACTTACAATTGTCAACGCTTCACCAAGGTCGACGAAATCAAGGAGTTCAAACCAGAGCTCGTCATCAATGCCGTGACGGTGAAATACACCATCCCTGCATTCAAAGAGGTGTTGCCATATCTTCCCGACGACTGCATCATCAGCGACATCAGTTCTGTAAAGACCAATCTCAAAGAGTTTTATGAGCAGACGGGTCATCCATACGTGTCTACACACCCTATGTTTGGACCCACCTTTGCCAACCTCAATCAGTTGAGCCAGGAAAATGCCATCATCATCTCTGAGGGCGACTATATGGGTCGCATATTCTTCAAGGATTTGTATCAGAAGCTTGCACGGGATCAGGATGTTGAACTTCTGATGGTTACAGCGGGAATTGGACGAATCGCGGATTTTCAATATCATCACATCGCAGAAATCGACAAAATGCTGACGGTGGATGCTGTGAGCACCATTAAGATTTTCCGTATTTTCTACGAGCGAATCCTAGGCAAAAAAGATTTCTACGCAGGCGTGATGGGAAGTATCTCGGGTTGGATGTCCTCACCTAGCGCATCGGTTTATGCTGCGGCGAAGGCGGCGACTGTCCGATTTGTAGAATCGGTAAATATTGAACTAGAGGCATACGGCTCAGCAAACCGTATTCTTGATGTTTCACCGGCATCGTTCAAGGGAAGTAGATTTTACGGTGGAAAAAACGACTTAACAGAAACAGAGTCGCTTGCAAGAGATATTGTAAGACACCTTTTTGCCCGTGATGTTCGATTCATTCCGAATTATGAGGAAACATTCAAGGGTGTTCTCGAACGGTATCATAATGATCCGCATGAATACGGGCTACACAGTTATCAGTATAAGAAGGAGTCCGGAAGGCTCGATAACACAAAAAGGGTGAAAATTGGGTACCTTTCCGGGACATTTGACCTTTTTCATGTGGGTCATCTTAACCTGCTTAAGCGTGCAAAAGAACAGTGCGACTATTTAATCGTAGGTGTACACGGCAGCGGTGCATGGAAAGGTAAAGAAACATTTATTCCACTTGAGGAGCGTAAAGCAATTGTCGGTGCCTGTAAATATGTGGACAAGGTGGTGGATTCCTGCAAGGAGGATTCGGATGCATGGGATCTATGGCATTACGATCGCCTATTTGTGGGTTCTGATTATAAGGGAACGGAACGCTTCAATCGTTATGAGGTGTACTTTAAGGATAAGGGTGTAGATATTGTCTATTTCCCGTATACAAAGAGTACGAGCAGCACACAAATTAGAAAAAAGATTACTGAAAATGCTGCACGATAATTGATTTTAGGACAATGATATAGAAGAGGCTGGAGTCATGAGAGATAGACTGATTTACATTTTGAAACATAACAAGCTCATTCAGAAGCTGTATGTTGTTATTATGAGCTTTGTGTTTAAAGTATGGGGCACGTTCCTGAAAACGGATGACAAACTTGTTCTCTTTGTCTCTTTTATGGGTAAAAACTTCAATGATAGTCCCAAGGTTCTGCATGACTATATGCAGTCTCACCCTGAGTACAAGGGCTATCGCTGTGTTTGGGCATTTGAACATCCTGAAAACTTTTCAGAGCTGGAGACTGTAAAGATTGATACCCCTGCGTACTTCAAGATGGCGCTGAAGGCTAAATACTGGATTACCAATACAAATATTGAGCGCGGTCTGAAGTTTAAGAAAAAAGGCCAAGTCTATTTGAATACATGGCACGGAATTGCTCTAAAGTATATCGGCAATGACTGCCCCGGCCGTAAAGATTATAACTTCGATACGCTGGACTACCTCACGGTTTCTGGTGACTATGATGAGCGCGTATTTAAGAGCGCATTCAATGCGAGGGAGTCCAGCTATCTTCGTTGTGGTATGCCGCGCAATGAAGAACTGTGGCTTGCGGATGAGAATAAAAAGGCAGCAATGCGCAAGAAGCTCGGCATTCCGGAAAGCAAAAAGGTCATCCTTTACGCACCGACTTGGCGCGAGTCTACGGATGGCGGCAAGTCCTATGCAATCAAACCTCCGATCCATTTTAATGAGTGGGAGAAGGAACTGGGGAATGCGTATGTTGTCCTTTTCCGTGCTCATCATCAGACGACCAAGGTGCTCGGTGTTGAGTATAACGACTTTGTCCGTAACGCATCCGATTATCCGGCGGTCAATGACCTGATGGTTGCAGCGGACATCCTGATTACGGACTATTCGGCTATCGCGTTTGATTATTCGATTTTGTGCCGCCCGATTTTCTGCTATGCATACGATTATGACAGTTATCTTGCAGAGCGTGGCACTTATTTTGCAGTAGATGAAAAGTATCCTAATAAGAGCTGCCGAACGGAAAGCGAATTGTTGCAGCGAATCAAGAATGTAGATTACGTTTCGGAATGTGCTAACACCAAACGATTCCGTGATGAGTTTGTACAGTATGGTGTGGGTGCGACTGAGACATGTATCAATGCTGTTTTGGCAGAGGATTAACGTATGAAGATATTAATGGTGACAAACAAGGTTAAGACATATGCACTAGGATTTCAGAATGTGTTGGAGCCGTTGGGGCAGCTCGGACATGAGGTAATCTGGGCCGCTGATTTCTCCCAATTTGTGGCAGATAAGAGCGTCATTCCATGCCAGATAGAACAAATCGATATCAACACAAATCCTTTCAATAAGAGCAATGTTACAGCTTATAAGCAAATCTTGGATATAATCGAGCGTAATGATATTGAGGCTGTAATGTGTAGTACGCCTATCGGTGGAGCGCTTGCACGCTTGGCTGCAAAAAAGAAAGACATTAAACCTGTTCTTTATGAAGCTCATGGTTTTTTATTTTTCAAAGGTGCGCCACTTATTAATCAAACAGTATATAAGTGGGAAGAAAAATTACTGGCTCATTATACCGATATACTCATAACAATTACAAATGAAGATTATGCGGCAGCTCAAAAATTTAAGCTTCGTAGTGGCGAAAGACCTTATTTGGTACATGGAGCCGGAGTTAAAGTTGATGTTCGTGTTGAGATAAATCGCACAGAAAAACGTAGAAGTGTTGGCGTTCCGGAAGATGCCTTTGTTATCGTCTCGGCAGGGGAGCTGAACAAAAACAAAAATACGGAAGTTGTCGTTCGTTCGCTTAAGGATGTGCCAGGGGCACATTATGTTGCCTGTGGTGTCGGGCCAGAAAAAGAGAATTTGGAGAAACTAGCAGAAGAACTTGGAGTATCTGAGAGATTCCACCTTATGGGTTACCGGACGGATATGGCTGAACTAATGGCAATGTCGGATGTGTTTACGATGATGTCTTTCCGTGAAGGAATGCCTCGATCTCTACTGGAAGCAATGGATCTTGGTCTGCCCTGTGTTGGTAGTGATACTCGTGGTATCCGGGACTTGATTGATTCGCACGGAGGTTATATTTGCTCGCCGAGAGATCCGAAAGCATTTGCAAATGCGTTTAATGCTTTACGGGAGAATGAAAAGCTCCGTTTGGAAATGGGCACTTATAATAAGGGGAAAGTACAGGATTATTCGGCAGATGTTGTGAAGCGTGAGCTGTACGATATCTATAAAAAAGCATTCTCAGCGAAAGCCAATTGACATAAAGGATGGGGGGAGAAAAAATCCAATGACTATTAAAAGATTGATTCAAAAGGCTTTCATTGGTGGTCAATGGTACGTTGGCTATCGACGCAAGGGCGACACAAAGTATAGCGTAATTGAAACACCGAAGGATATGTGGATTGCAGATCCTACCATGTTTGCAGCCAATGGTGAGCACTATTTATTTGTTGAGGTGTATGAGAATAAGAAGAAAAAGGCTGCTATTGGCTATTATCATTTTGAAAACAATGTTCCTGTCTACAAGGGACTGATTATTGAAAATTCCTATCATATGAGTTATCCATGCGTATTTGAGTATAATGGAGAATTCTATATGATTCCAGAAAGCTCGGCAAATGATAGTATAACGCTTTATAGAGCTGAACACTTTCCGGATAAATGGGTTAAAGAAACTGATCTCCTAAAAGGTGAGAAATATGTAGATTCTACAGTATTTCAGCATGGGGATGATGTAGGACTTCTCTCCTATAAAGTTGTCAAAGGAGGCTGGCAACTGGTTAGTTTTTCTTTAGATATGGACCAGAAAGTTCTTAAGAAAGAAAATGTAGTTCATTATAAAGAAAACACTGGTAGACCTGCAGGATACATTTTTGCTGGTAATAAGAGGCCGGCGCAAGACTGCCGAAAAAAGTATGGAGAAAACCTCCTGGTCTATGAGGTGGATTCTTTTAGCCCATATTCTGAACATTTGATTAAGACAGTAGGCGCAAACCAGATTGAAACTTCAAAGCCATATGATCGAGTACACACTTATACCGATGATGGAACATTTGAAGTTGTTGATTTGTTTAAAGAAAAATTTGATTTAATGCATGGCGGTAAAATTTTCTGTAGAGCATACTTAAGAAAATAACCTCTACGGGAGAAACGGAGAAGATGACGTGAATAAAATTAAAGTGCTCCATATTCTTTCGAGTAAGACGTACAACGGTGCCGAAAATGTTGTGTGCCAAATCAATTCAATGCTACAAGGAGCAGAAGATAATATTGAGATAATTTATTGTAGCCTAGATGGACCTGTTCGAAGCCATATTGAGGATAATAGAATTAGATTTGTTCCGGTTTCTAAAATATCAAAAAAAGAAATTGCACATGTAATTCGGAAAGTAAAACCAGATATTATTCATGCGCACGATATGCGAGCAGGCTTCGTAGCTGCTTTGGCATGTGGAAGAACTCCACTTGTTTCGCACATCCATAATAACAATTTTGACTCTAGAGGATTGTCTCTTAAATCGGTATTGTATTTATATGCAGCTATCAAAGCTAAACATATCTTTTGGGTTTCAAAGTCTTCTTTTGACGGGTATCGCTTTCATAACTTGCTGAAGAACAAGAGTGAGATTTTATTTAATGTTATTGATGTGAAAGCACTGTACAAAAAAGCAGAACTGGACACAAAAACATATAATTATGATGCAGTTTATCTGGGCCGATTAACCTTTCAGAAGAATCCTCAGAAACTTGTTGAAGTTTTAAGTGAAGCTGTAAAGAAAACACCGGGTTTCACAGCAGCAATTTTGGGAGAAGGCGAAGATGCTGAGGAGGTAAAAAGGCTAATTAAAGACAACAGTATTCAAAATAGTGTGGAGTACCTTGGGTTTTCAGATAACCCTTATAAGATTCTTCAATCGTCAAAGCTGATGATTATGACTTCCAGGTGGGAAGGTACTCCGATGTGCGCTCTTGAGGCATTGGCAATGGGCGTTCCGATTGTAAGTACTCCAGTTGACGGTATGTGCGATTTAATAGTTGACGATCAAAATGGTTACCTAAGTAATGACAATGAGGAACTAGCAAAGAGATGCTCCGAAATTGCTTCTAATGATGCTTTACAGAAGAGACTGTCAGATGGAGCAAAACAAACGGCTGACAGAATGATGAATGTTGAAAGCTATCGGAACGCAATTAGTGCTGTATATCATAGAATTGCGGAATAAAAGGGAAGATATGAAAAAGATTGCTATTATTATACAAAATTTAAATGGAGGAGGAGCTGAAAGAACGGCTGCCAATCTATCATTGTTTTTTTCAGAAAAGTATGAAGTACATCTTATTGTTTTTGATGGGCGGGTTATTAGCTATCCATACGGTGGAACGCTTCATGATTTGAAAGTTTATCCTAGCAAAAGCAAAGTACAAAAAGCAATTAATGTTATTCGCAGAGTTATAAAAACTAGTTCGCTTAAAAGAAAATATGGAATTGAAGCAACTATTAGCTTAATGGAAGAGTCAAACATAGTGAATTTGTTAAGCGACTCTGGGGATAAGAAGATAACTTCCATACGAAATTTTGAGTCCAAATCGTCGTATAATTCTTTCTTTGAGAATTTCGTTATGAGACTTGTTAGACGTAAGTCCGACTGTGTTGTTGCACTTTCAAAGGGCGTTGAAGAGGATCTAATTGACAATTGCGGGGTTCCGAAGGAAATTGTTACGACAATTTATAATCCTTGCGACGGAGAGCTACTTAGGGAAAAAGCAAAAAAACACGCAGATGATGCAAGTGAAATGGTGGAATATAGCGTTAGCACCATGGGACGACTGACTGAACAAAAAGGACAGTGGCACTTGATTCGTGCGTTCAAAAAGGTCGTTGAGGAAATTCCGGATGCAAAACTTTATATATTTGGTCAGGGTATTCTTGAAGAAAAATTGAAGAAGTTAGCGACCGACCTGAACATTGCTAACAATGTCGAATTTATGGGATTTGTTGAAGCACCGCATGCTTATATCGCAAAGAGCAAGGTATTTGCTTTTCCGTCCCTATATGAAGGGTTGGGAAATGTTTTATTAGAGGCAATGGCTTGCGGTGTTGCGTGTGTGGCGGCAGATTGTTACTCCGGACCGAGAGAGGTGATGGCACCGGGAACAAAGGTATTGGAAAATCTCAATGATATTGAATGCGCTGATTACGGGATTCTAGTTTCTGTAGGTAACAATGAACATTGTAATCCTGATGACCCATTAACTAAAGATGAAGAACAATTATCTAAAGCAATTGTTATGTTGCTTACTGATACAGAAAAAAGAAAAAAATACGAAGCAAAGGCCTTGGAGCGAGCAAAAGCTTTTAGTCCAGATGTCATAATGGAGAAGTGGAAAAGACTGCTTTAAGGTTGACATTTTATAAAGGAAAATATATACATGAAAACACACAAAATAGAAATCAAAGAGAATGCAGTGTTAATAGTCCTTTATTTGGGTATAATAGCTGGCCTTTTGGCATTTATTCCTGAGAGAGTAAACACAATATTAAAAATCCTATTCATTACAGGCGCATTTGTAAACGTTGCGAAAAGGCGCTTTATTGTTCAATTTGGCAAAGCAGAGAAAATCTTTGTTTTTGTGATTGTACTGTTTTTGCTGCAAACTTTATTTTCAAACCACTTTTCAATAAAAATGCTACTTGCGGTAGGACAAATGGTTACAGTTAATTTTCTGCTACTTTCACAAAGCGAGGATAAGCTTCAAAAGTCATTTGTACCGTTCTTGACCGTGCTTGAAAAGATTATGTTTTGTGGAATTTTGTATTCCGTTTTTTTACTTATTTTTGGTAAAACTCGTTTTATAAATGGAAACTGGGTTAACTACTTTATATCGCCCGTGATAAGTCAGATTGGACATGGACTGAAGGGGCATTTGGGCTATAGTTCATATTTCACAAATCCAAATCCGTTCGCTTTTTTTATTTCGGTTGTTCTTGTGTGGAGAGCAATTAATTACAAAAGCAATTCTATCAGAGAGTTGATTGTTTTATGCGTGTACGTATTGGGATTGAAAATTGCTGATTCGCGTGCGGGTGATATTTGCGCAATTATCGGAATAATTGTCGTACTATATTTGCGCACAAATGACGTGAAAATTAAAAAAGTGATTTTACTTGGAAGTATAATGGCGAGTATGATCCTTGTTTTAATTGAATGGAATCAAATTGTCAATATGATATTTAATATAGATCTTGCTGGCAGGGCGGATAAATGGAGATGTTTAATTGATGCATTCAAAAAATCTCCGATAATAGGTAGCGGATATTCGAGTTCTACGAAGGTGATATTAAAGGGAATATCGACAGGCACATTTAGCTCATATTTGACAATTGCTGCAGAAGAAGGAATCGTAGGTATAATAGCCTTTTTAGTTTCATATGCCATTATTATTTGGAACTGTTGGAAACAGTATTGCCGAAATCCAAATAATCCGTTGATTATCTTTGCGCTTGTATATGCGCTACAGTTAGGTGTTCTTGGATTTGTTGAAGATGTTTTCTTTAATGTTACATCAAGATTTTTGATTTTTGAGATAACCACAAAAATAGCTTTGAATCCGAATCTTAGAACATCAAATAAATAAGATGCATGCGAATGAGAGAGGACTATCTGTATGCTTTTGAAAAATATCTGTTTAACATTAAAATTGGTGTGTAAAAAAGTGAGAAAGATTCTGCTATCACAGGAATCATATGCCAAATTTCTTAGAAAACAGGGTGTTTGTATTGGAGAAAACTGTGATATTGATAAGAGCGCAAATTTTGGTAGTGAGCCTTGGCTTATAACTATTGGAAATAATGTACGTGTTACTCAAAGAGTTCAGTTTATAACGCATGATGGAGGTCTTTGGACCTTACGAAAAATGAGATTGGTTGGGGCCAACGAAGTAAAATATGGAAACATTTACATTGGAGATAACTGTAACATAAGTTGGGATGTAATAATTATGCCTAATGTTCATATAGGCAATAATGTTATAGTTGCGGCTGGAGCAGTAGTAACGAAGAATATAACTTATAATGAAAATACAGAAGCTGAAAATGGCATTTCAAAATTTGAAGACACAATTTTTGCCTCAAGTCAAAATGCACAATTTTATTACTATCAAAAGATAGAAAAGAATATTTAAGAAAAATAAAAGGTGATACGGTTCCTACGTATAACATGAGCAATAAAAACAAAATCAACTATTTGAAAGAGCATAGGCCTGATTTGTTTGGCTAAAATAGATTTGCGTTATTGCAATTTCAATTAAAGGATAAAATCAAAATGACGAGAGCTCGAAAATTAAAGCTTAATATGCTTACAACAATCATATATCAGATTGTAAGTATTGTGAGTGGCTTTATTCTTCCAAGGTTTTTTTTACGATACTATGGCTCAGAAGTAAATGGGCTGGTTTCTTCTATAACGCAGTTTCTGGCGGTAATTACTTTATGCGATTGTGGGGTAGGAGCTGTCGTTCAGACAGCTCTGTTTAAACCGATTGCAGAGAATGATGAGAAAGAAATTAGTCGAATATACAAATCATCAACTGAATTCTTTAATAAAATTGCAATTATACTGATTGTTTATACAGCGGTTTTGGTGTTTGTATACCCGCATATTGTCAACAAATCTTTTGATATACTTTATACAGGCGTTTTAATTATTACTCTGTCGATTAGCCTTCTGGCTCAGTACTACTTTGCTATTACATATAAACTAATTCTGAATGCTGCTCAGTTGATTTATATTCAGATGATTGTAAGCACGGTTTCGCTTGTTTTGAATGTTGTTATTAGTATTGTACTGATGTACATGGGCATGAGTATTCAAATAGTGAAACTGGCATCTGCAGGTGTTTTTTTGTTTCAACCGCTGGTTTACAAATATGCGGTTGATCACAGATTTAATATTGATAGAAATATAGAGCTTAATGGAGAACCAATTAAACAGAAGTGGAATGGACTGGCGCAGCATTTAGCAACTGTAATTTTGGAAAATACGGATGTATTGGTATTGACTTTTTTTTCAACACTATCTAGTGTATCAGTTTACTCAGTCTACCATATGGTAACGAATGGAATAAAACTGCTGTTTACCTCGCTTGCCAACAGTGTTAAATCGTTGTTAGGTGATATGTATGCGAGGAGTGAAATGAACCAGTTAAATCAAACATTTTCGCGATTTGAATGGGCGTTTCATTCGGTAGTCACACTGATATATTCAATCTGTGCAGTACTTATTGTTCCATTTATAACCGTATACACGAATAAAATAACAGATGCAAATTATAAGTTGCCGCTTTTTGGCGTAGTCATGTGCATAGCAATGGCGGTTTATTGTATTCGATTGCCATACAATCAGATGGTCATAGCTGCTGGGCATTTTAAGCAGACCCAGAATAGTGCAATTGTTGAAGCAATCCTCAATCTAACCATCTCTATCGCGGTTGTCTATAGATTTGGACTTATAGGTGTTGCGTTGGGAACTCTTATAGCGGTACTTTACAGAACGGTATACCTTGCTGTTTACTTGTCTAAATATATTTTGGAACGTGATATACTGATTTTCTTAAAACGCTGTCTGAAAGACTGTGTGATTGCGGCTGTGATATATATTTCTACAAAATGGATTAATATGACGGAGGTAAGCTATATTGCGTGGTTTATCATGGCTGTGAAAGTAGGGACAATTTCAGTCGCCGAATGTGTTCTTTTAAATTTGGTTTTTGACAAGAAAGAACTCAAGAGCATGGTTGAGAAAATGAGTGGGAGGAAAAGTCTTGAATCGTAAAAGACAGGTTTATACCGACTGTTCTTGTGATAACGAAAAAGAGGTGACTGTAGAATGAACGGAAGTTGTTTGGAGTACATAAGAAGCGACTGCTTTAGATACAAGGGAAATGCTTCACCTAAGACCATGATATTATTGTATTTGAAAAGCAGTGCTTTTAGATGGCAGGTTGCTTTTAGACTGGTTCATGGATCTGGGATTATAAAAATGCTGGGTGAAATAGTCTGGTATCTCAATATGAGTAGGCAGAGAATTCAAATCGAAAAGCACACTTCTGTTGGCTATGGGCTATACATTGCTCATGGCGGGCCAATAGTTGTGAATTCCTCAGCCACAATCGGAAATAACTGTAATTTGTCTCAATTTACAACTATAGGTGCGAATGGGGGGGGCGAAAGCGGCGACCATCGGTGACAATGTTTACATTGGCCCAGGAGTATGTTGTGTTGATAGTGTTGTAATAGGAAATAATGCTACTATCGGTGCAGGTAGTGTTGTGACAAAGAATATACCTGATGACGCAACGGCGGTTGGAAACTATGCCCGTGTGATCAATTATAACAATCCTGGAAGATATATAAAAAATCGTTGGAATATAAAATAATCACAATGTTTGGAAGGAGAGGAATAAACTATGAAAATTGCAGTTGCAGGTACCGGCTACGTCGGTTTGTCCATCGCCGCGTTGCTGTCACAGCATCACGAGGTTATGGCCGTAGACATCATCCCGGAAAAAGTTGACCTCATCAACCACAAGAAGTCTCCGATTCAGGACGAGTATATTGAAAAGTATCTAGCAGAGAAAGACCTGAATCTAACGGCAACACTTGATGCTGAAGCTGCCTATAAGGATGCAGACTTCGTTGTCATCGCAGCACCTACCAACTACGATAGCAAGAAGAACTTCTTTGATACCTCTGCGGTTGAGGCAGTTATCAAGCTGGTTATTCAGTATAATCCGGATGCTATCATGGTCATCAAGTCTACGATTCCGGTTGGTTTTACAGCTTCTGTTCGTGAAAAGTACCACTGTGACAATATCATCTTCAGCCCGGAGTTTCTGCGTGAGAGCAAGGCCCTGTACGACAACCTGTATCCGAGCCGTATCATCGTTGGCACGGATGTAGAAAACGCCCGTCTGGTGAAGGCTGCACATATTTTTGCTGAATTGCTTCAGGAAGGTGCAATCAAGGAAGACATTGACACTCTGTTCATGGGCTTTACCGAAGCAGAAGCGGTTAAGTTGTTTGCTAATACTTATCTGGCTCTGCGTGTTAGCTACTTCAATGAATTGGATACCTATGCAGAGATGAAGGGGCTGAATACTCAGCAGATTATCAATGGTGTCTGCCTTGATCCGCGTATCGGTACTCATTACAACAATCCCAGCTTCGGCTACGGCGGGTACTGCCTGCCCAAGGACACTAAACAGCTGCTCGCAAATTATGCCGATGTACCGGAAAATTTGATTGAAGCAATCGTGGAATCGAACCGTACTCGCAAGGACTTTATTGCGGATCGTGTGCTTGAAATTGCTGGTGCTTATGAAGCAAATGACAGCTGGGATGAGAGCAAAGAAAAAGAAGTTGTAGTTGGTGTGTACCGCTTGACCATGAAGAGCAACAGCGATAATTTCCGTCAGAGTTCCATTCAGGGTGTTATGAAGCGCATTAAGGCCAAAGGTGCAACTGTCATCATTTATGAGCCGACTCTGAAAGATGGTGAGAAGTTCTTTGGCAGCGTTGTGGTCAATGACTTGGACGAGTTCAAGAAGCGTAGCCAGGCCATTATCGCAAATAGATACGATAAGTGTCTTGATGATGTGGAGGAGAAGGTTTATACGAGAGACATTTTCCAGAGAGATTAATTGTTAGTTGAGGGTGGAGTAATGAAAATTGCAATAATTGGACATAAACGTATACCGTCAAACGAAGGTGGAATAGAGAAGGGCGTAGAGCAACATGCGGTTCGGATGGTGCAAAGAGGAAATGATGTCACAGTATATAACCGTGGCGGTCACAATGTTTTTGGAAAAGAATTTGATGGAAAGAAACTGAGAGAATATAAAGGCATTAAAATAGTAACGGTTCCAACAGTAAAGGGAGCAGCTTGTGTTCCGATTTATTCTTTTCTTGCAACTATCCATGCAGCATTCAGTCGGTATGATTGTGTGAGTTTCCGTGCATCAGGATCATGTGCTATGATTCCACTTGCTAAACTTTTGGGGTTACGAGTAGTAGCATCGTTACATGGTATAGATAGCCAAAGAGATAAGTGGGGCGGCTTTGCATCAAAATATCTTGAGTTTGGAGAAAGAATGGCGGCTACAAAGGCAGATGTATGTCTGGTTCTCTCTAAAAATATGAAACAATATATTGATACAAAATATGGAGTAAATTCAGTTTTATTTGCTAATGGCATTGATAAACCGGAAAATCATGATGTGGATATTATCAGAGATAAGTATGGTTTGGAAAAAGATAGCTACATCCTTTCGTTGGGAAGAATTGTTCCAGAAAAAGGATTGCAATATTTGATTGAAGCGTTCAAAAATTGTAAAACTGATAAAAAGCTTGTGATTGCTGGTGGTTCAGAATCAAACAAAGACTATTATAATCAACTGTTAGAATTAGCTGACGGTGATAAACGAATCGTTTTTACAGGCTATGTGTATGGACAAGAGATACAAGAACTTTATAGCAATTCCTATATTTTTGCATTGCCAAGCAACTTGGAAGGAATGGCAAATGCGTTGCTGGAAGCAATGAGTTATGGAAACTGTTGTTTGATTAGTGATATTCCAGAAAATACTGAAGTGGTTCATGAGAAAGCGATGTGGTTTGAAAAAGAAAATGCAAAGGATTTGCAGAAAAAACTACAGATGCTCTTAAATGATTCTGAACTTGTGAAAAAATATAAGACAGAAGCTGCACCTTATATTTTAGAAAGGTATAGTTGGGATATTGTTGTTGATCAGATGTTACGTGTTTATGCAGGTGATGTTGTAGATTACGATACTGTACTGAGAGAACGAGAATGCGGTAGTGGGGAAAAAGCATGAAAGTGGATTTTTACATAAGCAGCCTTTCTAGCGGAGGTGCGGAACATGTGTTGACAAATTTGGCGGCAAATTTTGCAGAACATGACATGGATGTTAGCATAACATCTTATGAAAAACGTCCGCAGTTTTATAGTGTTGCATCAAATGTAAAACTTAATAAGTATAATTTTACGAATAAAAGTAAGTTAGCAGAATGGCTCTGCGATTATCGCGCCACAAAAAAGTATCTTCAGAAAAGAAAAGCAGCTGTTGCGATTTCATTTTTAAGCAGATGCAATTTTATGCTGATTCTGGCAGGACTTTTTTCAAAGACAAAAATTATTGTCTGCGATAGAAATAATTTGCTGCGGAAATATCCTAAATATGTTTTTGATGTAACGTGTTTTTTGTACCGGTTTGCCGATGTCGTTTGTGTGCAGACTAATGAAATGAAAACTTTTTATCCACAATATTTACAAAAGAAAATTGTGGTTCTGGAAAATCCGTTAGATTTTGATGAGATGGCAGCACAATGCGAGGGCCAGAGTATAGAAAAAGAAAACACAGTGATTTCGGTTGGACGGCTAGAAAGACAGAAAGATTTTGTGACACTGATTAAGGCTTATAAAAAAGTGGCCGAGTTATATCCCGACTGGAAATTAAAGATTTATGGACAGGGAAATCGAAAAGATGAACTACAAGATTTAATTGAAAAGGAGAATTTGACTACCAGCGTCAAATTATGCGGCGTGACGCATACGCCTTTTCTTGAAATGAAAAAGGCAAGGATTTTTGTGCTGTCGTCTTTTTATGAGGGATTCCCGAATGTGCTTTGCGAAGCTATGCACGCAGGGTTGCCATGTATTTCGACAAAATGTGAATGTGGCCCATCTGAACTAATCAATGACGGAAAAAATGGCTTCTTGGTGCAAATTGGAAATGTTGATCAAATGACCGAAAAAATTATAACTCTGGTAGAAAATGAAACTCTGCGGAGGACAATGGGAGAAGAAGCGGAAAGGTCAACGGAACGATTAAGCAGAGAGGTTATTTGCCAGAAGTGGAGAGAACTTGCTTATCGAGTGAGTGGAGAGGTTCAATAAATATGAGTAATATTGTAAAAAAAGCGATTGGCGTGTTGAAAAGCCCTAAAAAGAGAACGATTATTCTGGCACAGCATGGCTTTTTCAAAAATATGAGTGATGAAGATTTTTTGAAGATGCAATTTAAGAATGTTTTTGGGTATCCGCTGGACTTAGAAAATCCAAAAACATACAGTGAGAAACTTCAATGGTTAAAATTATATGATCGGAAGCCAGAGTACACTATGATGGTGGACAAGTATGAAGTGAAGAAGTATGTGGCTTCCAAAATTGGAGAAGAACACATTATCAAGACTTTGGGTGTATGGGATCATTTCGATGATATTGATTTTGCTCAGCTACCTAATCGGTTTGTATTAAAATGTACACACGATTCAGGTGGATTGGTTATTTGTACGGATAAATCAAAACTTGATTTGGCTGCAGCAAAAAAGAAAATAGAAAAAAGCCTAAAAAATGACTACTATATGCAGAATAGAGAGTGGCCGTATAAAAACGTAAAACGTAGAATTATCGCAGAAGAGTACATGGTCGATGAATCTGGGTATGAACTGAAGGATTATAAAATTTTTGCTTTTGATGGAGAAGCAAAAGCGATGTTTATTGCATCGGATCGCACAAATCCGAACGAAGAGACAAAGTTTGATTTCTTTGATATGGATTTTAACCATCTGCCTTTTACAAATGGTCATCCGAACTCCAAAGAATGGGATAAGATCAAACGTCCTAAGGGACTGGATGAAATGAAGAAATATGCGGAGATCTTGTCGAAGGGACTGCCGGAAGCGCGGATCGACTTTTACGACATCAATGGAAAAGTGTATTTCGGAGAGATTACCTTTTTCCATTGGAGCGGATTCGAACGCTTTGAACCGGCAGAATGGGATAAAAAATTTGGCTCTTGGATTACCTTGCCAACGAAATAAAAGAAGAATGAGGAGGCAAGAGCAGGAGTAATGGAAAAAAGAAATGTTTTATTTGTAATGAGCAGCCTAAGAAATGGTGGAGCTGAGAGAAGTCTGGTAAACTTATTACAGTTGCTGGACTATGATCGGTATAATGTGGATCTGCTGCTGTTTCAGAATGAGGGAATGTTCTTAAAGCAAGTTCCTAAAGCGGTGAATATCATCTCGAATTGCAATAAATTATATACACTGTATGATAATAACAAAGCAGAGGCGTTGAAACATCCATATCTTTCGGCTATTCATATGATAGGAACTTTTATCTCTCGCAAAAAAACAAACTCTGTTGCGAAAAGTCGCCAATACAGGTGGGAGCATTTTTACAAAAAAATTGTACCAGAACTCACAAAAGAATACGATGTAGCAATCGCTTATATGCAGCGCGAACAAACATATTTCCTTGTAGATAAAGTAAAGGCTGCAAAGAAGATTGCATGGGTGCATAATGAATATTCCCAGCTTGGGCATTTTAAAGAAATGGACCTTGAGTATTTTGAAAAAGTAGACAAGGTGGTAACGATATCTGATTTGTGTGCCAAAGACCTGAAGGAAAACTTCCCGAGCATCGCAGAAAAATTTGTGGTTTTACCTAACCTGACATCTTCTCAGGTTATAAGAAGCTTGGCAAAAGAATTTTATCCGCCTGAATTTAAAAGAGATATGTTAAATATCGTATCAATTGGAAGATTGAACGCGCAAAAAGGATTTGAATTTGCACTGGATGCGGCTTTGGAATTGAAAAAATCCAAAGTGAAGTTTCATTGGGTTGTTTTAGGAATCGGAAGTTTAAAGGAAGAATTAGAAAAAAAACGAGAAGAATTGGGAGTGCAAGACTGTTTTGAATTTATAGGGGCACGGGAAAATCCCTACGCATACATGAAAAATGCAGATGTGTTAGTTCAGACATCTCGCTTTGAGGGAAAATCCGTGGTTTTAGATGAAGGAAAAATTTTGTGCTGCCCGATTGTTACAACAAATTATCCTACGGTATATGATCAGATCAACAAGGATGAAGGCGTTATTGTAGGAATGAATGGCAAGGAAATTGCTGATGGTATCCTAAAAATATTGAAAGATCCTCATCAGTATTCGGAATACCTATCTCAGCATGAGTATGGAAATGAAAAAGAAATTGAGGGATATTATCAGCTTTTCAATTTGCAATAAAAGCGGAAAACAGTTTAAAGTATATGAGAGGTATTGCAATGTTTGATAAGAAAAAAAATACGATAAGAATTTTTATTTATGAAAATGTTATGTTGTATCCGCCAACAATCAATTTGATAGAATGCCTTTTGAACAATGACTATAAAGTGCATTTGGTGGCTGAGGGTGTTCGGAATCTTCCAGCAATAATTCAAGAAAATAAACAATTTTCGTATACAGAAATAAAGGCAGTCAAAAACAGTAACATATTTTTGCGCTTGAAGAAAAGAGGCGTAAAAACCAAAGGATATCGAGCGGCGCTGAAAGATACTATGGATGGAGATATCGTGTGGACTGTTAATCCGAGCGTTGTAAGAACTTTGGGAAAAGAACTGCTAGAATATAGTGACAGACATGTAATGCAGCTAATGGAATTGACAGATACATATCCGATGTTCCGAGGCGCAAAATTTTTAAAATTTAATATTAAGCATTATGCACAAGAGGCATGGAAAATTGTTGTTCCAGAAGAAAATAGAGCATATATACAAAAAGTCGGCTGGAACTTGGAAAAGCTCCCCTATGTTTTGCCTAATAAACCGTACTATCTCAAGAGTGGCGAAGTACAAGAGGATATGCTTCCTGTAATTGAGGAGATGAAAAGTGAAAAACGTAAAAAAATCATTTATCTGGGCGTTATCAGTGCAGATAGAGATTTGCAATCCTTTGCAGAAGCTGTCGAAAGAGTAAAAGAGGACTATTGCCTGTATTTGTTCGGCAAGTTCAGAGGAGATGGCGCAGAAGAATTTAAGAAGCTGTGCGATAGTTATTCTTCCTTAAAATATATGGGATTTTTCAATCCGCCGAAACATTTGGAGTTTTTAAAATATGCGGATATTGCGCTGGTTCCTTATAAGCCGGGGAAAATCGAAGGCAGTGGCTTTACAATTCTGAATGCGCTGTATTGTGCTCCAAATAAGATTTATGAGTATGCAGGATGCAGCATTCCGATGATTGGCACAGATGTATTGGGTTTAAAAGAGCCGTTTGAAAAATACAATATAGGCGTTTGTTGCGAAAATTTAAAACCAGAAACCATCATAGAAGCAATTAAATATGTGGATGCAAATCATGATCAGATGGTTATAAATGCAAAGGCATTTTATGATAGCGTTGATTTGGATTGTATTGTAAATTCAATAGTGAATGAGTAATTTGGTATAAAAAAATATTACTATCCTAGATTCCGTGGGTAGGGAGGAAAATACATGTGAGAGTGATTAGGGTTTCAAAACTATTTAAAATAATTATATATTTTTTGACATTATATATACTTGGTTTTGATAAAATAATTGCACTGCCGGGTAGTACTTTCATATATGATATTATAATTGTGCTGTTAGGAGTTGGTCTTGCTTTATACGTAAATCAAAAGTGTCTTTCAAACCAATATTTAAGAAGTCAGTGTAAAGAGCTATCAAGCTATTTGGGGTTGTATTTTATAATTATTGTTATAGCAATGATCTATTCAATGATTGCATATGGATATAGCTTGACTCAATTATTAATAATTTCAAGAAAGTATTTTTTTGTTTTGTATGCATATCCTATTGTGTATATTTTTTCCATGGATGATGATATGTTTAAGTTCATAAATGGAATATATTGGATTTCCATGGTGCTGCTAGCAATCAAAACAGTTACATGGTATTTATATAATTTTAAAGGGATGACAATCTTTTCTGGTTTATTATTACAGTATTCAGAAGGATGGACACGTAATGGACTTGTGAGATTGGATGCGGGCGCGTTATTTGGAATAACATTGTGTTTGACCCTTTACTATTGTATGGTTAAGAAACAATTATTTTACTGGATAATGCTAGCGTTTATATATTTTTACTTGATTTTTGTAACCCAGTTTAGATTCCAGATAATAGTTTCAATTGTTATCACTGTATACTGCTATTATTATGCTTCGAATTCTAGTAAAAAAAAGGCAATAAGACTAATGATAATTTCTTTGGCGATTATTATTTTCATCCTTTCAGGTGGATTAGATTATCTGCTTGGTTTGTTTTCACTTAATGGAGTAGAAAAAGGATCTACGGAAGCAAGATTGCTGACAATTGAGCATTACTGGAGTCTGATTAAAAGAAAGAATGCTATATTGGGAGTTGGATTTCTATCATCATACACGAGTAAAGCTTTTGATATACTTAGGCGGTCTGATACAGACAGGTTTTGGTTAGAGGATTTAGGAATTTTAGGAGGATTTTTTACTTTTGGAGTTATGGCATTGGCATTATATGGAAAACTGTTTTATGCCTCTATAAAAAAAGTTATTGATCCTTGTAGTGATAGAATGACTAATTATGAAAGTTGCATTTTTGTAAAGAGCATAGTGCTATATATGATTGTTTCCTGTGTCTTGCTTAATATTTTTGATGCACAACGAATGTGGTGTATGCCATTTTATTTGAGCATTGTATAT
>ENA-ORPK01000791-ORPK01000791.1-human-gut-metagenome-genome-assembly--contig:-NODE-791-length-27792-cov-4.706782_pt1 | contig 27792 bp, 24 predicted proteins | sample MGYA00242139_ERZ509068 | MGnify/ENA primary metagenome ERZ509068 (study PRJEB26280, sample SAMEA2338687) | human gut metagenome | biome: human gut; feature: human-associated habitat; material: faeces... | reverse complement strand
TATTTAATTTAAATAATTAAAAATTAAAAATAAATTCATTTTTAAATTCAAAAAATAATTAAAAAATCGCAAATTTGATTATATTTTTGCGATTTTATTTAATTTTTAATTTAATTTTTAATTTTTAAATATCTTCGAAACAATAATTGTCATGTCATCAACAGCCGAGCCCCCGCAGTTTTCAAGCGCTTTTTTCAAAATTTCTTCTGCAAGAATTTGAGGGTTTGCTTCTGAAAGATTGTTAACAAAATTTGCATACTCTTCGTTTGAAACAAACGAATCGGTTATTCCGTCGGTTGCAAGAATAACAAAATCCCCAGAGGAAAGAACAAGTTTTTTAATGTTTGCAGATGCTTCGTCAACAATTCCAAGAGGAAGAGAATTCCCTTCAATTTCGTCAATTGTGTTGATATGCTTAACAAGCCCAACAGGAGCGCCAAGTTTAATTACATCTGCAACACCCTTTCGAAGGTCGATAACCGCAAGATCAAGAGCGGAGAACATTTCCTCGCCTGTTAGCGCAAGAAGTTTGTTTGTTGACGAGAGAATTATGTCATTATCGAAACCCGCGCGATAGAAATTTTCAACAAGCCCCATTGCAAGGTTCGAACTTTTCTCTGCCTTTTTCCCGCTTCCCATTCCGTCGCAAAGAGCCATCATAAATTTTTCGTTGTCAATTTTAATTAAGGAATAGGAATCGCCGCTAACTTTGCTTGTTGCTTTCTTTGTTGCAGCCGTTCCAAAAACAATGTTATAAACTGGGCTTGTTTTGAAGTTAAGCGCTGTCCAGCCGCTTCTTCCCGAAGGGCTTTCATTTTCCAAACTCATTTTCGAGCCGCAAATTTTTGAAACAACATTCGCAATTTGCTCTTTTTCGGCGTCCTCATTTTTAACAACAAGCGTTGCGCAAAGATTTTCCTTGTCTTGGTCGTAAACAACGGCATCGCTGCAAGTTATATCACTGAACGAAAGTTCTTCAATAATTTTGTTTTCTTTCCACGAATCGAAAGTTACTGGCTTTTTAACCTCTTGCGAGAGATTTCGAAGAATTTTTGAAACTCCCCCAAGTTGTTCGGCAACAATTGTTCGGCTTGCATCAAAATTGTTCATAAGCCCTGCATATTGTTTATATTGCGCGCTTGTTTGATTGATTGTTGAAATTAAAGTGTTAACTCTGTTACACCTTGTTGTTAAATATGGAGGGACATCAATAAGTGTTGCTTTTCCGCGCTCAAATCCTGCGTTAACCATTGTTGCAAAAACTTTTTTTGTTTCCTCGGCATATTGCCTGTGACATTTATTTCGCTCTGGACAATCGGCACAAACTTTAGATTTAAGGTCGCTTGCAAGCATTTCCTTTGCTTGTTCTTTGGAAAGCCCGCCTTTAATAAAACCGCGGAACGAAGAATCCATTTCCCCAAACACTTCGGAAAGTTCTCCAAGTTTTCGTGCAATGTTTTCGCTGTTTCTGTTTGCAACATTTCTCATTGCACTTTTGCTTGCCGTTGCACCAAAGAATCCGGAAAGTTCGTCATAAACTTTTGTTGGAATAACAACATATGCAAGCGCCGCAATGATAACAGGAAGATAACTGAAAATTGAATAGTCGTAGTATAACTTGAAAAACCAACCTAACGCGGCTTCAACAAGAAGAACCGCAACAGCGCCAAAAATTCTGTTTCTTGTTTTAAAGCATGAAACCGCCATCGCCCAAATAATGAACGCGGCAATATAGATTGGACTGTTGGAATTCAGCATTGCCCCAAACCCCATAATACCAGCCGTGAAAAGCGAAGTTGAAATGTTGAATGTGTTTGAAACAGCAAGAATAATCAAACAAGCGAAAAGTTTAATAAGTTCAAATTTTCCAAGCGAAAATTCGCTAAGCCCGCTTGAAAGAGCCATTAAAACAACCGACGCGCAAATAATTTCGTCAACCGTGAACTTATATGCAAACCCTTTTGTTGAAATGGCTTCAAAGATTTTAACGCATGCAAAGCAAAATAGAATTCCAAAAACAACCGAAAGAATTATGTAAACAAGATTGCCTCCACCAAGGATTGAAAGAACAAGATAAACCGTTTGGCTTAGCAAACTGTAAAGACCAATTTGCCAATAGCGAATTCGTTTTTTAAGTTTATAATGAATTCCATAACAAACGAGCAAAACAACAACCGTTCCAATTGCGCTGTAAAGCGAAAGCAAATTTAACGAGCCAAGAAAAGTTCCCGCAATATATAAAGGGGAAAGAATTAAAACATTGTTGTTGCACCACATAAGGGCAAACAAAAAACCAAACGAGAATGGAAAGATAACCCCGTTTATGTTTGCTTTGCTAATAACATAAAACCCGAAAAAGAACAATAAATATTTGATAATTTGAACAAAAACATCTTTTTTGTTAACATTAACGCGAATTTTTTTCATATTTTCAATTTTAAACTTAAAATTTTTCAATTTAAAGCATAAAAAAACGCTATTTTGTCGAAATAGCATTTTTTATATCATTAAAATTAAAAATTAAATTGGTTGTTTTTTTCTTTAAATTCCATTAAAATATCTTCTTTTTCAACGGAAATAGAGTTTTTTGAATTTAATTCCATATTTTCATTAAAATTTAAAAATAAATCTTTATTTTTTAATAAAATGTTATTTTTTGCTTTTAAATTTTCATTTTTAAATTGTTTTTTGGAATTTATTTTAGATATTTTTTTGGAATTTAATTTATTTGAAATTTGTTTAACATCTTTAATTTTTGAAAGTTGCTCATAAATTTGCGAATTAGATTTATCTTTTGGATTAAGATATATTTCGCCGCCAACAAAATTCAGGTTTGGAGCCGATTCAACCTTTGAATTAACAAGATATAAATTTCCGCCAACAGTTTCAAGTTCGTTTAAATTTGTTATTTTCGACGCCCCAAAATATGCGTTTTTTCCAATCTCTTTAAGAGCCCCAAGATTTTTAACATTTGAGCAAGAAAAGTTTGCGCTTCCCCAAATTTTTTCCAAACTTTTTAAATCTTTAATTTGGCTTCCGCTAAAATCCGCATCCCCAAAGACGTATTTTAAATTTCCAACATCTTTTGCTGCGCAGGTGAAAAACTTTGCGTTTCCAACAATTGCCTCAAACGAGCAAACTTCATAATTCCCAACAAAATCATAGTCGCCAAAAAAGATGTTTTCGTCCTTGCAGCCAAGAGTTTCCCCAAAAGATGCTTTCGCTTTTGGCAAAACGCCAACTAAATTTGTTAAGTTGGAATTTTTAAATCCAGAATGACATTTATAATCCTCATTTGTTAAATCTTTAAGACAATTTAAAACATTTTCATTTTTAAAAGTTCCGTTTTCAATTTGATTTTTCCAACCTATAAGTCGCTTGTTCCATTCTTCTTTTTCAAGCCATTCTTTTCCGTTTTTAATGTTTTTGTTCTTTTCCAAAAACTCAATTGCAACAGGGCGATATTCTTCCTCAATTTCTTGAGCGCTTCCGCCTTTAATTCCTCGAACTTCGCCAATTGAATTCCCTTGCATTTTAACAGCAATATGTGGCGCATTCAAGTTGTCAACAAAAACAAAAAAATCGCCATTTTCAAGTTGGGAAGCAGCAAGTTGTTTCGTGCACCAAGGCGTGTTTTGAACAAGCGCCGAAAGTTTTGTCGCGTTGTTTAAATATTCTTTTTCATTTGAAGTTTTCCCTTCAAATTGAATCCATTTCCCCATTCCAAATGTGTTAACACTTTCAAGAGAAATTTCGCTTTTTTCTGTTATAATTTTCTTTGCGCAAGCAACGCCGTCAAAATATAAACTTGAAAAATTCGAATAGTTTTCGATGTTTTTATTTATGTAATTTAAAACCTCTTCGTCAAGCGTCATATGTCCTGTTAAGGTTTTGTTTGGAATTCTTTTTTCAACAATTGTTTTAGGTTTTCCGTTTTCAAAGGTTTGTTTGTAGCAATGCAAAAGGGTTTCTCGAAGCATAAGAGCCTTGAAAGCAGGCTCAAAATTTAAACCTTTAACTAAATTAACAACATGCTTATATTCTTCCCTTTGCGAAATTGAATATTTTTTTGCAAGAGAAATAAGCGTGTTTTCTTTGTTGTCAAGAGATAATTTAACTTCAAATTCTTCGCCGCGCGCTTTAAGAGCATTAACCTCGTTTTGAAATTCTCTTTCAAGGAATTGATTGTTTTTAGTTTCAATTTCAAAGAAGTTTGAATTTTCGGTAATGTTATAAAGCCTTTCAAGTTCAAAATTTATATCTTGTTTAATTTCAAATATTTTTGTTTCCTTATTGTTTGGTTTTTCAAGAACAATTCCGTTGTCGTTTTTGCCATAAAAATTAACAACAAAAAGTTTTTCCCAAGTTGAAAGGTCAACAAACTGCTCTCGAATTTGGGCGGGAATTGTTAAATTAAGTTTGCTAGCATTTTCAAATTCTGGGCGAAAGAATTTTTCGGTTTTATAATTCGCGCCAAGAACTGCTCCGTTTGCAAGCGTTTGCCAAACATTTTCCATACTTAAATTCTATCATTAATTGCGCGTTTGTCAAGATTGAAAACAATAAAAAAGCTCCAACAATTGTTGGAGCAAAATTCAAAAAAAACTAAAGAGCAAAATTAAAATTGGTCTTTATAGCTTTTGCCGAATTTGAAAACTGGAGTTTTGCATGCTGGAATTTTAATTTCTTGTTTTGTTGCTGGGTTAATTCCTGTTCTTGCAGCTCTTGTTTTAACTTCGTATGTTCCAAATCCTGGAACAGTAACTTTGTTGCCTGCTTTCAATTCGTTTGTAACAGCATTAACATATGCGTCGAAAGCAAGTCCTGCTTCTTTTTGTGTTAATCCTGCTTCTGCAGCAATAGCTTTTACTAATTCTCCTTTGTTCATTGTTTAAAATCTCCTTTTATTCTTTATTTTGCTAGGGGAATTATTTCCATCTAACGCTCTAATAATACCATAAATTTAGCAATAAACAAAATAAATTAACACTTTTTCAAAAGTTTTTTATTTTACATTTTGCCTCTTTCCCTTGAAAAATGGGGCTTTTTAGGTTTTATCGCTGTCTGTTGTTGCAACTGTTAAAACATAAACAGCCTTTGCGCCTGCCCTTTTCAAAACTTCGGCGCAGTGGCTTACAGTTGATCCAGTTGTTAAAACATCATCAATCAAAATGAAACTTTTACCTTTAACTTTTTCTTTCGACGAAACTTTAAACGCGCCGTTAAGATTTTCTTGTCTTTCAACAAACGAAAGTTTGGTTTGCGTTTCGGTGTTTTTAATTCTCTCAACAATTTCCGTGTTTGTTGGAATGTCTATAAGTTTTGAAAGTTCGCGAGCAAGAAGTTCCGATTGATTATACCCTCTTTTCTTGAACCTCTCTTTTGAAAGAGGAATTGGAATTATGAAGTCAACAGGATTGATTTCGTCTTTAACAAGCAAATACTCTTTTTCAAGAAATTTTGCAAGAGGGCGCGCCAAATATTTTTTGTTGTCATATTTAAGTTCTTGAATCACATAAGCAATTTCATCTTGATAGATGAATGCGGAGCGGGCAAAATCGAAAAATCTTTTGTTACTTTTGCAAGTTAAGCAGTAGTTTGCATCGGAATAAATTGGACTTCCACATTTCAAGCAATGTTTCTTAACAAGCGGGATTTTCTTTTCGCACCTATTGCAAAGTTCAAACTTGCTTTCTTGAACCTCATCTCCGCAAATAAAGCAAACAAGTCCGCTTGGAAAAAGTGTTTCAAGAGCAACATCAAAAAATTCTTTAAAAGATTCCATTTTTGTTTATTCTCCAAAAAGTTTTTTCATTTTGTTGTTTTCATCAGTCAAAAAGTCTTTTAAAAGCGTGTAACGCTTTGCTGTGTGGGAATTCTTAACCATTCTTGCAAGCGCACCTTTATCCCCAACCAAAACAACCATTTTTTTTGCACGTGTTACAGCAGTGTAAATTAAATTCCTTGTTAAAATAAGGCTTGGGCCGCTAACAAGAGGAATTATAACAACATCAAATTCCGAACCTTGGCTCTTATGAATTGTTATTGCATAGGCAAGCGAAATTTGGCTTAGTTCTCCGCGAGGATAGGTTGCAACTTTTTGGTCGTCAAACGTTATTTCAACCTCGCCAGTTTGCAAATTAATTTTTGAAACCATTCCCATATCGCCATTGAAAACTCCCTTCCCGTTTTCTTCAAAGCAAGGAAGAGTTCCATCTTTTTTCCATTCAAGATTATAGTTGTTTGCAGTTTGCATAACCTTATCGCCTTCGCGAAGAATAATTGACCCAACTGTTATTTCCTTTTTAAGCATTGAAGGCGGATTAAGTTTTTGTTGAAGTTGTTTGTTAAGATTTTCAATTCCGCAAACACCTGCTTTCAAAGGAGCAAGAACTTGAATCTTTTGCGGTTCAATTTTTAAATAGGCCGGAATTCTTGTTGTTGCAAGGTTAACGGTTGTCTCAAATGTTTCGGCGGGGGTTTGTTTTGTTTCAAAGAAGAAATCGCTGCTCCTATTATCTAAAACAGGCATTTCGCCGCTGTTAATTAAATGTGCATTTGAAATTATTAAGCTGTCGTTTCCTTGTCGATAGATTTTAGTTAATTCGGCAACGGGAATTGTTTCGCTTGCCAAAATGTCTGCCAAAACATTTCCTGCGCCAACAGACGGAAGTTGGTCTTTATCGCCAACAAGGATAAGTTTTGCTCCTTTCGGAATTGCTTTAAGAAGATTATACATAAGGTTAATGTCAACCATTGAAACTTCGTCAACAATAACGGCGTCGCAAGAAATTGGGTTGTTTTCGTTATAAACAAAAAGCCCGCCATCGTTTTTATAGTTGATTTCAAGGGCGCGATGGATTGTTCGCGCGTCAAGCCCTGTTGTTTCGGAAAGTCTTTTTGCCGCGCGTCCTGTTGGCGCAAGCAAAAGCGTTTTCTTCCTTTGCATTTTAAAAATTTCAAGAATGCAAGAAATGATTGTTGTTTTCCCTGTTCCCGGCCCGCCTGTTATAACGCAAACCCCATTTGAAATTGCAAGTTTGATTGCGTTTTTTTGGTCGGAATGAAGAGTTAAATTGTTTCTCTTTTCAAATTGGTCTATTTCGCTCGAAACGTCAAGCGCAAGATTTATTGATGAGTTTTGCAAAAGGGCAAGTTTTGAAGCAACAGATTTTTCGGTGTTATATAATTTAGTTGTTGTAATAATTTCTTTATTATCTTTCCAAAAAACCTTAATTATGTTTTCTTTTTGCAAAATGTCATAAACTTTTTCGGCAAGGTTTTCACATTCACATTTTGGCAAATCGAGAAGCGCGCCAAGCATTGAATCAACCTGAGGACGATATTGAAAAGTGTGCCCGCCTTTTTCCGACGCTTCCAAAAGTAGATGTAAAATTCCTGCTCTAATTCTAAAAAGGCTGTCTTTTGCAATTCCCATTTCCATTGCAATTTTATCTGCGCTTGCAAATCCAATTCCGCTTATATCTTCAACAAGGCGATATGGATTTTGTTTAACAAGTTCAACAGTTTGCGCACGATATCTTTCAAAAATTTTAATTGCCATGTTAGATGAAATGTTGTATGTTTGCAAAAAAATCATTGCGTTTTGCATTTCTTTAACATCAAGAAAACTTTCGGAAATAACTTCAATTTTCTTTTTTGAAATCCCTTTAACGCGCAAAAGTTCGCTAGGGTTAAATTCAATAACTTCAAGCGTGTTAAGACCAAATTCGTCAACAATCGCTTGCGCAGTAACTGGGCCAACTCCGCGAATTAATCCGCTTGAAAGATATTTAACAATTCCTTTTTTTGTTTTTGGTTCAATACATTCATATTTTTCAACTTCAAATTGTTCGCCATATTTTGAAGTGTTAAAATCGCCATAAACTTTGAATGCTTCGCCAATGTTAATGTTAAGGAATTTCCCAACAATTGTTATTTCATCGTCGCTTGTTGAAGCAACGGCAATTGTCCAGCCGTTTTCTTCGTTCCTGAATTTAATTCGCTCAATAATACATTCAATGTCGCACATAATTTACAGATATTTTACATCTTTTTGTTCGTTTGGCAAAACAAATTTTGTTTTCCCTTTAATATATCTTTTTCCTTTTTTTTCGCGATTTTTCGCAAATAAACAAGTGTTATCATGAAAACATGAAAGAAAATAATGTAATTTTTGAAAAAGACGCAATTAAAAAGTTTTTCCAGCAAATTAAACAATATAACAAGGTTTTTATCTTAACTTCCCCAACCCCAAAAGAGAAATTTCTTCCCTTAATTTCAAATTTGCTTAAAGAAAACAACGTAACTTTTTGGACATATTGTTTGCCAAAAAACGCAACTTGCACAAGTGAAAACGTTTTAAAAGCATGCTCTTTTGTTAAAGGAGCATCGGTTGTTGTTGCGCTTGGCGCAGGAACAGTTGCCGACACGGCAAAAATTGTTTCCAAAAAACTTTCGCTCCCTTGCGTTATTGTTCCAACAACAATAACCCACTTTGGAATTTTTTCTTCATGCGCAGTTTTATGCGATGCAATTCCAAAAATTATTGAAACAGAAAAACCAACAAAAGTATATCTTGACGAAAGGATAATTAACGAAAGTCCAGAGCAATTCATAACTTCAACTCTTTGTTTTTCGCTTGGACTTTTGGAACATGTTTTTGCTCTTGAAACACAAAGCCTTATTGCAGGCGAACAAAATGTTAATCTTCAAGAGATTAAATCAAAAATTAAAAAAATTGAAGAACTTTGCGGCTGGCTTTCGCTTTCAAATTCATTTGCAATTTTAAATTTAATGGACTATGTTTTCGACCTATCTTCTCTTGTTTCCTTTAAAATAGAAAACAGCGCGCTTATGCTTTCAAATTTAATTAACTGCTCAACTCTTAAACATAACTTTGGTGAAAAATATTTGCTTTGCGGCCAAGTTCTTTTGAAATGTTATTCAAATTTCTTAAAGCAAAAATTAATTTTGCCAAAAAATATTCCAGAAAGAGAAAAAATATTGCAAATTTTAAGCAAAAAAACCGATTTTTTCCACGTTTCAACTGAAATTGAAGAAATATTCAATAGATATATACTAAAAACAAATTATTTATTAAATCAAAATTTACAATTTAAAATTCAGGCTTCAAGAATTAAACTTGTTGAAAAATGTTTGGAAAAGCAAGTTAACATTTCAAAATTCCGCGGAAAACTTTTCGCATTAAATTCAAATTCAAAGCGCCTTCGAATGATTGATGAGAACGAACTTTTTTCGTCGCTTGAAATTCTTCCTGTTTTTTCTTCGTCGCTTCTTCCTTCCCTACTCTCGCGCTATGGCTATTTGAATGTTGTTTAAGAGCAAAAAAATCTGTCAATAATAATCCCATGACACTTAAAGTTCGTCTTGGGATTTTTATTTTAGTTGTTGCGCTTCTTTGCGCAGTTTTTATTTGCGGAAAAGAAAAAGAAGCAATTGAAAAACTTGGCGCAAGCGAAATTACGATTGTTGAGAACACGCAAACACCAAACAGTTTTTGCTTTGAAACAGAACTTTCCCCAAGCGAAATCATTAAAACTCTTAACGCAAAAATACATAGCAAACAAATTTTAGAAAACGAAAATCTTGAAATCTACTATTGCTTTGTTGAAAACATTAACAATTTCATTGTTTGCAATAACAAAAAGGTTAATCTTCAAATTGCGTTTAACGGCGAAAAATCGATTGTTGGATTCCCAATAATTCAAACTGGCTATTAAATTTTGGGTTTATGTATAAATTTATAAATTGTGTCAACAATTGTTGCATGGAGGAACAAAAAACATGGAAAACGAAATTAAACTTGACAAAAGAGGCGAAAAATTTACTAATTTTATGAAAAAATATGGCTACTATTTCATTGCCGCAGCATTAATTCTTGCAATAACTTTAACTGTTGTTTTAACTTCGCTTAAAGGAAAAACAAGTCTTGATGTTGACAACAAAGACCCAATTGAACCAGTTAACGCCTACGCCCTAACCTTCGACCTTCCTCTTGAAGATTGCTCGGTTTTAACAGCGCATGTAACAGATAAGTTCGTTTATAACGAAACTCTTGGCTGGTTTGCAACCCACCACGGCGTTGATTTAACAAGCGAAAAACTTGACGTTCTTGCAAGCGCAGAAGGAACAGTTACAAAAGTCTACACAAACGACCTTGAAGGAACAGTTGTTATAATTAAACATAACGATGTTTACACAGCAAAATATGGTTCGCTCGACTCAAATGTTCTTGTTAAGGAAGGCGACACAGTTAAACGCGGACAAAAAATTGGCGAAATAAGTTCAACTGCTAAAAACGAAACAAAAAGCGGAAAACACCTTCATTTCCAACTCTTCCGCGACGAAGGAGAAGTTAACCCAGCCGACTATCTTAACCTTGAAACAAAATAAATTTTAAGCCATAATTTTTTAAATGAGAGAGGCAAAATTTGCCTCTTTTTTCTTTTCTAAAAATCAATTGTTTGTTATAATATAAATGTATGGAAAATAAACTTAAAAGCGCAAAAGAACTTTTTGAAAAAGTTGCAAATCCAGAAGAAAAACAAATCTGCGCGCTTGCAATTGAACAAGTTAAAAAACTTCATCTTGGCGATGAATGCGTTCTTGCATGCTATTTATACTATCCATACATTAAAACCGCAATCTACACTCCTCCTTCCGAAGCCGAACTTAAATCTTTCGATGAGGCAAAACGCAAGGAAGAAGACGAACGGAAAAAAGAAATTGACATTAAACGCACCGAGTTTAAAAGGTTAATTGAACAAACCTATGGCGAGGAAACATTGGCCTTCCTCCACGGGCTTAAAAAACTTATCGAAATTTCCTACACAAATGAACAAGAAGAAGCCGAAAACATTCGTCAAATGTTTTTTGCGCTTGCAAAAGATGTTCGAGTAATCTTGGTTAAAATTTGCTTTGTTTTGGCGGAAATTAAACTATATAGTTCTGCTTTTGCCGAAGAAAAAATTGAAACCAAAAACTCGGCCGATAAAGCACTTAAAACCCAAACCGAACTTACTGCAACCGAAAAAGCGAAACAAATTTTAGATTTGTTCGCTCCTCTTGCTGCGCGTCTTGGGCTTTCCTCTGTTAAGAGCGAACTTGAAGACATTGCTTTTGAAATGCTCCACCCACAAGAATTTATGGAAATTAAGCGCGAAGTTCATAAACGATATTTAGAGCGCGAAAAAACTGTTGAAGATTTGAAACATCAAATTAAAATCTTTATGCATGAACTTGGTCTTTCCGGCGAAATCATGGGAAGGAAAAAACATATCTACAGCATAAGCAAAAAACTTAAAGAAAAAGGCGGCGACCTTGACAAAATTTACGACCTTGTTGCCGTTCGCGCAATATTAAACACTGTTGCCGATTGCTATGCTCTTCTTGGAAAAATTAACGAAAATTTCATGCCTCTTCAAAACAGATTTAAAGATTACATTTCAATTCCAAAATCCAACGGTTATCAATCGCTCCACACAACAATTATGTTTGAAGGCGTTCCGGTTGAAATTCAAATTAGAACGCAAGAAATGCACCGCATGGCAGAATTTGGTGTTGCGGCGCACTGGATGTATAAAGAAAAACGCAACAAGCAAGATTCACTTGACGAGCGTCTTGGCTGGGTTCGCGAAATTATGGAAAACGAAAAATATATGTCGAGCGAAGACCTTATCAATTCTCTTCGTGTTGACATCTATGACGGCGAAATTTTCGTTCAATCGCCAAAAGGAAAAGTTCTTCATATGCCAGAAAACTCAACGCCAATCGACTTTGCCTACTTAATTCATTCCGAAGTTGGAAACCAATGCGTTGGCGCAAAAGTTAACGGAAAAATGCAACCTTTAACAAAGCCTCTTTCAAACGGCGACATTGTTGAAATTATAACAAACCCAAATTCGCGTGGCCCATCGCGCGATTGGCTTAAAGTTATTAAAACGCAACAAGCCAAAAACAAAATTCTTGCTTTCTTCAGAAAAGAAATGAAGGAAGAAAACATTAAAAACGGAAAAATAATGTTTGAAACAGCAATTAAAAATCTTGGATATTCTGTTTCAAAAGTGACCGAGAAAAAATATGTTCAAGCCTTGCTTGATAAATTTAATTTCTCCGAACTTGACGAACTTTTGGCGAGCGTTGGGCACGGCGCCTACTCCGCTAAAATGTTTGCCGGAAAATTAATTCAAATCTATCAGGCCGACATAAAGAAACAACAAGAAAAACTTCAAACGCAGCACATTGAATCAATTGAATATAAGCCAAGCGACAACAAAATTGATGTTAAAGGCGTTAACAATTTAATGGTTAAGTTTGCAAAATGCTGCTGCCCAATTGAGGGCGACGAAATAGTTGGATTTGTTTCCCAGGGGCGTGGAATTATTATCCACAGAAAACAATGCCCAAATGTTTCTTTCTTTGATAAGGACAGATTAATTGATGTTGAATGGAAAAAATAAAAGCAAAAAATAATTTGCTTTTATTTTTTAATTATTTATTAATTAAAAATAAAAATAAATTTAATAAAATAAAAAATTAATTAAATCAATTAAAAATAAATAAAAAACACTAAAAAATAGTGTTTTTTTAATATTTTATTTAATTTTTAATAATTTTTTATGATTTTTTTGTTTTTGCACGGAAAATTAATGCAAAAATAAATGCGAAAATAACTGCCGCGGCAATTCCCCCAGAGGTTGCTTCCAAGCCGCCCGTGAAAATTCCAATTATGCCTTTTGTCTTAACAGCGCTTATTGCGCCCTTCGCAAGGCTTGCGCCAAAGCCAACAATTGGAACGGAAATTCCCGCTCCGGCAACGCTATAGATATAGTCATATGCGGTTGTTGCTTCAAGCAAAACGCCAAGAAGAACAAACGAAACAAGAATTCTTGAGGTTGTCATGTTCGTTCGAATAACAAGAATTTGCCCAACCATACAAACAAACCCGCCAACAAGAAAAACATAAAGATATCTTAAAAAAATTTCCATTTTAATTAATCCTCCTCGGTGCTAAATTTTTCAACTTTAATTTTAACCTCTTTTGCAAAATCTTTTTTCTCTTCTTCCGTAACTGTTTTTTCTTTGAAAGGCGGCTCACTTTTTATAACAATTCCGTGCGCAATTCCTGGAATCGACTCGCCTTGTTGGCAAGAAGTTGTTGAAAGAAGTGCGCCAGTTGCAACATATAAAACTTTTTTAAGTTGCCCTGTTTTAAGACGTTCAACAATGTAGGAATTGAAAATTGACGCCGAACAGCCGCAGCCAGAGCCTCCCATTAAAACATTTTGGTCGTGATAGAACATCATTTGACCGCAATCGCCATAGTTTGTTCCAAGTTTATATCCTTGATTTTCCATAAGGTCGAGCAAGATTTCAACGCCAAGTTTTCCAAGGTCGCCCGTAACAATTAAATCGTAGTCTTCCGGTTTTGTTTTTGTGTCTTCAAAAACCGAAATCATTGTTTCCATTGCAGCAGGTGCCATTGCCGCGCCCATGTTGTTAACATCGCAAATTCCAAAGTCCATAACTTTCCCAAAAGTTATTGAATCAATGTATGGACCTTCGCCTTCGCTTGAAAGAACTGTGCAGCCCGAAGCCGTGCAGGTCCATTGCGCTGTTGGAGGACGTTGATTCCCAAGTTCAAGAGGAAAACGAAACTGACGTTCGGCGGTTGAGAAATGGCTTGATGTTGCGCAGGCAACAGTGTCAAAATATCCCCCGTCAATCATTGTTGCTCCAATTCCAATTGAAAGCGCCATTGCCGAGCAAGCAGAGAAAATTCCAAGATAGCAAACATCAAACGCACGCGCCGCATAACTTGAGGTTATGATTTGGTTAAGTAAATCGCCGCAAACAAGCATGTCAACATCTTTTGGATTGATATGTGCCTTGTCGGTTGCTCCAAAAATTGCATGTTCAAGCATTTTTCTTTCCGCTTTTTCGTAAGTTTTTTCACCAAAAAAATCGTCTTTCATAACATAATCGAACATATTCCCAAAAGGGCCTTCACCTTCTTTTGGCCCAACAATTGAATAGTTCCCAATTATTCTTGGCTTTTTATTGAATTTAATTGTTTGAAATTTTCGTTCTTTTTGCATTGTTTTCTCCTTAAATAAACAAGTATATAAACCCAACAAGCGCGCTTGCTAAAACGCCAATAACAATAACCGGGCCGGCAATTGTGAACATCTTTACGCAAAGCCCAAAAATGATTCCTTCATTTTTAAAATCCATTGCTGGGCTTGTTATCGAGTTTGAAAACCCTGTTATTGGAACAATTGAACCCGCGCCAGCATATGCTCCAATTCTGTCGTAAATTCCAATTCCTGTTAAAAGAGAAGCAATAAAAATTAAGATAATTGAAATCCAGCCCGAAACAGCCATTCCCGAAAGATCTGGCCAAATTGCGCGAATTCCATCGCCAATTCCTTGCCCAATCACACATATTAACCCGCCAACCCAAAAAGCATTAAAAAGTGTTGGCCAACTTCTTGTTTTTGGAATTTTTGAATTAACATATTCGTTATATTTTTTGTTTCTTTGTGCAAAATCCATATTTGAAATTTCTCCTTTTCAACCCGTATGTTGCGCAAAAAACGAAATTTTAACCGCAAAAAGCATATTTTTTCAAAAAAAATACACAATAAGAGCATGAAAACATTTTTAGGAGGAAACATGAAAAAGTTTTTATCAATTTCTTGCATTTGTCTTGTTATCATTTTAAGTTTTGGATTTGCAGGGTGCGTGGCAGGAAACTCGAACGCATCTCTTTCCTACACTCTTGAATATAACATTAACAAACTAACAAACATTTTAAATAAAACCGAGGAAGCAAAAACTTCGGAACTTATCATTCCAGAAATCTACACTCCAAATGAGAACACAACTTCTAGGATTGCTCCACTTAAACATGGAGATTTAACAACACTTCCAAGCATCGACCAACAAATTGTTTCAACCGACGAAATTAAAGACGACCAATCAAAAATTATGCCAAGAACATCTCTTTCTTCTTCAAGAATTGGAACATATAATCCACGCAGATTAACCAATGTTAACTACACCAATTCGGGCTATAATTCCTATCTTGGAAAGGTTGAAGATTTGTATGTTATGGTTAACGACGCCGTTTGCGCAAGCGACTCAATTTGCAATTGCAAAAACAATATTTTAGCATATTGCGAGTTTTTGGCAGAAGTCGCAAAACAACTTAAAGACAACAAAATTGAACTTACAAAAGAGCAAACAGAATCTTGCAACAGCCTTTTAAAAGAACTTTCAAAAGCAACAAACAAACTTACCGACACCAGGAACGAAGTTTCAAACAGTTGCAAAGGACTTTCGCAAAAGAAATCTCTTTCAAACGGAATCGACACAATAAGTTCAAAATATGTAACGCTTGTTAATTGCCTTGACAATCGCTTAACAAACTATCAAAACATTCTTGCTCTTCTTGCTCAACTTCAATGCGTTTTAAACGGAAACTGCCAAACAGATTCCAACTCATCAAACGATGTTTTAGATAATTTAAAAAATTTGGAAAATCTCAAAGATTTATTAAACGGCAATAACACAAACTCAAACAATTCAAATAACTCAAACGATAAATGTTTCACCGATGAAAGCGGAAGGACCTATTGCCTTGATAACGACGGAAACTTATACACACGCGACGAAAACGGAAATCGTGTTTACCTTAAAAACTGCCCTAATGGGACTTGCAACGGCAACACAACTGTTAACAACGGAACTTGCAACGGCAACACTGTTATAAACGATGGAAATGTTGTTTGCCCAAACGCAAATTCAACAACAAATTCAACAAAAACGATTTCATCAAAAAATAAAGTAAACCCAGAAAAAATTGCCGATTACAACACAAATGATGAGGAAAAAACCGAAAAAACTGAACGAAAATCCAACATCGACACTTTTAAAGACAAAACAATAACTCCAAATGTTATTAAAAAAGAAAATAAAAAACAAGATAATTCAAAACAAAATACAAACGAAAATAATACAAATCAAAACAAACAAAATAACCAAGAAATTCCAATTGCACCAACTCCAACTCAACTTCCAAACAACTCCAACACCTATGGCTATGGAAACGGAGTTTATGGTTCGCCAATTAACGGAACATACGGAAACGGAACATATGGCGGCGCATATGGAAACGGATTTGGCGGAGTTTATGGCGGCGGATATAACGGAATGCACAACTATGAAAATGGAATAACAAATCCATATCGCAACACCGACACGTACAAATTTCCACCTCAATCAACAACTCAAATTCCTTCAACCTACGCCCCAGGCGCAAGACTTAAAACAGAAATGCTTCAAGATGTTTCAATGGAAAAGCCACTCCCACAAGAAAAAAGACAAGATTTTAAAGCCTTTGGAGTTGCCGAACCAAATGTAAATCTTGAAAAAGAAGATGAAATAAAAACATTGGAAGAAACAAACGAAAACGAACTTCCAAGCCAAAAACTTGAAGAACAAACCGGAGAAAAAATTTTCGACCGCCTTGTTTAAAAATAAACCGCTAGAACCCTAGCGGCTTTTTATTTAATAAGGTTTTTATTTATTTTAACAACAAAAACCTTGGGATAATTTCCCAAGTTTAATTGGCGCCTCCTGTAAGATTCGAACTTACGACCTATCGGTTAACAGCCGAGTGCTCCACCGCTGAGCTAAGGAGGCATCTTTTAAATGCAGTTTGTATTTTAGTATATAACAAATCTTTTGTCAAGCATTTTTAAAAGATTTTTTGTTTAAATTCGAAAACGCCAAAGTTTTTCTTGATCTACTTGTTTTGCATAGCCAATTCCAACGCGAGGAAGTTTTTCAATTTGTTTTGGCTCCTCCCCGTCTTCAATCCAAATTTCATTTTCAAAAAGAGATTTGCCGTTAAAAGTTCGGTCAATTCCAAGTTCTTTCGTAACTTTTCCAGGTCCATTTAAACCTTCAACAGAACGAATTAACACTGCTTGCGGGTCATTTTCCTCGCCCGAAACTATATTTAGCAAATTGTGGATTCCATAGCAAAGGTAGACATAACAAACCCCGCCCTTTTGAAACATAACAGAGTTTCGATTTGTCTTTCCTTTATAGGCGTGGCTTGCGGAATCGGTTTTGCCAAGATAGGCTTCGGTTTCGGTTATTTTTGCTTTAAAAATATCTTCGCCCTTTTTAAGGCAAAGACATTTTCCAAGCAATTTTTCCGCTAAAACAACTGCGTTTTGCGTATAAAAATTGATATTTTCAACCTTTTTCATAATTTTTTTGCAAATTCTTGAAGGCGAACTTCGGTTTTATCTTGCCCAAGAATTGAAATTATTTCGAATAAATCTGGTGAGTTTTTTCTGCCAGTTAAAGCAACGCGAATAAACTCACAAACTTGCGCAACATTTCCTTTAAAGTTTTCTGGGTTTGCCTTATATGCTTTATTATCTGTTGCATAGCCAAGAGAAGAAGCAAGCTCTTTTATTTTTGCAAACCAAACATCTTTGTCATCTTTGGCGGATACAATTTTTGCATAAGCTGAAACAACTTCTTTTGCTTTCTCAAAATTTTCAGGGTCAATTTCAAAATCTGCTATGTTTGAATGCTTAAAATATGGGGCGAACATATATGAAAAAACTTGTTTAATTTCGCCAAAAGCAGCAATATCTTTTCTTGGTTTTGGCGTGTAGCGGTCAATCCCCAAAACTTTAATTACATAATCTTTATTTGTTTCCAAATATTTTGCAAATTCTTCGTCATATTCTTTGGCCCATTCAAGCGATTTTTCGAACACTTCTTCAGCAGTCATTTTTGCAATAATATTTTTTGAAATATCGTTAAATTTTGCCATATCCAAAACAGGAGAAACAGCTGTTATATCGTTGATTCCAAACTTAAAATCCGTCCAAGGAAGGTCTGGATTTTTTGCGCGCCATGGCTCAAAAGAAGAAGAAATAAGGTTCAAAAGATATTCAAAAACGGCTTGAATTGGATAACCTTTTTCAAAATAGAAACGCATGTCGGCTTCTGGGTCGTAGCGCTTTGAAATTTTGCGTTTGTTCCCGTTTTCTGGAATTTTGCAAATTAAAGGGTTATGGCAATATTTGAATCTGTCGAATCCAAGCGCGTCGATAACTTCCAAATGAACTGGAGTTGAGGAAATATACTCCTCCCCGCGAACAATTGTTGTTGTTCCCATCAAGTGGTCGTCAATTATATGCGCAAAAAGATATGGAGGAATTCCGTCTTGTTTAATTAAAATAACATCTTTTGCGTTTGCCGCCGCTTCAATTTCACCTTTAATTAAATCGTAAAACTTAATTCTTTCTTTTCCAGTTCCGCTTGTTTTAAAACGAATTGCAAATTTTTCGCCATTTTTAATTTTGCTTTCAATTTCCTGCAAAGTTAAACTGCGGCAAGGATCATATTCAAATTCGTCGTTAACAGCAAACTTTTCTTCTCTTTCCTTAAAAATTTCCTCTTTTCCATCTTTTGCACGACAGAAACATGGAAATGCTTTTCCTTTCTTAACAAGGTCTTTTGCATAGGAAACATAAATGTCCTTTCGAAGAGTTTGGATGTATGGGCCATAATTCCCAACAGGCTCTTGCCCTTTTTCTTGATATTCGTCTGGGAAAATTCCAAATTTATCCATAACTTGTTTAATAACTTCAAATGCATTTTCTTTTTCGCGCTTTGCATCGGTGTCTTCAAGGCGTTTTATGAAAATTCCGTTTGAGTTTTTTGCAAGATTATATGAAATAAACATTTGAAAAAAGTTTCCAAGATGCATAAACCCCGTTGGGCTTGGCGCATATCTTGTAACTTCTTGCGTTTTATCCAAATTTCTTCTTGGAAATTTGTTTTCCCAATAGGAAACGTCTTTTGCGTCTGGGAAAAGTAAATCTGCAAGTTTTTGATTATCCATTTTTTCTTTCCTTAATAATAAGTTTTGCCGCTTCAAAAATTGGAAGAGAAACTTGCGTTCCATCTTTCATATTTTTAAGCGCAATTTTATTTTCCTTAATTTCATCCTCGCCAATTATTGCAACAAAAGGAATTTTAAGCGAGTTTGCTTGTTCAAGAGCTTTTTTAAGTTTTTTGTTTTTATAGTCAACAATAACATTAACCCCTTCTTTTCGAAGAGCCGAGGCAATTTCCAAAATCTTCGAGTTAAGCTCGAAAGCATAAATAAGCAGATCAACTCTATTAAATTCTGGCTGTTTTTCTTCCAATAAAACATAAATTGGTTCAATTCCAAAACTCATTCCAAGCGCTGGATATTCCAAGCCATTGTCGATGAATTTTCCAATTATTTTGTCATATCTTCCGCCGCCGCCAAGGCTTGACTTAACTTTTCCAGTTTTATCGAAAATTTCCCAAACTGTTCCCGTGTAAATTTCAAGTCCACGAGCAAGAGTTGACGAGAAAACACAATCTTTAAGATTAAGTTCGCTAATAAGTTTTTGAACTTCTTGAACTTCGAAAATTCCCTCTTTAAGAAGATTTGAAGTTGCAACTTTTTCAACCTCATTTAAAGGAAGGGAAAGAAGATTGAAAAGTTTTTGAGCCGATTCTTTTGAGCACCCAAGTTCCAAAAGTTCTTTTTCAACTTCTCTTTCGCCAACTTTTTCAAGTTTATCAAGCGCAAGAATTGATTTCGAAGTTATCTCTGTTGGAATTCCCGATTCTTCAATGAGCCCCGAAAGATATTTTCTGTTGTTCCATTTAACTTCAACATCAAGGCCAAGAGTGTTATATCCCTCCAAAGCCATTTGGAAAAACTCAACTTCAATAAATCTTCCTTCAACGCCGCAAACATCAACATCGCATTGATAGAATTCGCGCATTCTTCCAAGTTTAACAGGTCCGTTTCTAAACACTTTTCCAATTTCGTAACGTCTAAATGGCAAAGAAATGTTTTGATTTGCCGCAATTGTTTTCGAGAAAGGAACGGTTAAGTCATATCTAAGCCCCAAATCTCTTTCTCCTTGGTCTTTAAGACGATAGACCTCTTTCAAAATTTCTGCCCCGCCGGCATATTTCGACGAAAGAAGTTCGAATGGACAAAGAATTGCCGTGTCGAGAGGCAAAAAGCCATATTTTTCAAAAACACCTTTAAGCGTTGAAAAAATTTGTTCCCTAAGGATTTGTTCTTTTGGTAAGTAGTCAACTGTGCCTTTCAAATTTTGTAGTTTTAAATCGTTTTTCATAATTTATATATTATCACTTAACTGCGCACACTGTCAAACTTTAATTTGTTTTAAGGCACAAAAAAAGATGGAAAACCCACCTTTATTTTTTTGTTTTATTGTGAAATAATTATTCTGTGGCAGTTGTCACATTCCATATATCCGTTTGTTTTAACCCTTTCAATTTCCGCCGCCGAAAGTTCCATTCTGCATCCGCCGCAGGATTTATCGTTTAATCTAACAAACGCTGGGAAAAGTTTGTCCGCGCGAAGTTGCTTATATTTTGCAAGAAGTTTTGGTTCAATTCCCCCTTCAAGTTTTGCAAGTTCTGCTTTAATTGCGTTAATTTCTGGCTCTTTTTGTTTGAAAAGCGCATCATAAACTTGTTTATGTTCGCCATATTTAGCGCGTGCTGCTCCATATTGTTTTTTTGTTTTTTCAAATTCATTAAGAGTTATGTTAAGATTTTCCGCAGCCGAAAAGAGTTTCTTTTCCAAAATGTTCATGTTGTTTAAAATTGCGTTGCATGCTTCCGAAATGCTTTCCAAATCTTTTTGGGAAAGAGATTCAAGGTCTTTCGAAACGAATTTTTCAATTTGCGCAACATTTTCTTTATACGCTTTTTGAAGCGCTTCAAAATCTTTTGAAAGAGCGCCTGCATGGCTTTCAAGTTGAGCCGATCTTTCTTGCGCTTTCTTAACAACACCAATCATTTCCGAAGAAATTTTTCTGCTTGGATGGGAATTAAGTTCTCTTTCAATTTTAATGAGTTCCCCGTCTTTTTTCTGATATTCCAAAACATTTTTAAAGTCCATACTTTGTTGTCCCCTTTTATCTTTCCCATTATACAATAAAACCCGCAAAAAGAGCAAGTTCTTTTTAAAAACTTTTTTCTTTAAACTTTTCCCTCAATTTCGCTTGCGTTTTAAAATGATATTTGCAAAAAAACAACCACAATTAAATGGTTGTTTCTTTTGAAATTATTTTATCTATTTTTGTTTTTTTGATTAGAGCCGGTTAAATTTTATGAGCGATAGTCAACAAGTTTTTTCGAGCGGTTTGGGTGGCGAAGTTTGCGAAGGGCTTTTGCTTCAATTTGACGGATACGCTCACGCGTTACGTTAAATTCTTTTCCAACTTCTTCCAAAGTTCTTGGGTGGGAATTATCAAGGCCATAACGCATACGAATAACTTTTTGTTCGCGTGGGGTTAAGGTTTCAATTACGGAAAGAAGTTGTTCGCGAAGAAGTTTTTGAGCAGCGGCTTCCAAAGGAGATTGAGCGGTTTCATCTTCAATGAAGTCGCTTATCTTGCTGTCTTCCTCGTCGCCAATTGTTGTTTCAAGAGAAATTGGGTCCATTGCAATTCTTTGAATTTCCATAACTCTTTCTTCGGAAACGCCCATTGCGGCTGCAATTTCACTTGTTGTTGGGTCGCGACCAAGTTTTTGAATTAAAGTTCTTGTAACTCTTGTTAATTTATTGATTGTTTCAACCATATGAACAGGAACACGAATTGTTCTTGCTTGGTCGGCAATTGCTCTTGTTATTGATTGACGAATCCACCAAGTTGCATATGTTGAAAAACGGAAACCTTTTGTGAAATCAAATTTTTCAACGGCTTTCAAAAGTCCAATATTTCCCTCTTGAATTAAATCCAAAAATTGCATATTTGAGCGGGAAACATATCTTTTTGCAATTGAAACAACCAAGCGAAGGTTAGATTCCGAAAGTTTTGCTTTTGCCGCTTGGTCGCCTTCTGCCATTCTTTTTGCAAGGTCAATTTCTTCGTCGCTTGAAAGAAGAGGAACTTTTCCAATGTCTTTAAGATACATTTTAACAGGGTCGTCAACATTAACTTGAACAATTATGTCGTCTAAACTTTCTTTGCTCAAATCTTCCTCGCTTGCGCGAATAACACGAATTCCATTCTTCTCAATTTCGTCAACAAATTCGTTAATGTCGTCGCGGCTTGCGTCATATTTCATAAGACGGAAATAAATGTCTTCCTCGTTAACATTCCCCTTTTTTCGCCCAACTTCCAAAAATCTGTTAAGTTCAACTTTAAATTTTTCGTCCATTTTCTCTCCTATAATTTTCTTTCGCTAAGTTTTTTAATTATTTCATTAAGTTTTTCGGCAATTTCTTTTCGCTCATCGTAAGAAGTTGCGGCTTTATATTGCTCGTTTAACATTTGCTGTTTTGTTTTCAAATTGTTTTCAACAATTTTCCAAACACACTGGTTAAAATATTCTTTTCCTTCGCCAAACGTTTGCAATTCCAAAATCTTTTCAACAACACTTTTTTCATTTTCATCAAGTTTTTCAAAAAATTCTTCTTTTGAGTTTGTTTCTTTAACTTTTTTCAAAATTGAAATGTATAAAGGATTAATGAGATATTTTTCAAGGTCAAAATCCAATTTTGAATAGGTTTCGCGGTTAATTATTGCTTTAAGTGCAAACTTAACTGCTTTAATATTCCCATCTTCAATTGTTCTTAAAACATTTTTTTCTTGGCTTATTTCAACTGTTTTCTTTCCGCTTTGTGCATCTCGGCGCAAAATGTCGATTGGAACATTTGAAACTTGGCTTATGATTTTAAGATAGACGTCTTTTTCGCTTAATGTTCCAACTGCTTGCAAAATTTCAAACGCCTCTTTAAGATATGACGCTTTCCCTTCTGGCTTTGAAACATCAAACTTTTCTTTAAGCAAATCCAATTTATATTCAATTGGAGTTTTTGCGTTGTCTAAAAGTTTTTGCATTGCATCTTTGCCAAATTCTTTTAAGAATTCGTCTGGGTCTTTCCCTTTTGGAAGGCGAGCAACTTTAACAGCAAAACCTTCTTTTCCCAAAATTCCAATTGCGCGCATTGTTGCTTTTTGTCCTGCCCCATCGCCGTCATAACAAACAACAATGTCGGTTGAGAATCTTTTAAGTTGGGCTGCATGCTTTTCCGTGAATGCTGTTCCAAGAGATGCAACAGCGGTGTTAAATCCATTTGAATGCATCATGATAACATCAATTTGCCCTTCAACCAAGATTATGTATTTAAGCGTTCCGTTTCGCTTTGCTTGTTTCAAAATGTCAATTGCATAAACGCTTGAACCCTTATCGAAAACAGGAGTTTGCTCTGTGTTTTTATATTTTGCTTTAAAATCACTTTTTTCAAGAATTCTTCCGCTGTATGCAATGCATTGTTCATATGAATTTAAAACTGGGAAAATAAGGCGCTTTGAAAGTTTGTCGTAATATTTTCCGCTTTCTTCGTCTTTCCCCGCAATTCCCGCTTTAACTAGAGTTTCAACTTTAACTCCTTGTTTAACAAGCGATGGAATTATCATGTTTCCGTTTGCATAGCCAATATGGAATTTTGTTAAATCGCTTTTTTTGAAATTTCGAAGTTTAACATATTCTTGCGCGGGCTTTGCAAAAGGTTCATACAAATTCTTTTCATATTCTTTCATTGCAAGGTCAAGCGCTTTAAAAATTTTGTCTTTTTCTTGTTTTGCTTTTTCAATTTTTTCGCCATCTTCAACTTCTGGAAGTTTCATTCCAGCGCGCTCGGCAAGGCGTTCAAGTGCTTCGGGATAGGAAATTGATTCAATTTGTTGAACAAATTTAATAACATCTCCCCCTTCGCCGCATCCAAAGCAATGATAAAATTGGTCGTCCTCATTAATTGCAAACGACGGAGTTTTTTCGTGATGAAAAGGACAGAGGGCCCAATATACGTTCCCTCTTTTATTAACTTGTAAATATGATGAAATAACTTGAACAATATCTAATTTACTTCTAAGTTCATTAACCCATTCAGGCGGATAATATCTTTTTTGCAACTTTTCCTCTTGTAACAATTTTTATAGTTAGATAATATATAAGTTCGACATAAATTTCAAAAACCCTTTATTTTTTAATAAAAAAGTTTTAAAAACTTGATTTTCCAATTTTTTCTCTAACTTTTTTCAAAACATCTGATGCAATTTCTCGCGCTTTTTTGCTTCCCTCTTGCAAAATTCTTTCAACTTCGTCTGGGTGTGACATATAGAAATTATATTTTTCTCTCATGCCTTTTAAGTAGTTATTTGCAACTTCAAAGGTTTCTGCTTTAACTTCACCCCATGAAATTCCTTTTGCAAATTTTTCTTTCATTTCTTCAATTTGTTTTTCGTTTGCAAAAAGGCTGTACATTTGGAAAATGTAACAATCGGTTGATTTAGGATCGGTTGGAAGGGAACTGTCGGTAACAATTCGATTAATTTTCTTTTTAAGTTCGGCTTCGTCGCAGAAAATTGAAATTGTGTTGTTATAACTCTTGCTCATTTTCCTTCCGTCAAGGCCTAGAATTGTTCCAACCCCTTTGTTTATTTTTTCTTCTGGAACAACAAAAGTTTCGCCAAAAGTTTTGTTGAAAATTCTTGCAATTTCGCGTGCTATTTCAACATGTTGTTTTTGGTCCTCCCCAACTGGAACAAACTTGGAGTTCATTGCCAAAATGTCGGCTGTCATTAAAATTGGATAGTTATAAAGCCCCATGTTAATTCCGTCGTCTGGGTCTTTCTCGTCATTGAGATTTTTCTCAACAACCGCTTTATATGCGTGCGCTCTGTTCATAAGCCCTTTTGGGGTTACGTTCGACAAAATCCAGTTAAGTTCAAAAACCTCTGGAACATCGCTTTGGCGATAGAAAATAACATTTGCTTCGTCAAGTCCACATGCAAGCCAAGTTGCTGCCTCCTCAAGCGAGTTTTGTTTAAAGAGATTTGCATCTTTAATTAAATTAAGCGCATGATAGTCTGCAATAAAAAACATTGCTTCTGTGTTTGAATTTTTTGCAAGTTCAAGCGCAGGTTTAATTGCTCCAAAATAGTTTCCAAAATGCAATTTCCCTGTTGGTTTAATTCCTGTTAAGATAATGTCTTTCATATATTCCTCCTAATATGATACTTGTAACACTTATTTATTTTTTTGTCAATTGTTATGCTATAACAAAGAAAAAAACAGCAAAATTTGCTGCTTTTTTTGAATTTGATTTATTTTGCAACCTTTTCCCTAATCTTTTGAAGGATTTTTGTTTCAAGGCGCGAAACTTGAACTTGTGAAATTCCAAGTTCCTTTGCAATTTCACTTTGCGTTTTATCGCGAAAATATCTCATTAAAATGATTTTTTTATCTCTGTTTTCAAGATTTTTAAGCGTGTCGCGCAAAAAAATATTGTCAAAAAGTTCTTCTGTTGAATTATCTTCTTGAAAACGGTCAACAAAAAGAAGCCCTTTTTCGTCGTCATCAAAAGGCGTGTAAAGCGAAATTGGCATCTTTGCAGAATCCATTGCAAAAACAACTTCTTGAGGCGGAACATCAAAGTTTTTTGCAATTGTTTCAATTGATGGCTTAACGCCATTTTCTTTCTGGAATTTCTCAACATATTTATTAATTTGAAGATTAAACGCTTTAATTGTTCTTGAAACTTTAACTGCTCCGTCGTCACGCATGAAGCGTTTAATTTCGCCAATTATCATTGGAACAACATAAGTTGAAAATTTAACATTAAACTCTTCGCTGAAATTATTAATTGCCTTAACAAAGCCCATTGCGCCAAGTTGGAACAAATCGTCATATTCAATTCCTTTTCCAACGTAACGTTTAATTATGCTTTTAATAAGCGGAGAATTTTCAATAATAAGCGTTTCTTTTGCGTCTTTATTGCCGTTTTGCGCTTTTTTAATTAATTTTAAAGTTGTTTCGTGGTCCAACATTAGCCACCTACAACTTCTTTCTCCGCCTCGCCGAATTTCTTTTCCATTGTAACAGTAAGTCCGCTTGCTCCGTTTTTTGAAAGCGAAACCCTATCCATAAAACTTTCCATAACAGTAAATCCCATTCCGCTTCTTTCCTCGTTTGGCTTAGTTGTGTAGAAAGGTTGTCTTGCTTTTTCAAAATTTGAAATTCCAATTCCGTTATCAGAAATTGAAATGATTGCGCTTGAATTTGTTAATTTAACATTAACAGAAATGTTTCCTGCCTCTTTTGGATAGGCATGAACAACGCAGTTTGTAACCGCTTCGCTAACAGCAGTTTTAATGTCGGTTATTTCGTCAAGAGAAGGATTAAGTTGAACGCAAAACGCAGCAACTGCGCTTCGTGCAAACCCTTCATTTTCAGAAAGCGCCCTAAAAGTTAGTGTCATTTCATTAATAATATTCATATTTTCTCCTTTAAGAAATTTTAGGCATAATTTCATATAGCCCGGTCATTTTAAAAATTTTTTCTGCGTGAGATGATGGATTGCAAATAAAAATTGGAACATTTTTGCTTTTAAGTTTTTTATATCTTCCAAGCATAACCCCAATTCCCGTTGAATCCATAAATTCAAGTTCCGAAAGATCAACGATAACTTGATTGAATCCTTCTTTTTCAAAAAGTTCGTCAAGAGTTAGTCGAACTTCTGTTGCAGAATATTCGTCAAGTTCGCCGCTTAAAACAACATAAAGCGTGTTGTTGTAAATTCTGTTTCTAATTTGCATTTGCTTCCTCCTAAAAAAGAGTTTAGCAATATATGAATGTAAAAAAATAACACCTTCTGTCGAAAAAAGTGTTATTTTGAAATATTAAAGTTTTATTGTGTTTATTTGTTTTTTAGCGGCATTTCCCCTATATATTTTGCTCAAAATTATTCCGCGACGCTTGTCTTTTAAACCAATTTGTCACATCGTCCATTGTAAGCGATCCGCTTGTTAAGTTTGTTTTTATAATGTTCTTTTGCTCAAAATATTTATTAAAGTTAAAAGACTCATCATCAATTATAACAAAGTTTTTTACTTTATCTTTTTTTATTATGTTATAAATTTCGTCGCCTCTGTTTCTTGGGTCTTTCGAAATTGGAGTTGCCAAAATTTTTCCGTTATAATTAATATTGTTCTTCCTCAGAATTTTGATTGTCTTTTCCATATTAATTCTCCAAGACGAAGAAATAACAAGGCTGCAGTCATATTTCTTTTCAAGGCTGTAAGTTAAAAAATTTAACGCCTTAACGCTTTCAGGATTAAATTGCTCAATTTGAAGTCTGTTAAAAATCTTTCCTTCCCTTGTTGCATTCAAGCGCCAAGACCAATCCCACAAAACGCCGTCAATATCCAAAAAAATGTAAAACTTCTCTCTTTGTTTCATAACTTTATTATACTTTAAAACGAAAATATTTCAATACGGAATTTAAAAAGAAAAGTCTAAATAAATCAAGGTTGCATTTAAAATATAAATTTCTAGAATAAAATAACATATAATTGAAAAAGTTTTAAAGCCATTTCTAAGCGCAATTCAAGTTTAATAACCAACGATATTTACACGCATTTGGATCCAACAATTAAAAGGGAAGATATAGTTAATTTATACAAAGGGCTTTACCCTTGTTTTTGATACCAATTTTGATACCACGAATTTAGCCAAATTTTTGCCAACAAAAAAAGTAGACACAACATATAGTTTTAACTAAGTGTTATGTCTACCATATGGAGCTGGTGATTGGAGTCGAACCAACAACCTGCTGATTACAAATCAGCTGCTCTGCCATTGAGC
>ENA-ORPK01000789-ORPK01000789.1-human-gut-metagenome-genome-assembly--contig:-NODE-789-length-27814-cov-6.714183_pt1 | contig 27814 bp, 29 predicted proteins | sample MGYA00242139_ERZ509068 | MGnify/ENA primary metagenome ERZ509068 (study PRJEB26280, sample SAMEA2338687) | human gut metagenome | biome: human gut; feature: human-associated habitat; material: faeces... | reverse complement strand
TTAGGGTGCTGCAGAGCAACAAAAAAATCCGATAAGCAAGTGCTTGTCGGACTTTATTTGGTACGAGTGTTCATAACGGATTTGAATAAACACATGAAAAGCAAGCCGTAACACACATATTCGGCACTCAAACCGCCTATTTTCGTTTCTTCAAACACAAAATGGAGGAATATATCATGAAAAACGAAATAACTTACACAGAAATTAATGGCATCAACTATCCAAACCTCTGCCGGCCGGAGCAACCGAATGTTAATATCGGTAAATACGGGCAGATGCGGCTTGAATTCTTGAGGAAACACCGTAGAGGCACATACACCACTCTATTAACCGAAGGAAGATTATTGGAACACTTGTTTGCCATAGATCAAGAAGCGCGCTCACAAGTCGAATATATGACCGCAGAGTTAGCCAAGAAGCGAGGCATTGACGAAAATCTCAAAGCAAACAATACGCTCCTGTGGGTGCGAGAAATGAACAACTGTAAGGATTCTGCTGAGGATGCTGTACTTCGGGAGGTGGTTTATCAATGACGAGCATTATTAAAGAACTTCGGTACGGAAACTGACGGTATATTAGATAAGCCAGAGTTTTAGGAACTGCTCTGCTACATTACACGCCATCAAGCCGACCTCAAAGAAACCTTGACCGATAAGCAAAAGGTGATTTTTGACAAGCTGATAGATAACCGAATTGAGTTTGATAGTCTTGCTGAAGCGGCAATATTTGAATACGGCTTCAAACTCGGCGCAAAGATGATGCTTGAAATGTTGTCATAATAAAACTGAATAGCTTAATGAAGCCCGTAGCAATGAAATTTTCTTTGCTGCGGGCAAACAATTTGTGGTGCGAAGTTCATATAAAAATATTGACATTTCAACTTTTTTATGCTATAATAATACTTAAGTTTAGATTGCGCATATAAACTCACATGTTGAAATTTTATTTTGTATAACGGAGGGTTAAACATGGCTGTCACTTACAGAAAACTATGGCACATGCTTATTGACCGTAAAATGAAAAAGAAGGAGCTTCAAGCAGCAGCGGGACTAACACATTATGTCATGTTAAAACTTTCTCGTGATGAGGATGTCACAACAGAAACGCTCGGAAAAATATGTAAAGCTCTTAACTGTACAACAGATGATATAATGGAATTCATTCCTAATACAAAGTAACGATAGAGAATAATTCTATAGCAATATTTGTAAATAAACAAAGGAAGGAATACCTTATGTCTTACCAAATATGGAATCGCCGTTACACAGGTAGCAAGTATAAACTTGCGGAATGGATTACTTCACTAATCTTAGATAATTGTGACGGGAAATCTTTTTGCGATATTTTTGCGGGGACCGCTGTTATGAGCAAACATATGATAGAGTATGTCGATGAGATTCACATCAATGATTTTCTGTTTTCAAATGAAATAATATATAGAGCATTTTTTGAGCAGGAAAAATTTGATTTCAAAAAGCTCGAAAGCATTAAGAAAGATTTTTCGAATATAGATGTTTTATCTTTACCTAACAACTATGTTTCAGATAATTTTGGTGGCAAATTTTTTTCAAACAACGATGCAAAGATAATTGGATATATTAGAGAACACATTGAATTCAATACTGGTTTAAACGAAAAAGAAAAAGCAATTCTAATTGCTTCTTTGCTTTATTCTGCAGACAGATCTGCTAATACTGTCGGACACTATGATGCTTATATAAAAGGGAAGCCTATTTCGGATAGCTTTGTTTTTGATCTTATAAATCCATATGAGTATATTAACAAAAACATTCGCATTACTCGCGAAGATGCAAATAAATTAGCGAAAGAAATATGTTGTGATATAGTATATATAGATCCCCCTTATAATTCTCGCCAATACAGCAGATTTTATCATGTCCTTGAAAATATAGCTACTTGGAAAAAACCCGAACTATTTGGCGAGGCATTAAAGCCTGCGCCCGAAAACATGAGCGATTATTGTAGAAGCTCAGCAGCCGAAGTTTTTGATGATTTGATTATGTCGCTAAATTGTAAGTATATAGTTGTATCATATAATAACACATATGACTCTAAAAGCAGTTCTTCAAAAAATAAAATTACCCTTGAAGATATAAAGAGAATTTTACAAAAAAGAGGCAATGTTTCTGTTTTTGAAAAATCACATCAGTTTTTCAATGCCGGCAAGACATCATTGGATAATCATAAAGAATTGATTTTTATAGCAAAGGTTGGTAAATAAAATGTCAAGCACAGCAACTTGTAGAAGATCTCCGTTCTTTTACGTAGGCGATAAATTCAAATTAGTTCCTCAGCTTAAAGAAAATTTTCCACAAAATATCGATCGATTTATTGAACCATTTTGTGGAGGAGGAAGCGTTTTTCTTAATACAGAAGCAAATCAATATCTTTTGAATGATATTGATACATATATGATTAAACTTCATCAATTTCTCATTGCTTCAAGCACCAATCAAGAGCATTTTTGGGATGAGTTGAAATTTGATATTGAAAAATATAATCTTTCTGCCACGTTTATGGGTAGAGATATTCCTAAAGAATATAGAAAAGAGTTTGTAAAAACATATTTCGCAAAATACAATAAAGAAGCATATACAAAAATGAGAAACGATTTCAATCAATGTAAAGAAGATATGATGTTGCTTTATATGCTTTTGATATACGGCTTCAATAGAATGTTAAGATTTAATTCAAAGGGCGATTTTAATTTACCTGTCGGTAATGTTGATTTTAACAAGAATGTTGTAGATGCTCTTAATTCATATTTTGATTTTGTTACCGACAAAGACATTTCTTTGTTCAATATGGACTTTCAAGACTTTATTGAAAAAGTTAATCCTACCCCAAATGACTTAGTATATCTCGATCCGCCATATCTTATTACTTTTAGTGAGTATAATAAACTTTGGAACGAAGATAGTGAGATGCGTCTAATAGACTATCTTGATGAATTGGATGCTCGTGGTGTCAGGTTTGCTGTATCAAATGTCCTGTGGCACAGAAAGAGATATAACGGAACATTTAATCTATGGGCACAGAAGTACAACATAGTGAAAATTCAAAGTAATTACATAAGCTTTAATGATAATACCGAAAAGAACACCATCGAAGTCCTTGTAAAGAATTATTAAGGAGGTTGACCTATGCCAAGAGAACGCGCACCCGAATATAAACCGTTATCTTTCTCAACGACGATGAGAAACCCTTCTCGTATAGCAGATTTTCTGATGTGTATTGCCCCGTATGAAGGACAAGTTCTTACAAATGACATTATCACTTCTGTTGCTAAAACTTTAATAAAACGAAAATTATATCAACCTGTTTATATTACACGAACACTAAGATTAAAATCCGTTCTCAATGAAGAGCGAGATTTTACGGACACAGAAGTCGTTGAAATTATGGAACATAGTCCGCAAAACCATAAGGAAGCTGGTTTTGACAAAGGCTGGCCGTCGAGATTTGACACTTGGTATAAGCTTTCAATGGAGTTCGGCTTTATATACTACGAAATGAATAAACCTATTGAAATTTCCATAGCAGGACATATGTTAATGGATGCCATTAACGAGAATCCAATAAACGACGAGAAGATCAAAAATGTATTTTTGAATTCTTTAATGAAATATCAGACAAATAATCCCTTTAGGAAAAACGCAAATGATAATTCACCTCTTGTATTATTACTTCAAGTAATAAAGCTTCTCAAAGACGATCCTGAAGAAAATGATGCCGGAGTTTTTAGAAGCGAATTATCTTTGATAATTTGTTGGCCCAATCGCGATGCAGAGGCCCTATATAGACGGATTAAAGAATTACGCAGACAATACAGATTTTCTTACGGCGATGAAATCATATATGAGATTTGTTTGGAATTGCTCGGGGCTACTGCAGATCAACGAAACAGATTTAAGATAAATCAAATAACCGGTGAAGCAGTAGATGAATTTATCAGAAAGATGCGTATTACAGGTGTTATTTCTCTTAGAGGCAATGGCCGTTTTGTTGACTTTAACTCTTTTGAAATGACAAAGATCAACTATATCTTAAGTCATTATGATGATTATACCAACTATACGGTTAAGAAGGACTTTTTCGAGTACATAGGAGCTATTGATAACAATGTGGTATCTTTAACACAAGATGTTGATGAGACCGCTGTTACAGATGTCAGAATTGCTACATTAACCCGTTGGGCAGAAGAATATAGCAAAAATGATATTATCAACGAACTTAATTTGCTTTCAAGCAATGGCGAAAGCAGAAATGCGGTGTTGAGAATCATAGACAAGCCTACGAGATTGGAGTTTTTGACAAGCATCGCATTAAAGCAGCATTTTGAAGGCTTGAATGTTCAGCCCAATTATCATGTAGATGACGAGGGATTGCCAACCTTTACAGCATCAGGTGGTGTTGCCGATATTGAGTGCTTTGAAGCAGGATGCAATTCACTTGTCGAAGTTACTCTTATGTGTGCGAGAAATCAGGCTACTAACGAGATGCCTGCTATTACAAGACACTTGCAGGAGGCAATAGAACAAAATCCTGGTGTTACCCAGTTTTCTATGTTGGTTGCTCCGTCTATACACGCTGATACAAAGTATATGGCAGGATATTCCAAATTCAAATACAATGTTGATATTTTGACTTTTACTATTACAGAATTTATTGAACAGATAAGCGTAAAGGAGCGAATTGCGGAAATGCTTCCCGCTTAAATAGGTGATTTATATGCCAAATTTAAATTTCGGAACATTAGTCTTTAAAAATGAAAAGGAATACTTCATTGCTCTCGGTTCGTTTTGCAACAACAAAGCTTTTCGTATATCGTATGAACCAAATAAAGCTACAGGTTCTTACGGAGATGCCTATAGAATGCGAAAATTGGCAACAGCAAGACAGTTAATTGATCCTATCGAAAATGCCCTTAGAACAGGAAATCGCATTAATTGCAATAATTATGTGGATACGCTAATCAAACAACACAACTTCATCCAAAATGGTAAAATGATTTATGGAACACTTGAAAATGTTATTAGAACCATTCCTGAACACTATGTTTCGGATTTTATATTTGGCTATACACAAAGTGCAGCTTTAAACAACAATTCTATAGTTGTTTATGAAGCCGAAAACATCAAATCAACAGCGTCTGAACTAAAAAGAGTTCCTGTTCCTAAAAGAAAAAGCGGAACCAATGTAGCAGGAACTGTAGGAACAAGGGCAAAGACCAAGCATGATTACATAAAAGAACACATAAGAAATACTGATATAGGTGAGCGTGGAGAAAAATTAGTGTTTGAGCAAGAAAAGAAAAAGCTTCTTCAAGCCGTTGAAGATAAGAAAATACGGTCAATAGATAATCTGCTAAAATGGGTATCTCTCGATGATGATAGTTTGGGATATGATATTTTATCTTATGATGTGGACACTAAGCAACCGATTTTTATTGAGGTAAAAACAACCACCGGTAACAAATTGACTCCGTTTTACATGTCGGAAGGCGAAATTAAATTCTCCAGAGATAATGCCTCCCAATATCAGTTATATAGAATTTATGACTTTAAAAATTCAATTGCGGAATATTTTGTTTTGAATGGAGATGTTTCTATTTCTACAGAAGTTCAAATTGATACAGTTAATTATTTGGTTTCTATCAAATAAAGAGAAAGGACTATATTATGGCAGTAAAACCGCTTGATCCGCATTTGTGGAATTTAGAAAACCTATTTAAGTCAATATACGAAGTGCCGGTTTATCAGCGACCTTATTCATGGGATAAGGAACAAGTTGATGTTTTGTTGAATGATATCATTGAAGCATACCAATCTGAAAGCAAAAACGACGGATATTATACGGGAAATATTATTGTTTATGATAAGAACGATAAGATCAACGGGTTGATTACTAAGTATGATATTATCGACGGTCAGCAGCGAATAACTACATTTGCGCTGATGCTGTTGTCATTATACACTCTTTCGCTTTCTATTGGTGTTGATGAAAACGACAAAACGCTGGGCAAGATAAAAGAGGCATTGTGAAAGTACATTAGCAGAGTATGCCAAAAAGATTTAAGGGCAGTTACCCTCAACAGCATAGAGAAAAAATGTTTTTCAAACCTTTACGACCACTGCTTTGATTCACCAAAAACCATTATTAATTTCTGCGACCACTATCACTGTGAGTCAAAATTTGATGAAAGAGTAATAGATAATTTCAAAAACCTTTATAACACAATAAGAGCGAAAATTTTCGCAGACGATAAAAATGAAATTCTCGATTTTGCAGATTACATATTGCAATATATACAATTCATTGTGATTGAATCAAACTGTAAAGAGAATAAAGTTTTCTCTATGTTTGAGTCAATCAATAGCAAAGGTAAAAAGCTTGAAGAAATAGATTTGATTAAAACATACATCTTCTCGCAACTTGACGAACAATCTTATAGCACCTATTTGGATAGATGGGGACAACTCATTATTAAAACTAAAGATAATCTTTATGATTACCTCTATAACTACATAAAGGCATACCTATGTTTTTATAGACAAAATATTACTATTGTTAACTTCAAAGCGATTAGCCGAAATGAACTGCTAAAATATTTTAACGAAGTAAGTATTGCTGAAGCTTTTAAGAAAATGCTTGATGATATGTATGATAAAGTAGATTACTACAATATGCTGTCATCAGAGGATGATGCATACAAACTCATCAAAAACAGCAAATTCAGATTCTACTACAAGGTATTCACATATATTTCTTACAAACACCCCAAAGCACTGTTTTTAAGAACGTTAATTGAATACAAAGAAGGCAAGATTCCAAAAGACGATGTTATTTCGATAATATGTGAAACTGTAGGCTTTATGATAAAATTTTTGACAATTAGCGGGCGAGATAGTAAAGATGCAATTACAATGTTCTCCAGCATAATGAATGACATCTATGATTGTGGGGGTGTAACAAAAGATATTGTTGTTAATTCTATCGCGGCAGAGCTCGTTAAGCAAGGCGTTGTTTCTGACCGATTGAAATTGGATTTGAAATCAATGGATGCGTATGAGCAAAATAAAAAGCTGACGGTATCATTGCTGTCACTCTATGACTCCACTACAAAACAACCGTCGGGTAAAGTCAAAATAGCATACGAACAAGCGTATACATTGCTTAACTCTTATGGTGATGTGTTTAACCTCGATCATTTGCTTGTGCAAACTCCAGACAAAAATTCAGATTTCAAATACTATAAAGATTCAATTTCCGATGTTCTTGTATTGAAAGACGGACATGATTTCCCCAGCGATATAATTTCTGGTATGGATTATGACATTTTCACAAGAAAGGTATTAAATCAGATTGGAAATCTCCGTATTTACTATTGGGGTAAGAATTCGGAAAGAGGTAACACAACAGTACAACTCAAGGAATATAAAAATTTTGTTACATACAAAGACATAGTCGACCGTGGTGAAAATCTAATCAACACTATTGTTGATGATTGCTTGCCTATGCCTGATGTTGACCTTTCGAATATACAAACTGGTAATAACAAAAAATCAGAATCCAATTTAACTAAAATGGGCAAACTGATTGAATTTGGAATTATTAAACCCGGGGACAAGATTTATATAACACTAAAACCCGATGAATCAATCGCAACTCTTATTGACGAAAAATATGTTGATTATAACGGACAAACAATGACCATTAACGAATGGGGTTGTAGAGTTACTGGTTGGCAATCTATAAGAATTTATGCCTACGTTGCAATTGTGGGAGAGATTGAAACCCTTCATCAAAAGCGACTTGCTTTTATACAAGATCACAATGAACCTATCTCTTGATATAACAAAGCCTAAATGAGATAAAAACGTTTAGTTTATAAATTGAAAGGAGGCATTTATATGTTAAAAGTTGATGAAGCGATTTTGGACACCAATAAAGTAATTTGCAGAAATATTTCTGTATTTGATGCCTCTGAGAGAGGACTATTGTCGCAGAATATTTTGGCTCAACTTAGGAATTTTGTTGAGTATATTGTCCAGAAGATATATTCAGAGGGAGTTGATATTGACCCAAATGATTATCAAGATAAGAAGTCTGCTTGGGAATATGTAAAAACTCAGGGACAATTTCGCTTTTTGAGCAAGTTTCATGGATTGTTGCAAAAGTCCGTATCACATTACACATTTGATGAGGGTGGTTCTGAACGACTTATGCTTAAGTATTATGAGCATTTGTTGAAGATAAAGGCTTTCTTAAAAGATACCTATAATATGGATGTCCTCAAAAATATTGATGATTTTCCATTGAATTTGGATACCAATTTGTCGGAATATTACGAGCAAATTGCTACACGAATTGTGACACCAAGCAGACAAGCTACCCAAAATCCATATAATGATAGAGCATATATTCAAAAGATAAAGCCATTTTTCGTAAATCATAGAATATATTATGAAGTAACATTTACTGTTGCAAATGACAAGGCAAGTAAATTCGATAGAGTGATTGCCTTTACTCGTATCGAGCTGTCTGACAATTATGCTGTTAAATTATCGGTTCATAATGACTTTATCAATGTTCTTGGAAAAGTTATGCCTATTCAAGTTATTGATAATTGGGAAGTATCTATACGACCTTGTGAAATGAATAAATTTGCGGACGTATTTGGAAGACATGTAGAAATAAGTGCTGGAAATATAGAATTTAAAAATCTAATGGGGCTACTAACACAAACGCGAATGAGCCTTGTAGATATAGTTACCGCATCAGATCGATACTACGCATGGGCAAAGGAAGCATGCACTAAAGAGGCTCAAGTTACACATGTTTTTAATCTTTTGGATCAGTCAAGAGAATTGATTAAAAACGAATCGCCCGGCTGTAATGTAATTAGGTACTTTCTCCATAAAATGAACAATAAAATTATGAAACGACAGCTTGCGAGGGAAACTTGTGAGAGACTGTCTAACTTGTATTTGCAATGGGGATGTATTCCTTTTGATCAAATGCCGTTTGCTTCTTCTTTGATTAAACATAATCCGCAAATATATGATTTGTTTGAATGTTTGACTCACTCAAATAGAGAATATGAATTTTTGGCACGAACAGTGAAAAACAACACGGAACAACAAGATGTGCTGTTTACACCAATTGCTGACTTGACTCGTTTTGAAAACATCGAAGATCTTCGTATTAAATACAATGCCAAAATATATTATAAACACGCAGATCGATATCTTAAGATTTTTAAGGAGCATTTGTATATAAAAGGCTATGCTGATGATACGGCAGAGATTATTAAGAAATTAAAAGCACTTTCTTCTACAGGTATATCTGGGTATTCGAATTTTGTAGACTCTTGGTTAGCTCAAAATCCATCGTATCATATTGACAGCGATGAAAAACGCGATGCTGTAAAAACAATGTTTTCTGCATCTGAAGTTGCTTTAATATATGGTGCTGCAGGGACTGGAAAATCTACACTTATTAACCATATATCCAATTTATACAACGAACGTCAGAAATTATACTTAGCCAATACAAATCCAGCTGTCGACAATATGCGAAGAAAAGTCAATGCGGATAACCGTTCATTTATGACTATAGCCAAGTTTTTGTCAGAATACAATACTGAAGCAGAATGCGACATATTGTTCATTGACGAATGCAGTACTGTTAGTAATAAAGATATGCGCGGTATTATGGAAAAAGCAAAGTTCAAATTGCTTGTTTTGGTTGGAGATGTATTTCAGATAGAGTCTATTCTCTTTGGAAATTGGTTTAGCATCGCTCGAAGTTTTGTTCCAAGTACCTCGGTGTTCGAGTTGACTAAACCATATCGTAGCACAAATGATAGATTGCTTACTATATGGGATCGTGTACGAAAGTTGGACGATGCCATATTGGAACCAATGGTAAAGGGTAAGTATACGGTGAGATTAGACGAGTCGATATTTGAGCATTCTGAAGATGACGAAATCATTCTCTGCTTAAACTATGATGGCCTTTACGGTATCAATAATATAAACCGATTCCTGCAAAGTAGCAATTCAAATCCAGAAATTGAATGGGGAATTAATGTTTACAAAATTGGCGATCCTATTCTATTTAATGAGTCAGACAGATTTGCACCATTGATTTATAATAACATGAAGGGTAGAATAAGAGATATTGAACGAACAGAAACGAAAATTCGATTTGATGTTGAACTGGATATAGCCATTACAGAATGGGAAGCTGAAAGCTATGATTTTACTATAGTTGGACAATCGGATAATGGACATACAATTATTAGTTTTTGGGTGGCCAAATATTTAAGCACAGATGAAGATGATGACTCGTCTGATACAGTTGTACCATTTCAAGTGGCGTACGCTGTTTCTATTCATAAAGCACAAGGCTTGGAATATAAATCTGTAAAGATTGTAATTACGAATGAGGTTGAAGAACTGATAACGCATAATGTTTTTTATACTGCTATAACAAGAGCAAAAGAAAATTTGAAAATTTATTGGACACCAGAAACAGAAAAGAAAGTATTAGAGAGCCTTTCCGCCAGAGATTGCAGAAAAGATGCAGCACTAATATCTGCATTGCACGGCTTATGATAAACGAGAACGCTCTACATTTTCAATCGCTAACAAATAATTTAAAGTTACGTTAAGAATTACGCTCTTTGGTATGACGAAAGATATACCCTACGGGTGTATTAAAGCTATAGAGGTGTATATATGAAAATTGAAGATATAAAGTATACGCTACCTACCGAACAAATATCAGAAGCGGATTTTGATAGAGAAAAGTGGTTGCAGAATAATCCGGTCGATTATTTCAAATTCTTATATGTGCTTTTTAACGCAACTGATAACGCACCTAAAAATTTTCCGTGTAATATTGCAATGAGCGTTGCGTTTGAACTGATATATCATGTAACACGACTTTATATACCCAACACACTTTATAAGTTTTTTTCGCTAACAAATGATAGCAATCTAAACGAAAAGAAATTGAAAACATTACAGCACAAGAAGCTTTATATGTCTGACATTAAAGATTTTAATGATCCGTTTGACGGTAAGGCGTTCTTTTATGATTTAAAAGAATTAGCTGGTATAAAGAGATTAGAGCATGTTGGAGGGAGAATCATTGATGACTTTACAGTATTTCACAAAGGCACTGCGCTTACTGAAAACGACACAAGCTGTATGCCGATGTGGGCGCACTATGCAAATAATCATCAAGGGTTCTGTGTAGCATACGACATGAAAAATCCCGCTAATACTGCATTGTCTGGATGTACTTTCCCTATTCAATACACCGACCAGCGGCTTGATATTACAAGTTTTATGAAAAAATATGCAGATGGAATTTCATCTGAAATAGATAGGCAAATGGCACAAGGTATAAAGCAAATAGTGCTCAATGATTTATCTTTAATATATGTTGCGCAGTACCTGTGCAACATAAAACACTCAACTTGGCAATATGAAAAAGAGTTTAGATGCACAAACGGTTCTAATGCAAAAGGGATGCCTTATATAGATGCAGAACCCAAAGCAATTTATATCGGCATGAATTGTGCTGAAGAAAATCGTCAGAAGCTAATGGCAATTTCTAAAAAATCATCAGTTCCAATCTACCAAATGAGTTTTAATGAATTGTCTGAAAGCTTTACATTAGATGGCAAACCATTAAATGCTTAATGTGAAATAGTGGTAAAATGTATTGTGAATTAAGACGAGAAATTGTAATGGCATATAGTTACACAATGAAAGGAGCAAACCATGCCGATCACCGACGAAGAATTAAAAGCCATATTCCGTGCCAATGACTATACTACCTATGTGCCGAAGTACGACGCACGCACGGCAACGGCGGAAGAAAACAAGGTACATAGCCGAGCAAAGGCGTTGTTCTACAAGTCCTGGTGCGGTCAGCTTGTAGGCATGGGCGGGAAGGCGAGCCTGAAGAATTTTTCTAAAGATTACCCCGTAAAGCTCATGGAACAGACCGACGAAAACATCATTGCCGAGCAGGTTGTGGAAATTTTGAATGACGAAAGCAAATTGCAAGATGTGTTCGAGGTTTTCTTCACCGCGATGGAAAATCCGCTTGAGGATGCGCTGTCTGCACAATCCGCATCACTCGGGAAAACGGTTGAAGAACTGACCGATGACGAGATCATGCAGTCGGTAGACAAGGTTGCAGACAGCCTCATGAATGTCATGATCGGCAAGATGATGGTATCGCAGAGCGTGCCGGAAATCATGCAGATCACCAAGAAGCACGCCGCACACGAGGACTTCAATCCGAGCGTGAAAGATAACCACGACCGCATAGATTTTGAGCGGAAATGGAACCACACCCGCACCAAACTCGGCAAGATGCTCTCCTTTGATGAGCTTGATCCAGACGACGAATCGCTCACAGATTGGGACGATGAGCCGATAGATGACGAGGCGGCGTTTGCCGATTTGATACAGCGTTTTCTCGCTTTTCTTGATGATGAAACCGACAGAGATATTGTCATCTTCAAACTCAAAGGTAAAATACAAAGCGAGATTGCGGAGACACTTGGTTTTTCCCAAGGAGCAATCGCAAAACGGCTTAAGAGGATTAAAGCCAAGTTCGATGCCCTCACAAACGAAAAGAAATAATCACAGCCTCTGCTGACTTCGGTCGGCAGAGGCAAATTTTTTTGCAAAAATTTTTTCTCTCGGGAATAATTTCCATTTCTCATGTCGGGGTATTTATGAAGGGATAAGAAACATCCCGCATCACACATAAAATTTCATATGGCGAAAGCCGTTACATAAGCACGGGAATAGGTCAAAGTCGAAAGTATCCGACTACCTTTTCTGCCGCCTCTGTGTAACGGCTTTTTTGCTTTTCAGTCGGTGAAATCAAGGTTCAATGCTTTAATCGCAACTTCAAAATACATAGGGTTTTAGCTGTCTATTCTTCATAGCGAGCATAGATTTTGGTCACCCAAAATCGGCAAGTTAGGGCAAGCCCTAAAACCCCAAAGAAAAGCAAAATGAAAGGAGATCTTATGAGAACAAGAAAGAACAGAGTTTATGTACACTTAACGGACAAGGAGCTACGGCAGTTGAACGCAATCGTAGATAAGCTTCCATACAACCGAGAGCGATATATCCGCGAGGCGATTCTCGGTGGGGATGTCTATGTGAATCCGCCGGTTGAGTATGGGCAAATCGTTCGCGAGCTACGGGCGATCGGCAGTAATGTTCATCAGCTTCTGCTCAAAGCAATCCAAATCAAGTTCATCGACGAGGTTATGGTATGCGACCTCTACAACACCGTGCTGGATATGGACGAAAAGTTCACCTCCGCTTTTTCATCCAAACGCTACAAAAAGAAGATGAGCGAGCTGTGGAAAGGGGAGGGAGAGTAAAGATGCCCATCATTTTAGGTCGGAATTTTTGGTAAGTCCTCATTGTGAGGACTTACCAAAATGAATCAGTGGTTGGTACTTGCTCAAAAAGAGCACCTATCAAGCCAACAACGATTGTGAGCTAACGCATCATTTTGATGCACTACCAAAAAATCAAAAAAGAAAGAAAACCAAATGACAAAAACACCTATTGAAATCGAAATCAGCAAATTACACCCCTTTGAGAATCATCCGTTTCAAGTCAAGGACGATGAAAACATGGATTTGCTTATGATGAGCATTAAAGAGAACGGTGTGTTATTGCCCATTATCGTTCGCCCTAAAGAGAACGCCGTGGATGAATATGAAATCATCTCAGGACACCGTCGTTTTCGGGCAGTACAAAGGCTCGGATATAAGACTATCCCTGCCTTCGTGTATAACCTTGACCGGGACACCGCCGCTGTTGCGGTCGTGGACAGCAATCTTCACCGAGAACGGTTATTGCCAAGCGAGAAAGCCTTTGCATACAAGATGAAGCTCGAAGCACTCAAGCACCAAGGCAAAACAATCAACGAAACCTCCCGACAACTTGTCGGGAAGTGTGAGACGGCAGACATCATATCTGAAACAGACAGTGGCAGACAAGTGCAACGGTATATCCGTTTGACCAACCTTATCCCAGCTCTCCTTCGGTATGTAGACGAGGGAAAGATCGCCCTCACACCAGCAGTTGCCTTGTCTTACCTTTATTCCTATGAGCAGGAGATACTCGTTGAAGCTATGGAATATTACGATTGCACACCGTCACTTTCTCAAGCATTGTACCTAAAGGGCATCAGTCAAGCGGGAGTTCTTGACGAAGCCGAGGTCTACAAAGTGATGTCCGAGGAAAAGGCAAATCAGAAGGAACACATCCGATTCAGCAAGGACGAGCTTCGTCGTTTCTTCCCGGGCGGTTATTCCTCCAAGCAAATGTCTGATGCCATTATCAAGATGCTTGAAGCAAGACAGAGAGCAAGAGAAAACAGAGGAGGTGACGCACGATGAAAGGATTTATCGTAGGACTTGCCCCGGGAACAAGAGAGTACACAGTCAACGGTGTCAAGTATGTGGTCGGAGCAAAGTTTAGGCACAGACAGAGCAAAGACAATTTTGCAGACAGAATAAAAAAGTTTATCACAAGCGACTTCGCACATTTGTCGGTTGACACACAAGATGATATAATAGAGGCAGAATATGTGTGTTGCGACTGCGAAGCATCGGAAGATGCAGGAAAGGAGGACTAATGCAGTCGAAGAAAAACAAAGAACAGACGGGTATCACAGCACTCTATTGCAGACTTTCAAGAGATGACGGAACGGAAGGCGATTCCAACTCGGTTGCCAATCAAAAGAAGCTGTTGACCAAGTACGCTAAAGAAAACGGCTTCGGCAATACTCGCTTCTATGTCGATGACGGGTACACGGGAACAAACTTTAACCGCCCGGGATTTCAGAAACTTCTTGAGGATATGGAAATGGGATATGTATCTGCAATTATCGTCAAGGATATGTCCCGTCTCGGCAGAGATTATCTCCAAGTCGGATATTACACCGACACATTCTTTCCCGACCACAATATCCGTTTTATAGCAATCAATGATTGTGTGGATAGTGACGACGGAGAGAATGAACTTGCTCCGTTTCGGAATGTCATGAACGAGATGTATGCGAGGGATATAAGCCGAAAAGTCAGAAGCTCGCACCGCTTGCGTGGAAATGCCGGTGAACCACTTTCTCAACCTCCGTATGGGTATATGAAAAGCCCGGAGGACAAGAAGCAATGGATCATCGATCCTGAAGCGGCACAGATCGTCAAGGAGATATTCGCCATGTGTATCGAAGGCAAGGGCAACGAAACGATTGCGAGGATATTGCAGGAGCGACAAGTGCTTGTGCCTATGGCATATTGGCAATCCAAAGGTCTTGACCGAGGCGGTAAGAAAACGCAAGCGAATCCGTACAAGTGGTGCAAGACGACCATTGCAAAGATACTCGCTCAGCAAGAGTATTGCGGTGATGTTATCAACTTCAAGACCTACTCAAGGTCATTCAAGAACAAGGCGAGAATTTGCAATCCCGAAGAGAATTGGGCGATCTTCAAGGACAGACACGAGCCGATCATTGACCGAGAGACCTTTGAGCAAGTACAGAAGCTGACAGGCAAGACTAAGCGGCGAGCACCAAAGAACAGCAACAAGAAGAGTATGTTCTGCGACCTTGTCTACTGTGCCGATTGCGGCAGTAAGCTATGGTTTCATACCAACACGAAGAACAACAGCATCCAATATTTCAGTTGTTCCAACTACAAGACGGATACCCGCGGTACTTGCGAAACCCGCCATTATGTCCGTGAGGATGCCATTTCACAAGTGGTGATGATGGAGCTTCAGTATATGGCAACACTTCTTGACGAACACGAGGATGAGTTTGCCAAGGCTCTTGAACAGAAAGCTAATGCCGACTCAATCAGGGAAAAGAAGCTCATCGAAGCCGAGCTTCAAAAGGCGATTGTCAGAAATGAGCGCGTGGCAGGCTTGTATGAGAAGCTCTACGAGGACAACGCCGTGGGCAAAGTTACCGATGAGTGGTTTATGCAATTATCCCACAAATACGAGGTCGAGCGAATGGAACTGAAAGCTAAGATTGCCGAGTACAAGGAGCGGTTACGCCGGCTTGCCGAGAACAACCGAAACAAAGAGAACTTTATTTCTGCCGTTCGCAAGTTTATGGAGATGAAGGAACTGACACCTGCCTTGCTTCACGAACTCATAGAACGAATTGAAGTCTATGAGACAGAAGGAACGGGCAAGAACAGAACACAGCGTATAATGATTTACTATCGATTTGTGGGATATATCGAAATCTCCGGCGGTGACAGAAAGCGAACCCACACAGCCAATACACGAAAGGGCGTTGCCGTACAATATCTGACGGCATAACCACTGAAACACAACCAAACAAAAAGGAGCAGCAAACCTGCTCCGATACATAACCAAGGAACGAAAATAACTACTTTAACATAAAGAAATCGAGTGTCCATAACTGAAATCCGTTATGAACACTCGATATGGTCTGAGTGACTGGACTTGAACCAGCGGCCTCTACCACCCCAACTGACGTGGGTCTGTCCTCTCGTGTGCTTTGCGTGCTTTCATACCGTTTCCGCTCCAAGACACTTGCTCCCCGAGCATTTTTTGTCCACTGTTTCCGCATATTCCGTGTTTGTTTGTGGTAAAAACTGTGGTCAAACCGCTTTTTGCGCGGATTCCTGGCGGGCTTTGTCGGTAGAAAAAAGAACAGAGTTTTTTCTGCCGCACCCAAAAATCTGTAAATGGTCAGCCCTGTGGTCAACCGCACTTCATTGTATATGCTGCCAGCCTGTTTCAATCCTGTCTGTGACACAAACTGTGGTCAAAATCCAAGCCCGCAGAACCTGTTTTTGCGACGCAGTAGACAAGAAAAGGGATTTGAAATTCCGTGTATAGGCAGGGATTTTATTTTAATCTGTAATAGCGGGTGTTCTTTCCGTTGCCCTCCCGCCGAAGCTCTCCGCTTGCGACCATTTTTCGGAGTGCACCTTCCAGAGAGCTCAGACTCAACGAGGGGCACAACTCCCGGATATCCTGCTTTGAAAAGCGCCCGATCTTTTGCTGTGTTGCAAGCCGGACGGTTTCCAGTGCCGGATGCTTGGTTTCTACAAGTGAAAACCGATCCTCAAAATCTTTATACGCTGCAAGGATCGTACCGAGCAGGTATTTGAGAAATGGGACGATATCTTCATTTCCTTCATACCACCCGTTCTGCGAGGCTCTGAGCGTATCGTAATACAGATCCTTGTTTTTGGCGATCTTGGCTTCCAGTGAAATATATTTTCCGACGCAGAACCCGCTCCTGCAAAGGAGCAGCGTGGTAAGCAACCGGCTCATCCTGCCGTTTCCGTCGTTGAACGGGTGGATGCAGAGAAAATCACGTATAAATACCGGAATGGCAATCAGGGGTTCCAGTTCATTGTTCCCGATGACGCGGTTGTATTCATTGCATATTGCGCCAAGTGCTTCCGGCGTTTCAAATGGCGGAAGAGGTGTGAACAGCGTTTCCGCGCGGCCATCCGGATAGGTGGCGCTGATATAGTTCTGCACATTCTTCGTTTTTCCCGCCATCGGGTTATTCATGTGACTGTACAGAATCTTATGGAGTTGCAGAATATAGTTCTGTGTGAGCGGGATCGCGTCGAAACTCTCGTGAATGATATTCAGCACATCCCGGTATCCGGCAATTTCCTGTTCGTCGCGGTTTTTTGGCATCGTCTTTTCTTCCACCAGCTGGCGGATACGGGTGCTTGTTGTGACGATGCCTTCAATCGCATTGGATGCCTCAGTGCTTTGCACCTTCGCGATCTCTACCAGTTTTTCGAGTTCCTCCGGTTTTTGCTTCAGATACAGCTCCTGTTTTCCCGCTTCTTTGTAGATAGCGGCAATCAGCGAAAGAACATCCAAATCCCACTTTTGCTCTCTGATTTTTGAATAATTGAATGTGCGCATTCCCTCACCTCCGTTTCGTTCCCCTTATAATATATCACAAATTAATGGGAATGTCAAGGCGAAAACGGATAAATCCCTTAGTATTATGCTCAAAATGAGGGAAAGATTCGTGGCGCTGATTGTATTTTTCATTTATAGTCATAAATTTGCAGCTTTTGATAGGTGTTGATGTTGTTTGATAAGGCTGATTCACGCGCAAAAAAGTCAATGTTCTTTGAATTTATTCTGCTTTTTCATTGCATTTTGTCGGAAAATATTGTATACTGTAAAAGTACAAATCTATCCATATATGAGGTGGAAAATGGCTGCAAGCTACAAAAAATTATTCAAACTGCTGATTGACTGCGAGATGAAAAGCAAGGAGCTCGCCGCAAAGGCGGGAATCAGCTCGGCAACACTCGCAAAAATGAAAAAAGACGGTATAACCGTAAACTGATGGATTACACCACCCGCGGAGGTGATGTGGCAGATCCGTGGTATTCCGAGCGATTTGATGTGGCGTATCTGGATATTTATGAGGGCTGCACAGCACTTCTTGATGCCATTCTGAAACAGGACAAGCAATGAAATGAGGCGATTTTTGTGATCGAAGTAGTAGCGGCTCTCATTTGGGAGGGCGAAAAGTTTATGATCTGCCAGCGCCCGGCGCACAAGGCAAGAGGACTCCTTTGGGAGTTTGTCGGAGGCAAGGTCGAACCCGGCGAAACGAAAGAGCAGGCGCTCATCAGGGAATGCAGGGAGGAGCTTGCCGTCACTCTCTCTGTCGGTGATGTGTTTATGGATGTTGTCCACGAATATCCGGACATCACTGTGCATTTGACGCTGTTCAACGCCACCATTGCCGATGGCGTTCCGCAAAAGCTGGAGCATAACGATATCCGATGGATCACACCGAGTGAGATACCGAACTATGCCTTCTGCCCAGCGGATGAGGAGATATTGAAGAAAATCATTGAGGTCTGCAAATGATTAAAGAGCTGATGCACGATCCGATTTTCCTTGCAGGAAAGTCGGAGATTGCGACAAAAGAAGATTTACCTGTCGCGCAAGACCTGCTAGACACATTGATGGCGCACAAAGAAACCTGCGTCGGTATGGCGGCGAATATGATCGGCGTGAAAAAGCGCATCATTGCGTTTCTTGATGAGAGCGGACGAGCTCCGGTATACACCGTGATGCTCAATCCCGAAATCATCAAAAAGGATGATGCGTATGACACCGAGGAAGGCTGTCTGTCGCTTCTCGGAGGTTCCCGCAAGTGCAAGCGGTATAAAACCATCAAGGTGCAGTATCAGACCGTGAATATGCAGACAAGGGTGAAAACCTATACCGGTTGGACGGCACAGATCATTCAGCACGAGGTGGATCATTGTAACGGGGTTTTGATATAGTCTGCAATACGATTGATACTTAATTGCTAACTTTCCCGTTTTCGCTGGACTTCCCGCCGCCTTTGTGGTATTGTGTGTGCTTACAAAGGAGGTGCGCACAATGGCACGGATTACGGCAAAAGAATATATTGCGGCAAAGCAAATGAAAAAGAACGGAGACTGCATTCCCGGGGACAAACCCGGAGGTGCGGTCTCCGTTTGTGTTACAGGCGAAGGGGTGATAAACAAACAACGGCAAATCGCGCGTGCGACCGTTTTGGAGGCAATGTGGGGCATCAGAAACTGCGCCGCAGGAAACAAAGAAAGCCCCGCCGGAGCGGGGCTATGGATCATAAAATATAATCGCTTACGCAGTCGTACCAATGTACATAAGTCTCGCCGTTCACGATCAACCGTTCGTTTTCTGGAAGCATTTCAGTCCAGAGCTTTCCGTATCGCTTATATGCCCAGTCGTTTTTGTTGAATCTGCGCCAAAGAACGGTTCGGCCGTTTTTGTCAAGATACTGTTCCGATGCAACGCCGTCGTTGAAGCACTGAATATCCATGACGCAGATGGTGTCATACGATTTTTCGCCGATTTGAATAGTATACCGTCCGACGATGTCCACAGTTTCTTTGTTTGTGTGCCCGACAATCTCATTTCCGCTTCGTGTCAATAAACCCTTTGGCATCAGGTTGACTTCATTTCCGCAGTTGTCCTCTCCGAAGCCCCAATTGTCGAGGAAGTCGTTTCCGTCGAGAAAGGTATAAAGCTTGCGCACTCCGTTTTCCACATGGCTTTCGGCAAGATAGCGGCAATGCGTGTCGGTGAGCTGTGCCACAAATCGGCGTTCCATCTGATCGATACAGCCGGTACGGTAATAGTCCTCAGCACCGTATTGCATTGCCGAAATTTCAACACCTTCAATTCCGTGTACTTCCGCTTTGCCGATTACCTTCATTTCGGTATATTCCGTGCGCTTTCGTGAGGGCATATCGAACAGTCCCCAAGTCAGCATTTCACCGAGCCGCGGAACCATAAGCCACCCCTGAAGCTCCTCCCAGCGGACAGAAAAGGGAGCAAGCTTGGATGGTTCAATTTTATAATCGGGTAAATATTCGGGCAATTTTTTCATAATGATTTCTCCTTTTGATTTATCTTTGGGCGGACAAGGATAATGCTGTCTGAATTTTTCCTTTGCATAATGCAGGCGACTTTTCACCGTGCCGACCGGGATTTCAAGTTGTCGGGCAATATCCTCCTGCGACAGATTTTTGAAGAAAAACAGATATAAAATTTGTTTTTCCTTACTGCCGAGAGCTTCAATGGTATCTATCACAATTCTGTGTTCCGTAATACCGAGCCGTCCGACCGCCAAAGCCGATTCGGACAGTGAATCCAAAGAAATATTCAGGTTGGCCGCTTTCAGTCGGTAATAGTCCATGCACTTGTGCTTGGCAATGCCGATCAGCCATGCCTTGAAGGCGGCAGGATTGCTCAGCGTGTCAAATTTCAGCGTGGCGGTAAGGCATACATCCTGAATAATATCTTCAGCATCGTGCCTGTTCCCGATTTTGAAGTTTACATAGCGCTGAAGCGGAATCAGATTCTCGTGCAATAGCTTTTCAAATTCATCCACATTATCACCTCCTTGCAGATGGTCTTGAAATCGATTTCACATATATAGTCGGAGCAAACCATCAAAAGGTTCAAATTACAGAAAAAATTATAACATAAAAAGTCCGGCGAGGCAAGCCATCAGAAACTGCGCCGCAGGAAACAAAGAAAAACTATAGCGAAACAAAAAGTTCTGCAAACCTATTGACAACGCGTCTTTGCCATGATATAATAACAGAACAATGAGTTCTGAAATTGTTTGAGGTGCGTTTATGAGAGTCATGAGTGAAGAAAAACTGCAAAAGCTCGCGGAGTTTATCAAGCAGTATGCGCGGGACAACAATGGGGAGTCTCCGAGCCTCGCGGATATCATGGAATATATGGGCATGGTCAAGTCGACAGCGTATCGGCATATCTTAGAGCTTGAAAAGCGCGGCATCATTTCTTATTCGGGGAAAAACACGCTGGAAACGCCTTTGCAGAAGAAAATGCACGTGATGTCCCGCCGTATTCCCGTGGTCGGAATGATCGTGTGCGGCACGCCCGACGAGCAGGAGGAGCATATTTCAAGATACCTTGCCATTCCGGAGGAGTGGCTCGACGGTGAATGCTTTCTGCTTGAAGCATACGGCGATTCCATGGCGGACATCGGCGTTCATGCAGGCGACCTTGTGCTGGTCAAGAAGACAAACGTCGCAAATGACGGGCAGGTGATTGTCGCGCTTACGGAAGAAGGAAACACACTCAAGCGCCTTCGATACGAAAACGGCAAGCCCGTACTGTATGCCGAAAACAGCAGCTACACCGAAAAACAGCGCGTCATTCACCCGAAAGAGCTGACGATTCAGGGCGTGGCGCTGAAGGTTATCAAAGATATTGTCTGATGCACAAAGGAGGCATTTATGAAACCGTCAGAATACCCGCCAGCAGAACTGAGATATGGGGAAAACTACTTGGCAATTGAAGAATGTGTTTTTTACTGTGAAGATGCCAATAAAGGATATCCGTGCAACGCCACTGTCTGGTTGAGAGTAAAATCAGGAACATTTCAGGCATACGCTTCCTGCGACTGTGCCACACAGCAATTTTACGACTTTGTGGAGCAGTTGCAGAAGATGTACGAGTTTCAATGTTTCAATGCAACACTCTCGGCAATGTACTATGGTAGCTATGTATCGTTGGCATTGGATAAAAAGGGGCATATCAAGGTTGAGGGCAAAATTTTTGATGACGGAATGGAACAGTGCCTGATTTTTACCTTTACGACCGACCAAAGCACACTGCCGCCGTTCATCAGTGGCTTAAAAAATATGATATCGTAGCAACCAAAAAATGAACAACTGCGCTTGACCGAAAGGAAAAAACTATGACGCTTGAAGAACTGAAAATCCGTCAGCTGACAAATCAATATCTGCTCGCGCCTGCGGACAAATTGACCGTGATGCGCGACCTTTGCGGAGTGCAGGCGCAGTTTATGACGAACGCTTTGCACTCACTGAAAATCCGTACAAACGACTATGACGAGCAGACTGTCGCCGAGGGGCTTGTGAAAAACTGGTCTGTGCGCGGCACGGTTCACGTGTTTGCCGAAAGCGACCTGCCGCTGTTTATCCGGTGCAACAACGGCGCGGATTATCGCAAAAACGAATGGCAGGGATATTCCTATATGAAAAATCAGCGCCCGTGCTGGGCGTTGACGCCCGAACGGCAGAAATGTCTTGCGGATATCATTCTCGCGGCGGTTACGGAAAGGGCATACACGCGCGACGAGCTGAAGGAGCTTTGCCGCGCAAACGGGATGACAAAAATCGAAGAGGATTGTATGTTCGAGTCATGGGGCGGAGGTATACGCGAGCTTTGCGTGCGCGGCTTTATGAATTATACGGTGCAGGAGAAAAAGCAGTATATCGCCTCGCCCGAGTTTTCTCCGATTCCCGAGGAAGAAGCAAAATTTGAGATAGCGCGGCGATATTTTACGAATATTGCACCCGCGACGATACACGACGCTATGTATTATACGGGCGCAAAACAGGCGGAGGTCAAGAATTGGCTTCGGGACTTGCCCGTCGAGTCGTTTGATTTCGGCGGCAGGACATATTATTACATACCGAACGGGAAAACATACGATGGGGACATTCCGCATTGCATTTTCCTTGCGGGATTTGACCAGCTTATGCTCGGATATCAGAAAAAGGAAAGTATCTATTTAAAGCCTGAATATCTTCGCGGCGTGTTCAATCTTGCAGGTATCGTTATGCCGCCATTGCTCCTCGACGGTGATGTGGCGGGGATATGGAAAAACAAAAACGGGAAGCTCGAAATCAAGTGCTTCCGCAGCCTGACGCAAACCGAAAAAAGCCATATAGAACAGGCGGCAGATAATCTGTGGGGCGATATAAAAGAGATAAGATATGTTGAATGATGATAGCATTTTTTACACCGCTGATCGTGCCGAATGGCGAGCGTGGCGCTGAAGGTTATCAAAGATATTGTCTGATGCGCTACATAGAAGCGAAAACCATCCTGTCCGCGAAAAACGGCATGAACTTCTATAGCGGATGCACGCACGGGCGCATTTACTGCGACAGCCGCTCGGGCTGCTACGGGATGGATTATGAATTTGAAGATATAGGAAGTTTTTGTGACAAAAACAAAAGTGAAATGGTGGCCTTATGATATATTTAATGAGTTTTCGAATGCCTACAAGAGAAAATGAGGAAAATTATTTTTCAGGAAATTTCAAAGTCAAAAGAACCTGCTATACGACCTATTATCCGTTTCAACTGTTTCAGTATCGCGAACTGCCCGAGTTCTTTTTTTCGGACATCACGATATTCTGTGGCAATAACGGGAGCGGTAAGAGCAGTATCTTGAATATCATTGCTGAAAAGCTGGCTCTTGAGCGAAGCACCCCGTTTAACCGCTCCGACTTTTTTGAGGACTACGTCGGCATGTGTGACTATCAGTTAGAGCGAGCGATTCCGACGGGGAGCAAGATCATCACGAGCGACGGCGTTTTTGAAAAGGTGCTTGATATTCGCCGTATCAACGACGGTATTGACAGCAAAAGGTCGGATTTGATCCGGGAATATATTGCGGAAAACAGTCCGGGTGCAGCGCCGAATCTTTTTCAGGGATTGGATGATTACGAGCGGTGGAAACGGGTCAGCGATATGCGAAACAAAAATCGCAGTCAGTCCCGCTTCTTGAAAGAAAACCTGATGCGAAATATACAGGAGCGTTCAAACGGCGAGAGCGCACTGTCATACTTTGTTGATTCAATTCAGGAAAATGCGTTGTATCTTTTGGACGAGCCAGAAAACAGCCTTTCTCCGCAAAATCAATTGCAACTAAAGTATTTTATTGAAGACTCGGTGAGAAATTACGGATGTCAATTTGTTATTTCCACTCACTCTCCGTTTCTGCTCTCCCTGAAGGGTGCACACATATACAATATTGACGAAACACCGCCCGCCGAACAAAAATGGACGGAGCTTGCGTGCGTAAAAGTATATCACGACTTTTTTGTCGAGCAGGATGATAAATTCCAGTGATCGAAAGTGAGCCATCCTCCCGGCTGTGAAAACGGGTGTCCGCAGGGAAATCTACGGGTAAAACGATCCCGATGCCCGTACAGTGCAAAGAAAAGCCCCGCCGAAGCGGGGCAAAAACAGTATCATCTGCTTGCTTTCTTTCTGATTCCGACAATAAAATCGCTTTCTTTTCCCTCGAAAAGTATGTCCAATATCTTTGGTATTTTATCTTTGTATTTTGCATCATTTTCGGTTTCGGAAAGAGCCGTCAAATGATATGATAAAAGCCAAGCGAGTGGTTCTATAGCAGACTTTGCAATTTTGTTTTTCTTGTTTTTGTCTTTCAGGATGTACACCAATGCAGTTTCTCTTGTCTTGAACAGATTCGGTAATTTTTCGGCATATTCTATAGCCTTTTCATAGTCGCCGTATCTGTAATAGGCATCGGATATGTTGCAAAGTGTCGCACCTCTCACTTCCGAATCATCGCAGTAATTCAAAATTCGCTCTTGAATCATGATAGATTCTTTCAGAAACTTTCGTTTTTCCGTTTGGGTTCCGTCAAGCTTTTCGAGTGAAGTAGACAGTTGCATGAGCAGAAGCGCATTATTAGGATATATTTTCAAAGCATCACGCATAAGCTCAACATTTTCTTTGTGTTTTCCATTTGACCTGTTTTCAGCCCATTTTTGATTAATTTCATCAAGCTTGCTTGCGGAAGTTATCTCTTCCATACCTATCAGCTCGTCGACAGATACCGCAAAATAATTTGCAAGAGCAGGCAGCATGGTGATATCGGGATAACCGTCTCCGCGCTCCCATTTGCTGATTGCCTGATATGAAATTCCGAGATGGGTTGCAACTTCTTCCTGCGTAAGGTCTCTGTTGCGGCGTAGTTTTTTTAATTTTTCGCCAATCATAAGTTCCATCGTGTTACCCTCCGTTTTAATTTTAATTCCGACGCGTCTGAGTAAATTATAAGGTATCAGGCGGGAAAAATCAATAACCGCAACATAGACCACGCTCAACTAATAGTAGAAATTTTCTACGAACGTGAGCGAATTGATAACTTTCCGATAACTCTTTCGATTTCCGCCGGATACGTTTCTACCGTAAGTTTAGTTGTTCAACTTTAATTCAACAAATTAGTTATTGTAATAGCTTTGATTTTCCTTTATAATGTGATTGTAGCTACAAAATACAATTACAGGAGGAAAAACATGAACCTATATTTATCTGATAAACTGAAAGAAATGAGAAGCAAAAAAAATATTTCTCAGGAAAAACTCGCACAATATCTGAATGTTTCATTCCAGGCGGTCTCCAAATGGGAAAACGGAAATTCTTACCCAGATATAACCCTTCTGCCTGATATCGCAAGATTTTTCGGCATAACAGTCGATGAACTTTTATGCGTTGAAAAGCTGGATGAAAATAAACTTTTTAAAGAATACAGTATAAAAGCTGGTGAACTTTTTCGCGTCGGTAAAAGAGATGAAGCGCTTGCGGTCTGGCAGGAGGCATACAGGCAAATGCCAAATAATATCGACGTAAAAGAAATGCTTATGTCGAGCTATTTTGATACCGATAAAGACAAATACTTCCATGAATTTATCGGGCTTGCAACAGATATTTACAATGATGATGCCGAGGGGCAGGCTGGTAATATGTATTACAAAGGACAGGCGATTTCGCAGCTTGCACGGTGTTACGCCGAGCGTGGCGATATGGAAACCGCACAAAAATGGGCATTAAAATCTGTACCGATCTTTGATTCGTCCGAAGTAATCAGCGCATTGATTGATAAAGGCGATGATTTGCTTTCCGATGTTGCATTTTGCACATATTGGTTTCTGGAAGAACTGTTCTATATGGCTTGCCACATAGATAATGATGATAGTATAAATCTCGGCAATGCTTATAAACAAAGGTGCTTTGAGGTTGTGTCAAAAATATTTGAAACTGTATATCAGAACGATGATATGGGCTTCGAGCAATTGCAGCACTTATATAATCTTCACCAAGGAATTGCAGGGCGCGAAGCTGATGGCGGAAAAAATGAAGATATCGTGCGCTGCCATCTTGAACGCGCCATGGAATGTTGTGAAAAATCAGTATCGGTAAAAAATCATTCACTGACGCATCCGATGCTGTACGGTTGGGATGTCGCGGATGCGCCGAGTGACAATATGATGAATTTAAAGCTGATGAAGAAAACGCTTGCGGAGAAAATATATGACGACGTTCGTTCCTGCGAGTGGTTTCAAAAACTTGAAATGAAAACCGCCGCATTATAAAAACTGCCCTCGTAAATAAAGAAAAAGCGTTCGATAGGAAATTTACTATCGGACGCTATATTTCGTTGCAGAAGGAGGTGGCCCACGGTGCCGCTTGGGAGCCGACTTATTCATGCTTGACTTTCTCCCGGCAAAGTATCATAACTGCCTTAAGAAAGGCTTCCATGAACATCACCTCCTTAACGCGCCAAACACATTCAGCACCTTTGAGTTTGTCAAACTTATTATAACATAGTTAATGGCAGAAATCAATAGCCTCCGCTCCAACTGTGGTCAAACATGTGGTCAAAAAATTTTCGGAATTTCGGGTGGTGCGAAAGTGGTGGGAAAACGCTCGATTTTGCCCCGAAAATGCAAAAAATAAAGCCGAAAACGGTTCGTTTTCGGCTTTTTTTGGTCTGAGTGACTGGACTTGAACCAGCGGCCTCTACCACCGAATCGACATTGCATTTGTTCATATATATTTATTTTCATTATCATACCCCCACGGGGAGCCGTGGGGGCATAAATTAAGGCTTCAAAAGATCGTAAAGTTCTGTGCGGTTATATTTTACAGCATAATCGTATGCTGTAAAGCCGTCTTGGTCTTTTATGGATATATCTGTTCCATATTCAACAAGTAACCTTACAATTTCATAATGATACTCGTTATAGTATTTTGGTTCGAGCGCGACAACATCAATAAGGCAAGTTCGGCCCCGAGGAAGAATTACATTCGGATCAGCACCGTATTCAAGTAGCATTTCTACTATTTTTACGGCGTTTTGTGTATGGTTAAGGTTAACAATAGAATAGCCGGTTGCCAACGGAAGAGGAAGAAGGTCAGTAGCTTCCTTTTTCAGTTTGGGATAGTTTGGATCAGCGCCGTTTTCAAGCAGCTTTTCAACATAATATGGATTTTCTAAGTAACAAGCTTCTTGCAATGGTGTTCTACGTATGCCCTCGAAAAACTCAAATATTTTTAAGGCGTCATATTGGTTCA
>ENA-ORPK01000786-ORPK01000786.1-human-gut-metagenome-genome-assembly--contig:-NODE-786-length-27876-cov-6.522339_pt1 | contig 27876 bp, 19 predicted proteins | sample MGYA00242139_ERZ509068 | MGnify/ENA primary metagenome ERZ509068 (study PRJEB26280, sample SAMEA2338687) | human gut metagenome | biome: human gut; feature: human-associated habitat; material: faeces... | reverse complement strand
TTAAACCACATGTTCCTCCGCTTGTGCGGGCCCCCGTCAATTCCTTTGAGTTTCACCGTTGCCGGCGTACTCCCCAGGTGGGACACTTAACGCTTTCGCTGTGCCACTCAGATCTCTCTCGACCCGAACAGATAGTGTCCATCGTTTACTGCGTGGACTACCAGGGTATCTAATCCTGTTCGATCCCCACGCTTTCGTGCCTCAGCGTCAGTCGGGCGCCGGTACGCTGCCTTCGCAATCGGAGTTCTGCGCAATATCTATGCATTTCACCGCTACACCGCGCATTCCGCGTACTTCTCGCCCACTCTAGACTGCCAGTTTCAACGGCGGCAGGCGGTTGAGCCGCCCGTTTTGACCGCTGACTTAACTGTCCGCCTACGCACCCTTTAAACCCAATAAATCCGGATAACGCTCGCATCCTCCGTATTACCGCGGCTGCTGGCACGGAGTTAGCCGATGCTTTTTCTCCGGGTACTCTCATAGCACCGCGCACGGCGCTTTTGCTCCCCGGCAAAAGAGGTTTACAACCCATAGGGCCGTCTTCCCTCACGCGACTTGGCTGGTTCAGGCTTCCGCCCATTGACCAATATTCCTCACTGCTGCCTCCCGTAGGAGTTTGGTCCGTGTCTCAGTACCAATGTGGGGGACCTTCCTCTCAGAACCCCTACGCATCGTCGCCTTGGTGGGCCGTTACCCCCCCAACTAGCTAATGCGCCGCATGCCCATCCCTGTCCGGATTACTCCTTTGGCGCTCGCAGGATGCCCCGCAAACGCTTTATGCGATATTAGACCGGATTTCTCCGGATTATCCCTCTGACAGGGGCAGGTTGCATACGTGTTACTCACCCGTGCGCCGGTCGCCGGCAGGAAAAGCAAGCTTATCCCCCGCTGCCCCTCGACTTGCATGTGTTAAGCCTGTCGCTAGCGTTCATCCTGAGCCAGGATCAAACTCTCCGTTGTTGTTTATCTTTTCTTTCTCTTTTTTCAAAAATCAAGACAGACAAACTCATGTATTATTGTTTGTTGCCTGTGTCTTCCACCCGAGCTTCCCGAAAGAAACTTCGGTTTCCGACGCCCGGTGCCGTCGTGCGGCGTCCGGGGCTCTTTGCGCTTTGACTTTATCAGGTAAAAGTAGTTGTTAAGAATTGACTCGAGTTTATTTTTTTAAGCTCTCGTACTACTACTTTGTCTATTGTAATCCTTTCAATGTGCTCGTTTTTTCGAGTGTCTCGGAACGCATTTTTGCGACCCGAAAGCGTCTGCAAAGTTACGGCGCTTTTTTGTCTCTGCCAAAAAGTCCGGCAGTGTTTAACACTCTTTAACCTCTCGGCGCCCCGGCTCGCATGCCGTCGGCGTCATTTCCGAAAAGCGAGTGCAAAGGTACGCCCTTTTTCGTCAACAGCCAAATTTTTTCACACTTTTTTTCGCGTTTTTTTGCCAAAACCGGTCCAAAACCGGCCCTCGAATACCCAAAACGCTATCATTCCACAATATAGCACAACTAATATTTTTTATGAGAGCAACGGGAGCGATGAGAATAATGAGAACAATGGGAGTGTTATGGGGGCTGGGAGCTACTCAGGCTGTTTCGAGAGCGCACTGTCGTGCGAAGCCCGGGCACAATTGCACTGGCTATATAATACAATTGCATTGGCTATATAATAATGTAGGGGGTTTTGCCGTTAAATGAAAAAGGGGAATTTTGGCATTAAATAAAAGATGCGTAATTTTGTCCCCAGATTTGACAGATATGCTGAACCGAGACAAAAATCCCAATGGTGCCGTCGGTGCCTACACATATAATATAAGTATATGGCGATCCGTGCCTACTTCGACACTGCGCCGTGTATTGGCTTTGATGGTGCTGTGTGCCATGGTTTTATGCGCATTCGGACGTGATGGCGACCAGTCGTATAGTTTTCTCAATATCACCTCGTCCTCGAAGATTTACGGTCTTGGCGGAATGAATATATCGCTGGTAGACGATGACATCATGACCACCGACCAGAATCCCGCCCTGCTCGGGCAGGAGATGAGCGGCCAATTGGCGCTTAATTACATGCGATACATCGGAGGTTCCAATTTTGCCGGGCTGCGCTACGGCCAAAAGGTGGGAGCTCACGGCACTTGGGGCGCTGCGATACAGTACAACGGCTATGGCTCTATGAAAGAGACTGATGAATCGGGCAATATCTCCGGGACGTTCTCGGCACAGGATGTGAGCTTCAGCGGCCAGTATTCGTATGACATTACCGACCGGCTGCGTGGCGGCATCAACATCAAGTTTCTGTACAGCGCCTACGCCGGATACACGGCTATGGCACTTGCCACAGATCTGGGCATCAACTATTACAACGACGAGAAAGACTTGTCGCTGTCTTTTGTTGCGGCCAATCTCGGCGGCCAAATCAAGAAATTCGACAATAGTTACGACCGACTGCCCATAGACTTGCGCTTGGGGTGGTCGCAGACTTTCGGCTCGCTGCCCATACGTTTTTCGGTGACAGCCTGGAACTTGACCAAATGGCATATGCCGTATTACGAGAGCGGCGACGGCACCGATACGGGTGATTTCAAGCGCAAGGACAGCTTTGGCAGCAACCTTTTCAGACACCTTGTTTTCGGGGCCGATCTTGTGTCCAGCCCCAACTGGTACTTGGGCATAGGATACAATTACAAGACGCGCACGGACATGAGCACGTATTCGCGCAGCTTTGTCTCCGGTTTTTCGATTGCGGGCGGCATCCGCGTCAAGGCCTTCGGAGTTGGCATCGCCTTTGCGCAGCCGCACACGGGTGCTACCACCCTGATGCTTAACCTCTCGTGCAATCTGCGCGATCTGCTTTAAGGGGCTTGCACGAGCGACAATGAGGGTTTTCGGGGGCACAGCGCCCCACCCTGTCCGACCGAGGTCTTAAGGTTCCAAGATCCTTAAAATCGCCAAGGTTCTTAAAGTCACTAAGGTCATTAAGGTCACCAAGGGTACTAAAAAAAACAGACTACCGGCCCCGACCTCGGGGCACAACATCAATATGCAATGAACTTCACAGATAAAGAGATACGCCACAGACCTATAATCGTCGCCATCGACGGGTATTCGTCTTCGGGCAAGAGCACCATGGCCAAGGCGCTTGCCTCAGCCATGGGTTATCGTTACGTCGATTCGGGCGCGATGTACCGCTCGGTGGCGTTATACGCCCTCGACCACGGTATGATTGACGCCGAGGGGCACATTGATTGCCCCGCTTTGGAGCAGGCGTTGCCGCACATAGACATCGACTTTGCGGTGCAGGCCGACGGCAGTCAGCATACAATGCTCAACGGCGTTGATGTCGAGGGGGAAATACGCAACCTGCGCGTGTCCAATGCCGTTTCGGCCGTTTCGGCCATTCCGAGCGTACGCACACGTTTGACGGCTATGCAGCAAGCTATGGGACAGCGCCGCGGCATAGTTATGGACGGCCGCGACATAGGCACCACGGTATTTCCGGACGCCGAGCTCAAGGTCTTCGTCAACGCCCCTGCCGAGACGCGCGCGATGCGTCGCTACCTCGAGTTGCAGCAAAAGGGCGACACTACCGACACCTACGAGGCCGTACTGGAGAACGTGCGCAGCCGCGACCATCAGGACGAGACGCGAGCCGTCAGCCCGCTGCGGCGTGCCGATGATGCCATCGACCTGGACAACAGCAATATGACGCCTCAGCAGCAATTGGAGCGCCTCAAGGAACTGGTACACCGGGTTTTGGAGCGATGATGCCGCAAATCGAGATAGATGCCAGCTCGGGGTTTTGCTTCGGGGTGGTCAACGCCATTGCCAAGGCCGAAGAAGAATTGAAGCGTCAGCCGACGTGCCGGCTATACTGCCTGGGCGACATCGTGCACAACAGCATGGAAGTCGAGCGCCTGCGCCGTGCCGGGATGCAGACAATCACGCACGACGAGTTGTCTCGGCTGCACGATGTGCGCGTCCTTTTGCGTGCCCACGGCGAGCCTCCCGCCACCTATGCCACTGCCGCCCGGCGTGGCATCACGCTCATCGATGCCACCTGTCCCGTGGTATTGCGGCTGCAGCAGCGCATCAAGCACGATTACGATGAGGCGCAGCGTCAGGGCAAGGCATTGCAGATAGTCATCTATGGCGGCCGAGGCCATGCCGAAGTCAACGGGTTGGTGGGACAGACCAACGGCACGGCCATAGTCATCGAGGACCTCGGCGGGCTGGACGCCCTTGATTTCGGCACCGATATAGCGCTATACAGCCAAACCACCAAGTCCTTAGAGGGGTTCACCGCCATCATCAGCGAGATACGCCGACGTATGCATGAGGGTGCGCGCTTCACTTACGCCGACACCATCTGTCGGCAAGTGGCACACCGCGGCGAGCACCTGCGCGACTTTGCACGCGCCCACGACGTCGTCATATTTGTGGCCGGGGCCAAGAGCAGCAACGGCCGCGTGCTCTACGGGCACTGCCGAGAGGCAAACGAACGCAGCTACCTGGTGGCCGAGAGCGCCGATGTGCGTCCCGAGATGACCGCCGGCGCCGCCTCCATAGGCATCTGCGGTGCCACCTCCACCCCTCGATGGCTCATGGAGGACATTGCACGCGACATCCGCGAATACTATGCCAATACCGTCTCGAAGCAATGAACGACTTCGTAGCCATCGATGTAGAAACCGCCAACCGTGAGCCGTCAAGCATCTGCGCCATAGGGGCTGTCAAGGTGCGCGACGGCATCATCGTCGACAGCATCTACACCCTGATATACCCCGAGCCGGAATACTACTCGCGTTTTTGCACCGCCGTACACGGCATCACCATGGCCGACACGCAGGACGCTCCCAATTTTGCCACCGCGTGGCGGCGCATATACGCATGGACCGAGGGTCTGCCACTGGTGGCGCACAACGCCGCCTTCGACCACAAGTGTATCGATGCCGCCTGCCGCGTGTATCGGCTGGAGCCGCCGGCGCAGGAATTCCTGTGCACGCTTAAAGCCGCACGCCGAGCCATACCCAAGGCATTGTGTCCGTCCAAGACGCTGCCCTGCGTGTGCAGCTATCTGGGCATTCCGTTTGAGCACCACCACAACGCCATGGCCGATGCGCGAGGCTGCGCACAACTGGCTATGGTTCTATTATGAGGCACCGCCACCGCCTCTTCCACCAAAGACACATCACACTATGACACCGCACACATTAAATATACCGAATATATTCCATACAGCGCCCACGCCGCGCATCAAACGCCGTGCGCACCTGCGCTATACAGCAGCATCGGCTATTGCAGCCATGGCCATAGCCTTGACCCTCGGCGCATGCTCCGACAACAGCCGCACCACTCCCACCCGGGAGAACATTATGCCCATCGAGAGAGCCGCCCTGCGCGATGCACGGCACGCCATGAGCGCCCGAGATGTCCGCGAGCGCGAAAGCATACTCATCGACATCCGCGCCAAGGAATACGCCCTGCGCAGTCGTGGATACACCCACAGCGCCGACATATACATCAATGCCGTGCGTGCCGCCCTCGACACGGCCGCCCTCGATGCCGAGTAGCCGCGTCGGCTTGTTTCGGGCGTCCCGTTGTCAAAGTCAGGATACAATAACGGAGGCCGGCGGCGGCTCATGCCATAATGAGCAACCGCACACAGACAAAACGCTCGAGAAAATTAGCTTAGAATGAGCATATCAGCGTAGTTTTCAAAAAAAATTATTAACTTCGCATCATAAAGCAGCTATGCGTGTACACTCGGGTGTTGCCCGTGTGTGCCTGTTTTGACAAGCGCTTTTGCGGGACTAACCACGGATTTCAGGGAATGAACGAGGACGCACTCAGCCAATTATATCTCAAAGACACTGCATTCCAAGAGCTTATGCAGTGCCGGATATTCAACGTCCTGCTTGTGGCCTCGCCTTATGACGCCTTCATGATGGAGGAAGACGGGCGCGTGGAGGAGCAGTTATACTTCGAGTATGTGGCGCTGAACCTGTCGTCTCCGCCTCGCGTGACTCGTGTGTCCGATTTCGAGGCGGCCCTTACCGAGCTGCACAACAAGCACTACGATTTGGTTGTGGCCATGCCCGGAGTGGATATCAGCACCTTTTTTGAGGGAGCGCGCGGCCTCAAGCGCAGTTTCCCGGATACGCCGATAGTGATACTTACGCCTTTCTCGCGCGAGGTGTCGCGGCGTCTCGAGCACGAGGACATGTCCGGCATCGACTACGTATTTTCGTGGCTTGGCAATATGGACTTGCTGTTAGCTATCATCAAGTTGCTGGAAGACAAGATGAACGCCGAACACGACATCAACGACGTGGGCGTGCAAATGATACTGCTGGTTGAGGACTCGATACGATTTTACTCGTCGGTGCTGCCGCATATCTACAAATTTCTGCTGAAACAGTCTATGGCCTTTGCCACCGAGGCGCTCAACGAGCACGAGCAGATGCTGCGTATGCGCGGGCGTCCCAAGGTGATGCTTGCTCGCGACTACGAGGAGGCCGTGGCCTTGTACGAGAAATACGGCGGCCATACGCTGGGCATCATCAGCGACGTATCCTTCCGCCGCAACGGCGCCAAGGACAGCCTTGCCGGAATACATCTGTCGCAATGGCTGCGCAAGTGCGACCCTCACCTGCCCATCATCATCGAATCTTCCGAGAGCTCCAACGCCGCCGAGGCCGAGGCCCTGGGCGCTGTATTCATCGACAAAAACTCCAAGAAACTGCCTGTGGACCTGGGCGATGCCATCATGGGCAACTTCGGCTTCGGCGATTTTGTCATCAAGGACCCCGACACGGGCAAGGAAATCATGCGCTTGTCCACACTCAAGGACCTGCAGAAGCACGTCTTCGAAATTCCGGCCAAGTCGCTATACTACCATGCCTCATCCAACGATATTTCGCGGTGGCTGTACTCGCGTGCGATGTTTCCCATAGCCGAAGTGATGAAGATGCACCGCTTTTGCAGCCTCGACGAGGCCGATGCGGTGCGGCAGCTCATCTTCGACCTCATAGTCAAGTACCGCAAGATGAAGAACCGCGGCGTAGTCGCCGTGTTCCAGAAAGACCGCTTTGACCATTACTCCAACTTTGCACGCATAGGCCAGGGGTCGCTCGGGGGCAAAGGCCGCGGCCTGGCCTTCGTGGACTCCATCATCAAGAAAAATCCCGTGTGCGACCACTTTGGCGGAGTGTCCATAAGCATACCGCGTTCAGTGGTGCTGTGTACGGACATCTTTGACGAATTCATGGCCGAGAACAACCTCTACCAACTGGCACTGAGCAACGCCTCCGACCGCAAAATACTCGAGGCCTTTCTGGAAGCCAAGCTCCCGGTGCGGCTCATCGAGGACTTCTTCGCCCTCTTCGAGGTGGTAGATCGTCCGCTGGCGGTGCGCAGCTCGTCACTGCTTGAGGACTCACATTATCAGCCGTTTGCTGGCATATACGCCACTTATATGATTCCGCACGTCAAAGACCCGTATCGGATGCTCAAGCTGCTTTCCGATGCCATCAAAGGCGTGTACGCCTCGGTGTTTTATGCCGATTCGAAAGCATACATGAACGCCACGCGCAACGTCATCGACCAGGAAAAGATGGCAATCATCATACAGGAAGTCGTGGGCGAGAATCACGGCTACCTGTACTTTCCGTCCTTTGCGGGCGTCGGGCGGTCTCTCAACTACTACCCCACGGGGGACGAGCAAGCCGAGGACGGCGTAGCGCAAGTGGCTGTAGGTCTGGGCAAATACATTGTCGACGGGGGCGCATCGCTGCGCTTCTCGCCGCGCCATCCGGACAAGGTGCTGCAGACGTCCACCATCGAGCTGGCCTTGCGCGACACCCAGCGCTGTTTCTACGCTCTGGGCAACGACATCTCCTCGGGCTTCGACGTAGACGACAGCTTCAACCTGGTACGGCGCAACATCAGCGATTACGCCGGCGACAGCGCCCTGGATCTGATGGTGTCCACCTATGATGCCGACAACGACATGCTCATAGACAACAACCTCGGGCCCGGACGCCGCGTGGTAACTTTTGCCAACATCTTGCGCGACAAGGCATTCCCGCTGGCTCCGGCCGTAGACTTCATGCTCACCCAAGGCCAGCAGGCCATGGGACGCCCCGTCGAAATCGAATTTGCCGGCGTCATCAACGACAGCAACGCCCGTCGCGCCGGTGCCGACAAGGGACACATCTACTGGCTGCAGATACGCCCCATCATAGACCGCAAAGATATGGTGGAAGACACGGTGCTCAACGCTTCCGACGACCGCGTGATACTGCGCAGCAACACCGCTCTGGGACACGGAGCCATAGACGCCATAGACACCGTGGTGTACGTACGCCCATCGGACTTTGACAGCGCTGCCACGCGCGACATCGCCGCCGAAATCGCACACATCAACGCCGAATTTGTCCGCCAAGACCGCAACTACATACTCATAGGCCCGGGGCGCTGGGGCACTTCCGATCCGGCACTGGGCATACCCGTCAAGTGGCCCGAGATTTCGGCCGCACGCCTCATAGCCGAGGCTTCTTTGGGCGACTACCGCATAGAGCCCAGCCAGGGCACGCATTTTTTCCAAAACCTCACGTCCTTTGGCGTGGGATATTTCACCGTCAACCCCTACAGCGGCGACGGCATCTACGACACGGATTACCTGGATGCACAACCCGCCGAATACGAGAGCGCACATGTGCGCGTGGTGCGCCTGAGCGCGCCCATGCCCATAGGCATTGACGGACGGCGCGGTATCGGAGTGGTACTCAAGCCAACTGACACACAAGACAATACGACTATCCCCAACATATAAACACCACGACAACAACACGATATGCCATTCTTTGACAAAATACGTCAGGCCCTCGGGTTCAGCGACGGCGAAGACGACATCGATGATGCCATCATCCGAGATGACGCACCGTCAAACAAGTACCGACACCTTCGGGAAAATGCCGATACGGCACAAGCCACACGCGATACCACACGCGAGACCGACAGCCCCGAACCGGCAGCGGCGCCACCGCGGGACACAGACGATGCCGACAAAGCCGCCGTCATCTTTGACCGCGTGATTGAAGTCTTCAATCAGTCACTTCCGGACTTTCTAAAGCAGTCCGTAGACCCAGAGGCCCAGCGCAAGTACCTCTATAAGAGCCTTGATGACGGCCTCAAGGCTTATATAGCCTCGCTCAAAGACGAGGCCGCACGAGAGGCCGAAGCCCGATGGCGCAAAGACAACGACGCCTTGCAGACCTCCGTGAAAAACCTCGAACAACGCGCTCGCGAAATCGAAGATAAGCGCTCCGAGATTTCTCAGAAACAGATGAGCAGCGACCGCCAACGCCGCGCCCTGAGCGAACGCGTCCACGACCTCGAAAGCACCGTGGCACGCCTCGAAGCCGAAAAAGAACAATTCGAACTCGAGCGCCAATCCATGGTCAACAAATTGAAAGTCGCCGCCGTATACGAAAAAGAGAATGCCGAGCTGCATGAGCAAATCGGCCAAATGGCAGCCGAGCGCGGCAATACCTCGTCAGAAGCCGCCGACACCGCAGCCATCGAAGCCCTCAACGCCCAAGTCGCCGAGGCACGGCAGCAGGCCGAGGAAGCACGGCAGCAGGCCGAAGAATTGCGCGGACGCGTGAAACAATTACAGAACCAAGTGCAAGCCGAGCAAGGCAATAACGCCAAAGCCCAAAACACCATCAAAGAGTTGCAACGCCAAATCGAGGAAGAAGACCCCCTGAACGACCCCGAAATCCAACGTCAGCTCAAAGAGATACAAGACCGCCTCGAGCAGTACGAACAGCAAAAGAAACGCAACGAGAAAACCATAGCCTCGCTCAAGAGCCAACTCGAAGACGAACGCCGCAAAAACGCCGAGCCTAAAGCCACAGCCATGCCCGAGGACACATACCGGCCTATAGACGAACAAACACTAAAGAACACGTCGCCGCGACCGTCGGCTTCCAATATTCCCAAGTCAGCCAAGCCGCAAGACGCTCCCTCCATCGATGACATCCTCGGCGATACCGACTGGGTTGTGCGCCAAGACAATACGGGCAAGAACCAACGGCGCAATGCCGAGCGCAACAAGCCCAAAGTCGACAACGACCCCCAAATGAAGCTATTCTAAGAACAGAGGAGACCCTAAAGTCCCTAAGGTCTCTAAAGACCCTAAGGTTATACATATCATCATTTATAAGGGTTTCACCCTAAGGTCTCTAAAGACCCTAAGGTTCTTAAAAAAATCCTCAACGAATAATTCCACCTTATTATGAAAATATACGCAGCACTTATAACACTGGCTGTCACCGCCATAGCAACGACAGCGGCATACGCCGCGCCCGTATCGGCCAATGCTGATGTGGCCGGCCTCGAGCCATACATCTACCCGGCCAACCGCGCCGCCACGCCCTCCAATTTCACCTACATGCCTGACGGCGAGTCATATTGCGTACTCAGCGACGACGGCCGCACCATAGACGCATACAGCATCCGCACCGGCCAAAAAACCTCGACGCTGCTCGATATGACGCATACACGCGAAACCACAATCCCAGACATTGACGGCTTCAAACTCAGCGACGACGGCTCCAAGATATTGGTATGGCGCGACTGCCACAAAGTCTACCGCCGCAGCTTTGACGCCACATATTACGTCTACGAAGTACGCACACGACTGCTCAAGCCGCTGAGCACGGCGCACGCCAAGGTGCGCACAGCCTCGTTCTCGCCCAACGGCCGCATGGTAGCCTTTGTGAGCGAAAACAACATCTATATCAAGAAATTAGATTACGGCTCGGAAGTAGCCGTCACCGAGGACGGCGCCATCAATAAGATTATAAACGGCGCACCCGACTGGGTGTACGAGGAGGAATTCGACACCTCCAATTCGCTGGCGTGGTCGCCGGATGACAACGTCTTGTGCTACATCCGCTACGACGAAAGCGCCGTGCCGATGTACAGCCTGCCGCAGTATCAGGGCGCATGTGCCGCCAAAGACCAATACGCACTCTACCCCGGGTCGATGAGCTACAAATACCCCGTGGCAGGCCGGCCCAATTCGCGCGTGAGCATCCACAGCTACCAGATAGACGAGCGCAAAACCAAGGACTTACCCCTACCCGATGCCGACATCGAGTACATCCCGCGCATACGCTTTGCTCCCACGGGGACGCTGATGGCCGTGGCCTTGAACCGCAACCAAAGCAAGATGACACTTTACGCCGTCAATCCCCTGAGCACGGTGGCACGCAACGTCTACACCGAAGAATCGCAGGCATGGATAGCGCCCGATACATACCAAAATATTGCCTATCAAGCCGATGGCATGGTCATCATGAGCGCCCGTAACGGCGACCGCATGCAGCTCTACAAATATTCGTATGCCGGAGCGCTGATATCGCGACTTGTCTCCACGGATTATGACATCACCAAATACTACGGAGCAGATGCCGCCGGCAACCACTACTTTCAGGCAGCAACGCCCACGCCCATAGATCGCAGCGTGCTGCGCCGCGATGCCAAGGGTGCCGTAACACGTGTGGCCGTGCCGGGCAGCACCGCCGACGGAAGCGGCACCGCCGATGCAGACATGTCGCCCGGATGCCGATATGCGATGTACAGCTTCTCGGACAAAGACACCGCACCGCTGTACACCATGTGCACCGCCGCAGGCAAGACACTGCGCACTCTTCTGGACAACAGCGAGTATCGTGCCACCTACGCCGATATGGGCGTCACCAAGGAATGGATACAGGTGCCCGCCAACGGAAATACGCTCAACGGATACATCGTGCGGCCGTCTACACTCGAGCCCTCGCGCCGCTATCCGGTGGTAATGTACCAGTACTCGGGGCCCGGATCGCAATTGGTGCTCAACCGTTGGGAAATGGACTGGATGTACTACTTTGCACAAAAAGGCATCATCACCGTATGCGTCGACGGACGCGGCACGGCTGCTCGCGGCAACAAGTTTATGCACTGCGTATACCGCAACCTCGGACACTACGAAACCATCGATCAGGTGGCCGCCGCTCGCCATATAGCCGCCATGCCGTGGGCCGACCCCGAGCGCATGGCCATATACGGATGGAGCTACGGCGGATTTGAAGCGCTGATGGCTGCAAGCGCACAAGATGCGCCCTACGCTGCCTGCATCGCCATAGCCCCGGTCACCGACTGGCGATACTACGACACGATATACGGCGAACGCTTCATGCAGACCCCACAGCAAAACGATGAGGGATACAATGCCGGCTCGCCCGTCAATAAAGCCGCCAACCTCAAGTGTCCGCTGCTGATAATGTGCGGCACCGCTGACGACAACGTCCATCCGGCCAACACCTACGAGTATGTCTCGCGACTCCAGAGCCACGGCATATTGTGCGACATGATGGTTTTCCCCAACATGAACCACAGCATCAACGGATGCAACAGCCGCGCCGTCGTCTTCGCCAACATGTTGCGCTTCCTCCAACGCCAATTCAAGTAAAACCTTCCCGAAGGACAAATACCGAAAAGAAAGGAGGAAAATAGTCACTAAGGTCCTTAAGGTCCTTAAGGTCCTTAAAGTCGCTAAAGTCGTCCATGCCCATTCCACATTCCACATTCCACATTCCACATTATCTCTGCATCACCGGGCCGACAGCCTGCGGCAAGACACGCCGCGCCGTGGCACTTGCACGGCATCTCGACGCCGAAATCATCAGCGCCGATTCGCGACAGGTGTACCGCAATATGGACATCGGCACGGGCAAAGACCTTGACGAATACGGCGATACGCCATATCACCTGATAGACATCGCCGATGCCGGCGAAAAATACAATCTCTACCGCTATCTGCAAGACTATGATGCGGCCTACGCCGACATACGGCGTCGCGGCCGCAATGCCATACTATGCGGAGGCACGGGAATGTACCTCGAGGCGGTACTCAGCGGCCTGCGGCTGCCCGAAGTACCCGTCAATGCGGCTCTGCGCGACAGCCTGAGCGGCTGCACCCTGTCCCAACTGACCGAGCGGCTGGCATCGATGAAAACCATGCACAACACCACCGACGTAGACACCGTGGCACGCGCCATACGCGCCATCGAAATCGAGACCTATTACCTCGAACACCCCGAAGCGGCACAGGCCGCGCGTGTCGATGCCTCCCGACGCCCCGAGGCACTGATAATCCTGATGGACATCGACCGCGAAAGCCGCCGTCGCCGTATCTCCGAGCGACTGCGCACGCGCCTGGACGACGGCATGGTCGAAGAAGTGCACGCCCTGCTGGACCGAGGCGTCGACCCGGAGACGCTGCTGGCTTACGGTCTCGAATATCGATACGTAACGCTATACATCACCGGACAAATGAAGTATGCCGAGATGGTGCAATCGCTCGAGACGGCCATACACCAATTTGCCAAGCGCCAAATGACGTGGTTCCGAGGCATGGAGCGCCGCAGCTTCACCCTCCATCCCATACCATGGGACATCCCCGATGAAGACTTTATCGCCCGCGTCGAAGCCCTGCTACAAGAGTTCCCGCAACCCAAAAGTCCCTAAGGACCCTAAAAAAAATAAGATTATGCGACACAAGCAGCTTTTCAAGACCTATGTATGGCTTGTCGAGACGGTATACCGCTTCGGACCGCTGACTTTTGACGAAATACGCGACCGCTGGGAATACTCGTCCCTATACGAAGGAATTTCGATGGCTCGCACGTCCTTCAATCGCCACCGCGACGAAATCGAAGACATCTTCGGCATCCGCATCGTCTGCGACCGCTCGAACAGCTGCCGCTACAGCATCGCCGACCTTAGAGTCCCGGACCGAAATTCGGTCCTGAGTTGGATGGCTAACACTCTGTCTCTGAATAATATCATTGCCGAAAACCGAGCGGTACACGACCGCATACTTCTCGAACCGGTGCCTTCGGAGGGCGAAACTCTGCGATGTGCCATCGAGGCGATGAAGACTTCGCGTATGATTGGCATCGAATACCACAAATACCAGTCGGAAGAAATCTTGCATTACGAAGTCGAGCCGTATTGTGTCAAGTTGTACAACCGCCGGTGGTATGTACTTGTGCGCTTTCCGCTCAAAGACGACTTCCGCATACTATCTTTTGACCGCATTTGCCGGCTCGAAGTTTTGCCTAAAACTTTTGTTATGCCCGAAGATTTTAGCGCCTCGGAGTTTTTCAAGGACTTCTACGGCATATATTACGACCCGGCCATTCCGATGGAACACGTGACCATACGCGCTTATGGCAAAGAGCGTTACTACGTGCGCGACCTGCCCATACATCCGACGCAGACCATCGTTGGCAGCGGCGACGACTATACCGACTACGAAATACGGCTGCGCCCCACTACCGATTTCAAGGCCTACCTGCTTTCGCAGGGCGAATGGCTGCATGTACTTGCGCCGCAGGCACTTGCCGAGGACATCGAGGCCCGACACCGCGCCGCCGTTCACCGAAGGCCTGACTGACACGCGACACTCTTGTCCATAGTTTTTGTCGCCGATATGGTGCATCACACGCAATTAGTCGTATTTTTTTCCCTGTTTTTTTGATTGTACCACGTTTTGGGTCAATGTCACGGTAATTTTGTACCGTCAAACAAAAGAAACAACAATACGTCATGGAAAAAAAGAAACTCTATTACATGGACTGCCACGTGGCCGGACGCATGTATCACGATGCCGACGAAGTGTGGGACAAACTGAAAATCGGGACAAAACTTCATCTGGTACGCGAAGCAGACAACCGCTACGACCCCGAAGCCATCGCTATCGTCTATCGCGACGAAGGACCGCAAGAGGACATGGAATATCTTGGACATCACGACAATCCACTGATGTATCAGGAACGTCTTGAGAACAATGACGACTGCGAAGAATACCTGATAGGCTAAGTGCCGCGCTGCCACAACACGCAATTGTCCGGCTTCTTCGATATGGGCTGGGGCGATATTTTCGAATGTCGCATCTGCAAGATAGACCCCGAGGCCCATCCCGAGCAGCAGCTCCGCGTCACCATCAAAATCAAGCGCAATCCCCGCGCCGACAGATAAACAGATAAGAAGCTCTATCAAAATCTAAGAACCTTAAAACATAGACAGGGCGGACGCCGTGGAAAAAGCGTCCGCCCTGTCTGTATCTTAGGGTATGGTCATTGCGGCTGTGGGGGCTTTAGGGACCTTAGGGACTTTAAGGACCTTAAGGACCTTAGGGAAGAATGACGCGCCGGGCTAAAGCCCTCGGATAAAAGAATGCGCAGTCCACAGTGTGCAGCCCGCAGTCCACAGTCGACATTATTTGGCGGCGGTGATTTTCAGGGTTGAGCCGGCGCTGTGGGCGGTCAGGTCGGGAGCTTGGTCGCAGGTGACGACGGCTACGCCGGAGGTGTAAGTGCCGGCGACGGTGGCATAGAGCTTGTACTCGTAGACGTACACACCTTTGGGCATATAATATATGTAGAAATTGGTGCGATCCGGGCGGCTTTCGCGGTAGGCGCCCAGCGAGTTGTTCCACACGTATTGCGACACTTGCTCTTGCGGGATGAGGCCGGCAGGACGCTCGTCGGCTACGGTGATGCAGCTGTAAGGTCGGTCGGCCTTGATGGTGAGACGTACGGTGACTGTCGAACCGACGGGGACTTCGGTGTCGTCTCGAATGGCGTATGTCTTGCCGTCGGGGGCGGTGACGGTGAGCATCTTGTCTATGGAAATTTCGCCGTCGGTGAATGCGTTAATCTTGGAAGCCTCAGCGGTGTATACATCGGTGACGGCGCCGTATGCCGGAACATTCGAGCGCTTGTCCAGCGTCAGTCTCCCGGCGCCGGTGTCGGTGATGGCGGTGTCGATTATGCCTTTGCGTCCGTCCATATCGGATATGGCTACGGGCCGTCCGCCGAAGGTGGCGTATGGTGCTACGGGGTCGGAGGCCCATGAAGTGCCGCTGTTGATGAAGGCGTCCACAGTGTATGCCGTGATGGCGCTGTTGCCCCAATCGGTGCCTTGGCGGCGTACAATCAGGTATTCGCGTATGGCATCGGTCTGTGCGGACTGCCCGGTGACGGCGCCGTAGGCTTCGAGGAGATTGCCGTAGGTGAGCAGGTCGCGGACATTACGGAATTCCATGCCTTTGCCGGGGCGATGTGTGCCGAATTGGTCAAGCGAGCCGATGATGGTACGGGCCATGGCGCGGTTGCCGTTGTAATGGAGCACCAGTGCGGCTACGGCCTTGTCGTGTACCGAGAATTTCTTCCAATTTTTGATGATATGCTGTACGGTTTTGTCGATGACCTGACGGCCGTTGAGGCTCGGCGCGGGAGTGTCCCACGCGGGGCGCAGTGCGCCGTAGGTGTAGTCCGGCGCCTCGACACGTTCGTCCGCATAGCGGAGCGCTCCGGTGCACAGGGCATCGATGTCTGCGGTGTCGTACCCGGCCATACGCAGTGTGGCTATGCGGTCCAGGACGAAGAGCGTGGCCCAGAGTGACGATTCGCTGCACCATTTGCCCCAAGATAGTCCGCCGTCATGGCGTTGGAGGTCGGCGAGGACCTTGACGGCTTGGCGGCGTATATCGCGTGCCTGCTTGACGTCCACGGGGATGTCCAGCTCGGGATGAGCCTTGTGCAGGCTCAGGGCGATGACGGTGCCGAAATAGGTGTTGGCGGCGCAAATGGCCGTGGATGAAGGCATTTCGGTGATGGAAGGCAATGCTTCGACGACGCTCCACATGGGATTGGCGGTGAAGTGTAGCGAGCGTACCGCATCGCTGCCTTCGATGGCCGGGAGCTCGAGCGATAGGATGCTGTCGGCGGCACCGAGATAGAAGTTGCGACTGTCCGTGACGCGTGCACTCGATGCCAGCAGCGGTATGGCGTATTGCTCGCCGTCGCCCGAGACGTCATTGGCGGCGCGTACACGGAAGCCTAAGCTGTCGGCTTCGGCGAGCGTCAGACGCGGAGATATTTCCATAGAGATGATGCCCGAGGCTCCGGCGGCCAAGTCGAGGTCGAATTTCCGTGAATCCAATACCGAGTCGGTTTTGACGTCAAAGACTTCGGCCACGGCGGAGATGCACGCAGGGGCTTCGGTGTTGTTGGTGATATTGGAGAGGAATTCGGCGCGGTCGCCGCGACGGATGAATTGCGGAACGACAGCCTTGACTATCAGCGGCTTGATGGCGGTAACAGTCTGCTTTATCGAGGCGGTGCGCATGTCCGTGGTCCATGCCGTGGCCGTGAAATGCCATGTCGAGGGCGTGGCCGGGATGTCCACCTTCACATCGGCGTATCCATCGCGGTCTGTCGTCAGGGTCGGCAGCCACAGGGCATTCAAGACGTCGTCCTTACGGAACTCGACTTGCGACAAGACGCTTTCACGCGGAGTCTCGGCCGCGCGGCTGTCTATTCCGTATGCAACTACAATTTGATCAAGAAGAGCGGGAGCTTCCGCAGCATTCGCCATTTGGACACCGGCCATGTCTCCGGCCAACTCGTAGCACTCTTCTTCTTCCAAACTATTCTCTCTCTTGCTTGCCTTGTACATTCTGTTGCCGTACATTCTGTTGCCTACGCCACGGGTAATTAAGCGAGGTGTGTCATATACCCATCTCGGCAAATCGAGGATGAGAACGTCCGATAATTCGGGGTAGATGGAGGTGCTAAATCCGCTCACACGATAATACGGCCAATCGATGTCCAGGTCGCGTCTGTATCCGTAGTCGGCCAAAGCCGGGCGCAGGGTGTTCATCGAATAGAATGTCAGGATACGCGTATCGTACATATTCAGGGCCAGGGCGGCGGGCACACCGCGGCCGTCGGCATCAACGGTGCGCAGTCGCCATTGCTCATGGGCTCCGGCTGTAACTTTGTCGCGGAAGGTCTCGGTGATGATGCGCATCTTCGGCTTCTCGTGCTTGGCGCCCAAAGTCACTGTTTCTTGGCAGTTTTTCCCATCGCGTATGCCTACGATGTACACCACTCCCGAAGCATCATCGCCGAGAATGTTGTAGAGGTTGACGCGGTGCCATCCTCCCTTGAATTGGCGGATGACGGGCGTGCCTTTTTCGGCGGCAAAAAATACGTGGATGTCCTTATTGCCGTTTACGCCTAATGTCAGGATGCCGTCATCGAGGCGAGTGTCAGGCGTCCATATCATTTCACCGTCGGGCGTGACGTTGACCTTGGTGTCGTAGACATATAGGTTAGTCTCGGCTTTTGCCGCAGTAGAGTCTTGTGGACAAATTTCCAAAGTGTATGCTCCGGGGTCAATCTTGGAGAAGTCCAACGTTTGTTCGCCTGTTGTGGCAGTGCCACGGCGCACTATGCGACGGACATCGCTGTCATACGCGTTTTCCGTTTCGCTGTAAACCTCATCGTTTTCCTCCGACCTTAAGACCCAAGTGATGGCGGCGTCCTTGATTTCGGTCTTATCGGGGGCGGTCATCTTGACTTTCACCGCCACGGGTTTGGAGGCACCAATGCGGTCGGTTTTCTTGCCGTCTTGCCAAATCTCGAAATCAATTTTGTTGGGAAATATGGCATCAAAGCTGAAGTTCTCGCTGATAGTCGTACCCGTGGGCGTGGTCAGCGTGATGGTACCGCCGATGCATCGGTCGTAGGCGTCAGTCTTATTAATATAATAAGACAGAGAGTCTTGCGTACCATTAATACTGTCCAGACGCAACTCGAAGCGTCCGTCGGCGCCGGTGGTCACGGTGTCGCATATTTCGTCGTCATCCTCGTCCTTGAATGTCACGGTGGCACCGGCTATGGGCAGGCCGGCATAGGTGGAAGCCAGGCCGCGTATCACAGCCGAATTGGATGCGTAGTCCGGTATGGCTGTCAGCGAGTCCAGTCGTGCTTGCGGAAGGCTGAAGTCGCCGACGGTGAAGGGCGCAACGTCCAAGGCGTTGTCGCACCGAACATATATGCTGTGCCTACCCATACGCGTGTCCTCGGGGATGGTGAAAGTGCCTGTGGCGCGTCCGTATTCGTCGGTGACGGCCGTGGCCTCGGCCATGGTCTCCGTGTCAGAGTGCAATTCGGCGGAGACTTTGACGCCGGGCAGAGCCTTGACCGTATCGGCCACTACCGTGAGCCAGCGCACTTGCTGTCCGGGGCGATAGGTGGACAGGTCGGTGGAGACGGTCATGGTGCGTGGGCTTTGGTCGTACCGCTGCTCGGGACGCACGTATATGCGCTGATTGCAATCAACTATACCTGCGGATGTTCGGTAGCATAGGTTTCCGCTTATGGACCGGGGCATTTTCACCGTTCCGTTGGCATCGGTGCGGCCCGGCGAGGTATATCGATTCTTTTTACTGCCTTTGTCCACGAGTAATTCGAGGCCTTGGACGGGCTTGCCCGAAGCGGCTTCGACCATTGTGACGAAAGTCCCGCTGTCATTGGTCGTAACCGCCGGGAGGTACTCAATGACTGTGATATCGCCATCAGCATCTAATTTTTTGCCGTTAAGTGTGACAGTGTAGCTGTAGCGGCCCACGGGCAATTGCACTGCTACGCTGTCCTTAACTTCCACCGTGGGGTCGGAGTCATTAGGGTTTAAGGCAACGGTCTTGACAGGCTTCACCTTATGGCTGATGCGGTATCCGTTGTATTTGTAGAATCGCAGTTCGATGGTCTTGACATTTCGAACGGTGTATTTCAGGATGATGTCTTGGCCGACTATGCCGACTTTTTGTATGGGATGTATCGAGATGCTCGGCTTGGTGAAGTCGGCGATAGCATTCGTGGTGTAAGGCTCGACCCACGTGCCCTGTACGCCTTGAGCGAGGTCTTGGAGCATGGCAAGATACTCTTTTCCTCCGAGGATGGCGGAGATGTTGATTCCGATGGTCAGTATGGTGTAGGCTATGATTTCGCTGTTGGGATTGGCCTTATACTTGTTCCAAAGGTCGAGCATGGCCTTGGGCATCTTCTGATAGTCGGTGGCGGAGAGCTTCTCAATCTTGGCCTTCCACATCATCCACGGGGCGGAGCCTTCGGTGTGTTTGGCAAGGACTTGTTCGCGGACTTTGATGGTCAGCGAAGGCGAATGTATCAGGTCGCCTTCTAATATCTTGGATGCGACAAAATCGCATACTGCGGGGTAGTATGTGCGCGTGAAGCGGTCGGCCTTGACGGCTTTGGACCACTGCTCCAAGGAGGTGTCGTCGGCGACTTCCCATGCCTCGGCGAGCAGCGAATCCACTACTTGCGTAAAGGCATCTCTGTCCCATTCGGCGATGTCGGCGGGACGCGGCCCTTCGGGGAGGGTGCGTCCGCTCATGTTCCAACGGTAGTCCATCCGATATTTGTTGTAAAGTTCGGCGGCATAGAGGTTGAACATGGCCTTGGCGTCGGGTGTTTTCAGGCGTGCGCCGTATCGCATGACTTCGGCTATGGAAGTCTTGAGCGAATCGGCGTCTATGGATTCGGCGGCTTTGGTCTTTTGCATCAAAGCCAACAGCTGCACGGGGGCGTCGCCGGCTTTGACGGCCTGAGCCAAAGCGGCATCGGCATCGCGTATCACATCGCGCGGATAGGCGAAGTCCGGTTTTTCGAATGTCGAGGAGGCTGAAATTGACATTACGATAAAAACCATTGATATTAAAGTGATTAAAAAACGGCCGGAGCCATTATCGAAGGTTCGTTGTATTTTCATTGTTTTAGGCGCTTAGGTTGGAACAATGTGAATTGTGGAATAATGGGAGTGATGGGAATAATGGGGGCGATGGGATATTTCCTATAATTCGTATAGTTTCCATTAATACCCGGAGGAGCTTTTGTCAGCCGATGGTTCGACGCTCGAATGCGTCGATGTACGACCCGGGAGTGATATTGAAGATGTTTATATGTCGGCGGCGTGCCCATGCTTCGAGCAGGTGATAGCTGCGGAAGGCGACGTAGAAGCTGTGCACGATGTCGTGCAGCCGGTATCCGCGGTAGGTTGTGTCCACGCGTTTCTGCTCGGCGGCATCGTCTTTGTAGAAGTGCGGCTGCACGGAGATGACGTTATTGTCGTCGTCCACGACGATGGTGCGCATCCACGAGTGGTCGGCACCGGCGACGTATATAGTGCCGAATCCGAGCCATGCAGCGGCCATAATGGCCGGTATCAAGACGTTGCGCGGGCGCGGCATCCCCAAGCGGTGCGTGTAGGCCCAATGTGTCAGCCAAGTCCAGCCTTCGAGGCCTACGGCGTTGATACACAGGGTGTGTATATGGGGATTTGCGGTGATGGCCGGGTCGAGGGCGCCGACTTTGCCCCGGGGCACTATCAGCACCATGTCCCAGTCGACATCGGCCAATGCGCGGCGCAGGCGCTGCATATTGGGGTTGGCCGAGGGGGCGAAGAACAGCGGATCTACCATGATGTAGTACCAGGGTCGCAGGCGCGTGAATTCGGGCGCTATGGCGGCAAAATTGACGGCCATGGTCGGCATGGACGTCAGGGTCTCGCCGTGCTCGGCTATGGTCTGCGCCAGCGACGGGCCGTTGCCCATGACTATGATGGCATCGCCACGGGCATCTTCGCAACGCGGCCATGGGCGTGTGCAGCGCGAGAGCAACAGCATCTTGGCCATGCTCTTGAGCGAGGGCCCGGTCTGTGCCACGGCGTGTGCTATCTTAGATGTCGTCTTGGACATATTGGTGAGTGTTAAGTCGTTGGACGACGTTAATCATATCGGTGGAACGGCCCTCGGCTTCGAGGACGCGGCGCACGCGACTGTCATCAAAAGTCAGGCTGCGCGTCAACGTGCCGTAGTAGCGGCGCCCATAGAGCCATCGCGCCCAGCGTGGTCGCAGCGTGCCCACGTTCTTGTCCTTCATACGGTGGGCGATGGCGTTTATAAGCGCGTCGATTGTCGTGTCGGTGCCGTCGGTGATGTTGTAGATGCCGGGGGCGTCTTGCAGCTCCACGCTCAGGCGGGCGACGTCTATGGCGTGTACGACGCTGATGGTGGCCGAGTTGCCGCTGATGTGCATCAGCATGCCGCGAGCGATGCCGCGAGCGATGCGCATGGGCAGTCCCGTCATGCCGGTACCCACGATATTGGCCGCACGCAGTATCAGGCAGGGCAGCTCGTGCCGACGGCAGTAGTCGGCGAACATGACCTCGTCGCGTGCCAAGGGCGAATCGGCTTTGACCGGGGTGTCCTCGTCGCAGGCGTTGCCTTCGATGACATCGTAGATGTCCGTCGAACTTATCATCACGGCCGCATCGACGTCCACGCCCTCTTCGGGGCGCGTGATTACACGCCACTGCTCTCCGTAGGCATGGCTCAGGTATTTGACCATGAATTCGGCTCCGGGACACAGCGCCAGCAGTGTCTTCTCCGGTTGCGGCATCGGGGTGTCGCCGGGTCTTTCAATGTGTTCGGTCATCGTTGTTTGCGGCATATAAAGCTTTTTAAGACGTGTGTGTAGTGTCTGAGTATATTGAGATGCGAAGCCGGCAGGCCGTGCATCCTGAACGAGCGCAAGCGTTCGCGGTTATTGGTCACCAATCGCGAGTACCAACGCTGGGACAGGCCTCCGGTGTCCATGCACACCATATCTATGGGCAGGTAGCGCGGTCGCAGCTCGGTGTGTTCGAACAGTCGCAGCCACATCTCAAAGTCGCCGCCGACGCGGAAACCGGTGTCGTAAGGGCCTGCGACCTGTGCGGCACGGCGCGTGAGGTACAACGTGGGATGTCCCGGGGCATAGCCTTGGCGCAGCATCGCGGGCGTGAAGTGTGCCGCTCCGTAGTATCGCAGCACTTTGTCGCTGCCTGCTCGGCTGTAATGCAGGTCGCCGTAGACAAAATCGATGTCGCCTTCGTCAAAGGCTTCGGCCACCTGCGCCACCACGTCATCCGAGGCGTAGGTGTCGCCGGCGTGCAGCAGTCCTATGACATCGGCACCGGCATCGAGGGCTACCCGAATACCGCGATTGATGGCGTCGTATACTCCGGCGGGGGGCGCGGTCTCTACCATGGCGGTGCCGTTGCGGCGCTCGGCGTCCAAGACCTCGGCGGTGCCGTCGGTGCTGTCGCCGTCGATGATGACGTGCAGGATGTCCGCATAGGTCTGGCAGCGTACCGATGTGATGGTACGGCGCAGGCCTTCGACATTATTGCGAGTGATGGTGATGACGGCTATCTGCATCTTTTATCGGTTTTTGGGTTGTTATAGCTGTTATGGCTGTTATGGCTGTTATAATAATAACGGCTGCGGCTACCGGATTATTTCACTCGGTGGGTGGAAAGGTGATGCTTTGCATGATGTAGCAGGAGACGAGTACCACCAGCAGGGCGACACCGGCCCAGGACATCCAAGTGCGTATCGAGTACTTGGGTCCGAGCACGGCGAGGGCCACGGCGGGAGCCACCGTGGGCACGGCCATGAGTCCGTAGCGCGAGATGGTGCCGCCGAAGAGATAGCAGGGTATGAGCCAGCACACCAAGCTCCACAGCACCAGGCGCGTCACGGTCTTCATACGAAAGTATGGAACGGTCATATCGTACTCGTGGCGTCCGTAGAAGAGGTAGTAGAAGGCCATAAGTCCGAAGAGATACCACGGATAGGCTATATGGGCGTAAAAGGACGTGGGCCCGTAGATGATGTCGCGTCCCCAGTTCCATGGAAAGGGTATGAGGAATTGCACGGCGGCGGTCACCGGCAGCATCATCACCTTGTAGTACACGGGGAGGTCAGAGTAGTCGCCGATGATGTTGTAGTAGGCCAATTGGTTGGGGGCATCGTAGCGTATCCATTCGTTGGACATCCCTATATTGATAATTCCTCCGGCATCGGGGGTGATTTGGGCGATATTGCCCACGCCCCACAGCAATATGCAAAATCCGGCGCACAGTCCTATATATGTCCAGGCCTTTCGGCGTCCCTCGGCATCGACGGCGGCGGGGAGGATGCACATCACAGTGCCTATAGCCATGGCCAGCAGCATATTGGGGCGCACCAGCAGGAGCATGACCGCGCCTATGTACACGGGCAGGACGATGCGGCGGCAGCTGCCGTCGCCGGAAGATGCAAATCCGACGCCGACAATAGCAAAGGATGCGCACACCCAGGCGTCCTTGATTAGCAGCGTGCCCGAAGTCAGGAAGTAGCACACGGCGGCACAGCAGGCCATGGATACGGCAGCAATACGGCGGTCGGCGATAAGACGCCAGGCGATGATGCCCGAGCAGAGTATGGACATGAGCGTGGCGGCCATGCTCACCATAAGTCCGGCGGTGACGCTGATGCCGGTTAGGGACATGACCACAGCGATAATGCCGCCGTACATTCCGTAGGTGGGGGGTATGGCCTCGCCGCCGGCGTCCAGGTGGAATAGTGCGTCATTCCACGTGCGCCATGCGTCGCTGTTGTAGAGCACGGGGGCGGCATCGGTGCCGCCGCTGCCTATGGTGAAGTAATTGACATTGACCACGATGCCTATGGATAGGAGGGTGGCGGCTCCCAGCAGTACGTAGGCGCCGAGACGCGAGGCGCCGCCGCACAGAAAACCGTATACGGCAAGGGCGGCCGCGGTGATGCCTGCAAATCCGGCAAAGGCCATCGGCGGGACGCCGGGCACGAAGTACATACATACGGCAACGGCCAGGGCGGCCGCGGCGCACGCGGCTATGAATGTCTTGGGTATATGTGCAATCTTGTTCATCTTACGTTGTTTTTTTATATCTTTGTGGTGCAGCGTCTTGGCGGATGCACTGTCTTGGCTCTTACGGCTGTTATAGCTCTTACGGCTGTTATGCTCTTACGGCTGTCTTGGCTATGCCCTACCCTGCGCTTGGTCGCGGAGGGGGTCAGAATTGCACCACCAGCTCGGCTACGAGGCGGTTGCCGTGGCCGTCGTCGGGCGCTCCGCCATGTCCCCAAAAGACTTTCTCGAAGTTGAGACGCAGCAGGGCATTGACCTTGCCGTAGGTGTAGTCCAAGGCCGAGCCCAGGGTCAGGCGCTGTCGCGAGGGCATGGTGGTTTCGAGACGCCCCTGCTCATCGACACTCTTGCCGTCGGAATGTGCGGAGATTGCATCGAAGCGCCCTTGGATACTCCAGCGGTCGAAGATACCGACCTTGGCGGGTATGTCCCAATCGGCAAAGATGTTGAAGACGTTGGACGAGGCGTGGGCATCGTGGGTGTAGATGGTGCGCATGTACTCGGCTTCGGCACGCAGCGTGCCCACGGTGACGATGGCCGAGGCGCCCCAGAGGTTCATGCGCACGCTCCCGGGCTCTATGGACTCGAAGCCGGTCTCGAAGCGCAGCCAGTCGGCAGCCTGCTGCGAGACCTTGACGGCGTAAGCGTAATCCTTGCTCCAAACGTCGTGGTCGGAGATGGTGGCGCTGTTGAACATCCCGGCCTCGATGTAATTGGCGCTGCCCCAGGGCAGTGTGTAGCGTCCTTTGATGCCGACGGCGCGGACGTTGTTGACGTACTTGCCCAGGTACGAGCGGTTGGCGAAGTAGTATGTCCCGGGGCCGCGGAAGTTGTCCGTGCCGAAGGGTATGCGGAATTGTCCGGCTTGCACAAACCATCGCGAGCCGATGTCGATGCGAGCCCAGACATCGAGGACTTTGACCGAACCTTTGTCGCAGAAGTCGGTGTTGAGGTAGTATCGCAGGCGCGGAAGCACACGCCCGGAGAGGTTGACGCGGGCGTTGCGTATCTGGAAGCGTCCCTCGCCGTTGTCCGTATCGACTTCGTAGCGTGCACGAGCCACGCCGTGCACTTCGGGGATGTAGAAACTGAGACCTCGAGCGGCGCTGTCGCCGACTTCGGCGCCCACAGCGGCCATAGGCGTCAGAGCCCAGGCCAGTATGCTGTATATGTAACGCTTAATGTGCATTGTATTGTCTGCTGTTTTTAGCTGAGATGACTGTTATAGCTGTTATAGCTGTGATGACTATTATGGGCTTGGGCGGCGTGGCGTCCGTGCAGATACAGCTGTATCGAATTGATGATATTCTGCCAGGCGATGTATGCCGCCGGCGCCACCGAACTCACGGGGTCGAAGTATGTCCAAGCCATCCAGACGGCCAAAACGGTGTTCTTCTGCGCCAAGCCCTGCGCCCCGACAACGCGGTCGCCGCAACGACGCCCTATGGCACGTCCCACGGCAAATTGTATCAGGCACAACACCAGCGCCACCAGCGCCAAGGCCACCATGCGCGGAATCTCGGAGGCGGGCTCGGCCATGACGAAGCTCACCGAGCGGCCCACGACGATAATCAGCGAAACGGACCAAATGTAGAACGATACGGCCTGATGCCGCCCGAGGTAGGCATGTACGCCGGGAGTGATGCGCCGCAGCACCATGGCCACGGCCAAAGGTGCCAAAATCAAGGGTATTACGCGCCACGCTATGGTCGCGAAGGTGCCGAGGAAGTCGATATGCACATCCGAACCCATGACCGTGAACAGCGGCGGAACAAGCAACGCCGCCGCCACATTCGACACTATGGCGAATGTGGCCTGCCGCGGTATACTGCCCCCGAGCATACCCACGATGACGGGCGCCGCCGTGGCCGTGGGACAGAACACGCAGATGAAAGCTCCCTGTGCCACAACACGATCCACGGGCAGCAACCCCAGATATACGACCACGCCGCCCAGAACCTGCACCGCCGCAAGCAGCCACGACAGCCGCGTAATGCGTATATTGTCGAAGGGCACCTTGCAGAAAGTCACCAGCAGCATCGCAAATATCAGATACGGCGCCAAAAAGGCCACCGCCTCCATATAGTCATGGAACAGTGCGCCCGTGCTCATTGCTATAATCAGCATCCAAGGCTTGATGCGTCGTATGACGTCATTGGCTTTCACGATTGCAAAGTTACTAAATAATGTGGAATGTGGAATGTGGAATACAAATTCGACATTACCGAGGGCGCAGCCATTATCGCCGGCGGTCGCGGCCGCCGAGGAAGATGACGTTGCAGCCGCCGCGCAGACGACTGGCCACGCGGTCGCCGTAGCGGTGCTCGAAGTCCTGTCCGAAGATATTGATGTTGGAGGTGGCCATAGTGAGCATATCGTCGTGGTCGCCGCGTGCCTCGATAAGCTGACGCAGCGGCTCGCGTCTGACGCCCATATACACGGCTTCACATGCGGGTTCGCTGCCAAGGTCTTGTATGCAGACTATGGGGGCGCAGGCTTCGCCGGTCATAGGCGAAGCGCCGCGGCATCCGCGTTCCCAGGCCTCGGCGGCGCTCAGAAAGGACCAAGAGATGCGCCGCTCGGTGTCGCCGAAGTACATCGTCGAGGGACTTAGGCACGCAAATTTCAGCATCACGCGCATCATCAGGCTTTTGCCCGAGCCGGTGGTGCCGCACAAGTATATGCCCTTGCAGAGGTCGCCACGGGTATACTCGGTGCGGTTGTCGCTGATGGTGATGGCCTCCATAGCCGGGTCGCCTACAACCCAGCGGGCCATTTGTAGGTAGGCCCAGCGGTTGTCATCGTCGATGACGAAGCGGTCGGTGTAGTGGCGTCCTATGGCCTCGATATAGGCCATGGCGGTGTCCTCGTTGAGCGTCATGGGGACGCTGCGGCGTATGCCGTGGCGGCCGTAGCCGTCCATGAGCGCGGCTACTCGCGCCGCGATATTGTCTTGTGCTATACTGCTTTTCATAGTAATCCGTCTTTTAGCGGGCTTAGTGGATTTAGGGGATTTAAGGGCCTTAGGGGCCTTAGGGTCTTTAGGGTCCCTAAGGTCCTTAGGGTCTTATTCTGCACAGCCCGATTCCACATTCCACATTCCACATTCGACATTATCATGGCATTCCACATTCCACATTATCGTGGCTTTATCTCTGTGGCAGGACGAAGCCTTTCCACTGG
>ENA-ORPK01000785-ORPK01000785.1-human-gut-metagenome-genome-assembly--contig:-NODE-785-length-27916-cov-12.788629_pt1 | contig 27916 bp, 23 predicted proteins | sample MGYA00242139_ERZ509068 | MGnify/ENA primary metagenome ERZ509068 (study PRJEB26280, sample SAMEA2338687) | human gut metagenome | biome: human gut; feature: human-associated habitat; material: faeces... | reverse complement strand
AAAAGTCGTTATGACCGCAGGCTGTATTTCGAGAACCCACTGACATAACGACTTTTATTTCCAATATTTAGGGAGATAGGCAATGCGGCAAATCAAAATTTATGAAGCTACTACATTTTTGTGGATTTTTAAGATTATGTCTTAAATATTCTGTATACGAGAAAAGGGTGGAAAAAATTCCACCCTGCTCGACGGTTATATGACGTACGCCGCAATCAAAGAATAAGTGCGGGAAAACGGCGAGGCCATTTCTTTAACCTGAAAATAGTATAGTATTTTACTCCTACTTTGTCAAGAAAAATGTATGACAATAATAATTATTTTTCGATGATTTTTTCCGGATAAGGTCGATTTTATATACAAATGTGCATATATAATGGACTAAGAACGTGAACAGTGATTTTTTGTATACAAAATCATTGTATAAATATTCATATTGAGATTTATGACCGTAGAAAATTTTCTTAGGCTGTGTAAGGTCCAATGACGAAGAAATTGGCTGTGGCCTTGCAGCAAACCTGTCCCTGGTCGTCTACAATCTCTGTTTCGCAGACCAGGGTTTTGCGTCCATTATGAATAATTTTTCCTGTAGCCTGTATAGTAGTACCCTCTGGTACAGCCTTAACAAAATACATATTCATGGACTGGGTAACAACCTTTTTGTTGACTGAGAGGCAGGTAGCACCCATAGCGGTATCTGCCAGACTGGCCAAAGCTCCTCCATGAGTAATATGATAAAAATTTGAAAGCTGATTTTGAGCTTTCATAGACAGAGTAACCTGTCCAAATTGGATTTTTTTTAATTGTATCCCTAACAATTGTACGAAAGGATTGTTGTTATAGAAGTTATTTAGATGCTCTGAAAAATCGGGATTAGTTGTAGATGTCATAGAAAGAACCTCCTTTAAGATGTTAAAAAAGGCGAACAGTGCCAGGCCAAGAAAAAAATTTTCAAAAATTTTTCCAGAAATTGACCAGGATTCATGATTTATTATAGCATAATTTTTATTTATATGACGCCTGAAAGATTGGTTTTTTGGCTTGTGTATTATGTGCAAATTTTGGAGTTAAAAACAAGAAAACATGATGACATGTGCCATAACAGAAAAGTGCTTTCTGGGAAGCCTGAGAGGGCAACCAGAAGTAAGAACCTGCCTATTATGGTTTTGTCATCATGTTTTGGTAGTTAAAGGAAAATTGTTTGGCTAAATTTGTCTGAAATTATTTTACATTCATGGACAAATCAATAAACATATTAGCCATCTTTACCTTCTGGAGTATCTCCTCGGTAACAACATCCCCTGTTTTGGCCAGAACAACACCAGTAGCGGAAACAATGTCCTTGGTTACAGTCTTGCCTAACAGGAAACGGCGATGACGCTCCTCAGTGGCTTTGTCTGCCATCTGAGCGGCAGCATCAACGGTCTTTGGAGCCTCAGTCTTAGGAGCTTCCTTAACCTGTGGCTTTGGAGCCTCAGCCTTAGGGGCTTCCTTAATCTCAACTTTTGGAGCTTCAGTCTTAGGAGCTTCCTTAACCTCAACCTTTGGAGCCTCAGCCTTAGGAGCTTCCTTAACCTCAGCCTTTGGAGCCTCGGCCTTAGGAGCTTCCTTAATTTCAGCCTTTGGAGCCTCAGTCTTAGGGGCTGCTACAGCTGGAGTCTCAACAGGAGCTATAATTTCAGTTTTTTTTTCAAAATCGGAGTCAATAACAGTAACCTGCTTACCGAAGATGGAAATCTGCTCAGAAACAATCTCGGAAAGACTGCCGTCGCGGCCTTCGATTTCGCATTTCTCAATCTTGCCGTTATCGCCAATGTAGATTTCAACTACCTTGCCCTGAATGGTACCGGACTTGGTGATGGCCTTGGTGCCAATAATCTTGATGTTGGCATCCATCATAGCCTCATAGTCACCAGCATCCTCCAAAGTAAGGATGTTTTCGCTGTTGGTAATTGTTACGGCATCCTCGCCGATAGCAATTACAGAGGAATATGGCAGCAGCTTAACGCCTCTGTACCAATCCTCATCCTCAATGGTAATAGCAGCAACACTGCCGTTTGGAGCATCTATGAGCAAAGATTTGCTCATACCAAGCTCCCGGCCTTCAGTAATACTGATTACTGGCAAGCCAATAATTTCAACACTTTTTTTCATGGGAATTCCTCCTGAAAATATATTAAGGTGTAGCTTCCATTCTAATCCTCAGGGGATTGGGTGGAAACTGCACTATGGGAAATTGACTTAAGTTGGGCTAAGTAATTCTGGAAATTCTGCTGGTAGGCAGGGCTTTCCTGAATTGCTGGAAGGTCCATAGCATTATGGACACAATCAATGGCTTCCTGATATCTGCCCTGGGATTTGTACAGGTTAACCATATCTATAATGATAAAAGGAGCATAATCGTCGTTGCGATATTGCTCTAAGGCTGTGCTGTAGGCTAAAAGAGCCAGCTCATAAGCCCCTGCTCCAGTCTGGGCAAAGGCAAAGTCCAAAAGGGCATCCATAGAATCCAGTCCTTCTGGCAAAGTAGGCAGAGGTGCCTCCTCCGCCTGCGGGGCTTCAGCCGTGGTTTCAGGTTCTTCTGTCACTTTGGCTTCGGCTGTGGTTTCGGGTTCTTCTGCCACTTCGGCTTCAGCTGTGGTTTCAGGTTCTTCTGCCACTTCGACTTCGGCCATGATTTCAGGTTCTTCTGTCACTTCGGCTTCAACCATTGTTTCAGGTTCTTCTGCCACTTCGGCTTCGACCATTGTTTCAGGTTCTTCTGCCACTTCGGTTTCGACTATTGTTTCAGGTTCACTTGTCGCCTGAGTGATTTCATTATCTTCACTAGGGGCACCATGAACAGCCAATCTGCTACGCCTGTATAACAAGTACTTATTATAGCAGGTTGTGCCGGTGGCTGCAAAAATAATCATTGTGCCTAATATATAATAGTAGGTTTTTGTCAAAAAAGGATTTACCCGGATTGCCATAAAGTTGATAATCAGGGCGGAAACACCACATAGTACCAAGGCAGAAAGAGAAATATCTGCTCCCAGCTTGCGGGCTATTTTATAAATGGATATAATGCAGACCGACATAATGGAGGCTGCTATTACAAAAAATTCCAAAATACACACCACGATTTATTATTGCTTATTTATTATATCATATGACAGATTTATAATCCTGCCAAATTTCACTAAAAATATTATAACAAAAAACTTCATTTCATGATACTTAAATTTCGTTTTACATTATTTTTTTTTGTTTGTATTGTTTTTCGCTTGCAAATATCACACAATACTTGTACAATAATACAGCAGATAAATTTTCGCTAGAAATTTTCATTTCAGTGGCAAAATTCACTCGCCGTAAAAAAATGCCAAGATTTTTTATTAAAAAGCAGGGAATTTTGTATTGATGTCGAAATAAAACAGTAGCGAAAGTATTAAATTATATTTACAGTATAGCACAAATCAAGAAATGAGGGGTAAAAATGCGCGAAGAAAATTTCACAGTTGTTAATGCTCAGGGTCTCCATGCACGTCCAGCAGGACAGATTGCCAAGGAGGCAAGAAACTTTAAGTCCAAGGTAACCTTGTCTGTAGCTGCTACCGGCAAGAAGGCTGATGCAAAGAGCTTGATGGGTATCATGACTCTCCAGGCTAAGAACGGTACTGTAGTTACCATTACTGCAGATGGTCCTGATGAGAATGAGGCTATTGAGAAGTTCGGCGGCATGTTCAAATCCGGTTTCGGCGAAGACTAATTAGTAAAAGGGCGGAAGGACGGATATATTATGCCAGAAAAAATGCAGGGAATGGGTGCCATTCCAGGAATAGGAATCGGCTATATTATGAAGGCTGGTCAGGCACTGGATGGCTATTTGGCTGCGTATCAGCCAGGTACAGTGGAAGAGGAGCTGGAAAAGCTCAATAATGCTGTAGCCGAGGTGGCAGATATTCTGGAAAAGAGCGTTGAGCAGATGCGTGCCGTAGGTCATGATGAGCAGGCCAATATTATGGAGGCTCATTTGTTCTTGGCACAGGACCCAATGCTGACAGACGGCATGACTGATAAGGTTCAGGAGATGGGGAATGCACCAGCAGCTATTTTGGCATCTGCTGCTGAGTCTGCCAAGATTTTCCAGTCTATGGACGACGAGTATCTTCGTGAGCGTGCAGCGGATGTATTGGATGTAAGTAAGCGTATTGCAGGCAAGATTCTTGGCATCAAGGAGCCAGAAGTTGGCGACAATATGGTAATCCTCTGTGGTTATGAGGTAGAGCCTTCTGTTATTGCTTCTGTTCCAGATGATAAGATTGCTGGCGTTATTATGGGACAGGGCAGCACCACCTGTCACGCAGTAATCATTGCTAAGTCAAGAGCGATTCCTACTGTTGTAGGTATGGAGCACAGACTTGACGCTATTCCAGAAGGTGTGTTTGTTATTATTGATGGACATACCGGCGATATTTTCGTAGATCCTGATGAGGAGACTATCAAGGAGTACGAAGCAAAGCTGGCTAAGCAGAGAGCTGATGAGGAGCGTTATGCTGCTCTGAAGGATTTGCCTGCAGTTACCAAGGATGGAGTAGAGGTTCAGCTGGCTGCTAATATTGGCAGTCCTAATGATGCTGAGAATGCTGCCAAATATGGTAACAAGGGTGTAGGTTTGTTCCGTTCTGAGTTTGTATTCATGGGCCGTGAAGATATTCCGTCCGAGGAAATGCAGTTCGAAAGCTATAAGAAGGCTGTAGAGGCCTGCAATGGTGAGCTGTGTGTTATTCGTACTATGGATATTGGCGGTGACAAGCCATTGCCTTATTTGAATATTCCGCATGAGGATAATCCATTCCTGGGTTATCGTGCTATTCGTATCAGCTTGAACCGTAGAGATTTGTTTATGCCTCAGCTGAAAGCAATTCTGCGGGCTGGTGTTTATGGCAGGGCTGCTATTATGGCACCTATGATTGTTAGTGTGGATGAGATTCTGCGTCTTCGTTCTTTTGTTCGTGAAGCTATGCAGGAGCTGGAGGATGAGGGCAAGGAGTACTCCAAGACTGTTCAGATTGGTATTATGGTTGAGACTCCAGCTGCGGCAGTTATGACACCAATTTTTGCCAAGTATGTTGATTTCTTCAGCATTGGTACTAATGATTTGGTTCAGTATACCCTGTCTGTAGACCGTGTAAACCCTAATGTTGGGTATCTCTACAATCATTTCCATCCAGCTGTGCTGCAGCTGATTCAGCGTACCATTAAGTCCGCTTCTGACCGTGGCATTTGGTCTGGTATGTGCGGCGAGATGGCTAGTGATCCATATGCAGCAGTTATTCTGATGGCAATGGGTATTAGTGAGCTGAGCATGAGTGCCCCTTCTATTCCACGGGTAAAGGAAATGCTCCGTTCTGTAACCTATGAGGAGGCTCAGAAGCATCTGGCCAAGGTTATGGAAATGGAAACTGGCGAGCAGGTACTGAAGTATTTGCATGAGGCTTTGACTCACTAAGCAAAGGTTTCTGTGGATAAATCCTTGGTTGTGCACAGAATATGTGCACAATGTGGATAAGTTTGTGGATAACTTCAAATTTAATAGAAATATTAGGCAGGTATCGGATTTTCGATATCTGCCTTTTGTTGAGAAAATTTCTTGTCAGGAGGAATAATTGCCTTGATTTGTGCTAAAATAATAGGTAGTTAGAATATTATGAATTAAGGAGCGGCGGCTATGGAGATTTTTAAGAATGACTGGGGGCAGTATTTGAAGGAGGAAATGGCTCAGCCTTACTACCGGAAGTTGCGGCAGTTTTTAATTGGAGAGTATAGTACAAAGCAGGTTTATCCTGATATGTATAGTATTTTTAATGCCCTGCATTATACCTCCTATGCAGATACCAAGGTACTTATATTGGGGCAGGACCCCTATCATGAGCCAGGGCAGGCTCATGGACTAAGCTTTTCTGTACAGCCTAATGTTCCGCCGCCACCTTCTTTGGTAAATATTTTCAAGGAGCTGGAAACGGATTTGGGATGTACTGTGCCTAATAATGGTTGTTTGGAGCCTTGGGCTAGGCAGGGAGTACTGCTTTTAAACACAGTGCTGACAGTGCAGGCTCATAGAGCTAATTCTCATCGGGATAAGGGTTGGGAGATTTTTACGGATAAGATTATTTCTCTGCTGAATCAGCGGGAAAAGCCAGTAGCTTTTATTCTCTGGGGTTCCCCTGCCCGCCGTAAAAAGGCGATGATTACCAATCCACAGCATTTTATTGTGGAATCTCCACATCCAAGTCCTTTGTCTGCCTATAGAGGTTTCTTTGGCAGTCGTCCTTTTTCCAAGGTAAATAAGTTCTTAGAATCTGTAGGAGAAGAGCCGATAAATTGGCAGCTGCCTAATATCTGAAAAATAAAATAATTTTTTCTTGACAGAGATAGGTAAATGTCATATAATACTTCTTGTTCACAGCGCGTGAATACCTAGGGGTATCGCCAAGTTGGTAAGGCACTGGATTCTGAATCCAGCATTCGTAGGTTCGAGTCCTGCTACCCCTGCCATTGAGTATGAGGCACTATCTTCGGATAGTGCTTTTTTTTTCGAAATACACCCTTGGTAACTAGAGGCTGTATGGTATATGTTAGAGCTATTGGTAGAAGGAATGATTTGCTATGAAGAGAAAAATTGCCGATTTGATGGAGGCTATGATTGCCTACGATAAAGGGGATGTACGGAGAATACAGCACTTTCTTAAGGTACATGATTTGGCTGTAACTATTGGTACTTTAGAGGGATTGCCAGAGAATGAGCTGTTCATTCTGGAGGCGGCAGCCATCCTTCATGATATTGGGATTCACAAAAGCGAGGAAAAATATCATAGTTCTGCTGGCAAATATCAGGAAATAGAGGGTCCTAGCGAGGTAGAGAAACTGCTGGCTAATTTAGGTGGCTTCACCACTGGTCAAATCAACCGCATCAAATATCTTATTGCCCACCATCATACCTATGGCAATATTCAGGAGCAGGATTACCAAATTCTGGTAGAGGCAGATTTTTTGGTTAATCTTTATGAAGATGGTTCCTCCCAAGAAACTGCAGCCAAGGTATTGCAGAATATCTTCCGTACCGAAGCAGGCATTAGGCTGTTAAAAACCATGTACAATATCTAAAAAAGCATTTAACTACCAAAACCCCACTGGCCTATTTTTACAAAGGCTGGTGGGGTTTTTTAATCTTATTTTCATTATCAACATTTATATTTGTGATATAATAGAAAATGGATAATAATTTATGAAAGGTGATGAGAGGGTGCTTAATAAGAAAAAGACAGCAGGACTGCTGGGGGCAGTTATGACTGGAATTTGTTTGGTGTTTGTTGGGTTATATACATATATATCCTCTCAAAGCTTTATGGAAACAGCTGCCAGCCAGGCTGGCAGAATGGCTACAGAGCTTTTGACAACCAAAGTGGATTTGGGCAGGGTAGAGATTGTGTCCTGGCGAGAGCTGAAGGTTGAGGGCTTGGATGTATATGATAAAAAATCTGAAAAGATGGCCCATGTGGATGAAGCAGTTGTCAGGCTTAGTCCTTGGACTATGCTGGACAAATCCCTTACTGAGGGTATTAGTGAAATAGATATTAATAAAGCAGATGTAAGCATTCTCCAGCGGGAGGATGGCAGTTGGAATTATGAAGATTTGCTGTCCGAAAAGGAAAGCAGCAGCAAGTTTACGGCCAAGATAAATATCAAGGATTCAATTCTCCGCAGCAGTTATAACAACCAGCCTGTTGTGTTGGAGGATGTTAATGGCAATGTAGATATGGCCTCTTATCCCGCTATTTCCCTTAAGGCAGATTGCACAAATCAGGGAGCAAAGGCTCGGGTGTCTGCTACCCTTGATACTTCTGATATGGCCAAGGAGGGCAAGGCAGGAGGCCGTCAGACCTTCCAGCTTACAGTAGAAAATGCTGCGGTGGAAAATTATTTGCCATATTTGCCGGCAGATACCATCCCTGAGAATGTGGTTAAGAATATTTCTGGTCAGGTAAAATCCCTGCAGGTGGCAGGAGAGCGTGTCGGCCAGGAGCTTATCTATCATGGTCAGGTAGAGCTGGACCAAGGCAAATGCACCTTGCTTTCTCATGAGGTGGAAAATATTAAGGCCCTAGCTACCTTTAACGAAAAGGAGGCAAGAATCTTTGCCAGAGCAGAAACTCAGGGACAACAGGCCTCTGTACACGGCCGGATTATCCTTACTTCCGGCACACCAGAGCTGGATTTGCAGGCAGAGTCGGAGGGCTTTGAGCCAGCCGTAATTATGGAAGATATTCCTTATACCGGGGCTGTGAAATTTGCAGCTCATATTACCGGAGCTGCGGATAATCCTAGAGTGGACGCTGATTTGCAGGTGCCCCAGGGTGCTGTGCAGGGGATAGGCTTTAGCAATCTTACGGCTCGGGTTTCCTACGCTGATAGCATGGTAGTGATTCAGCAGGCTCAGGCTCAGGCGGCAGGAGGTACCATTAGTGCCACGGGCAGCTTTGATGCCAAAAGCTATGATTTTACTGGTAATGTACAGCTGGCAGGGTTTTCTGCCAGTCAGGCAGGGGCCATAGCCGCAGCTCAGGGGGTGAATACTGACTTTTCTACTGTGGCTGGTACTATAAACGGCGATTTTGCTGTAGCAGGCAATGGACACAATGTAGAACAACTGCAATTATATGGCACCCTAAAGGGTAGCCAGCTTTCCTATCAGGGGATAACGCTGGATTCGCTCAAAGGTTCCTTTGCCCGTAAGGGAGAGGTTATCTCAATAGATTATCTTAGCTGCGGCCTGCCGGGAGGTGGTTCCTTTGGTATGGAGGGCACAATTGTGCCAGATAAAACCATAGATATAGCTTTCTATGGCTCGGAAATGGATATGTCTCTCCTAAGCAATTTCCTGCCAGATGTGCCTGTGGCCGGCTATCTGGATATTAAGGGAACTATGCAGGGGGATATAAGTAATCCTATTGTGCGTGCTCAATATGCTGCTCATGATGGACATATCTATCATCAGCCCTTTGATCGTTTGCATGGTTCTGCGGCAGGCAGTCTTCGTGGAGTAAGGATTGACGATTTTGTCATGGAGCATGGGGAAAAAACCAAATGGTATGCCAAGGGCATGGTGGGCTTCCTGGGGGACAAAGGCATCAATATGCGTATTGATACCGTAGGTGCCCGTATGGAGGATATTATGCAGGCAGTGGCTCCAGACCAGAAGCTTACCGGTAATGTGGATAATGTTATTACCATTACAGGTACTTTAAAGGATCCTAATGTAGTTGGTTATGTACATTTTTATCAGGGCAGTTACAATGGCATTTTTGTTAATGGTATGGATGGTGACTACTACATCAAGGATAGAGATTTAATCCTGCAGGACTTCCATGTATTTACTCCTTGGCTGGATGTGGACTTTAACGGCACCATAGACAAGGTGGGCAAGCTGGATTTGGCGGCCAAGGTTCACGAAATCAATCTGAGCCGGTACAACAAGAATCTGCCGATTCCACTGCAGGGCAAGGCTAGGTTTAACGGCAAGCTGACCGGAGATTTGGCTAACCCACTATTTGAAGGAAAGTTGGAGGCAGATGATTTGGCTGCCAACGGACAGGAGATTACCAATGTAGGGGGAATTGTCCGCTATGAAAATCGCCATATATTTATGGACAATCTTTCTTTCCAGCAAAATGAGGGCCAGTATAAATTTACCGGCCATGTAAATATTGATAACAAGCGTATCAAGGGACGGCTGGATGTGGACAAGGGAGATATTCACAATCTGGCAGCTATGGCCGGTCTTAAGGATAACGGTATTACAGGAACTATTACTGGCAATAGTATGTTTGGGGGCACGCTGGATGAACCAGAGGTTAATCTTAGTGCCTTTATTACCAAGGGTGCCTTGGGCAGCTATGCTATGGATGATGTAATATTGAAGGCCTCTCTGAACAAGCGAAGGATTTATATTGAAGATTTCAGCGGTCAGGAGGGGGCTGAGGGCCACTTTAGTGCTAAAGGTGTTATTGATATGGATGGGGATATCAATATTAAGGCTGTAGCCAATAATATTGATATTGGTGCTCTGACTGAGGCTGCTGGGATTAAGAATCATGTAGGGGGTACTCTGGATACCGCTGTTAATATTACTGGCCCATATGCAGCTCCAAGGGCGGAGATACCGCTGTCCATCAAGAATCTGCAGGTAGAAAGCACCTTGATAGATAAGGTAGAAGGAAATTTGCAGGTGGCAAACAATATTGTGGAGATAAAGGACTTGACTGCCACCAAGGTATATGGCAATCAAAGCTATGCCTTGACCGCTCAGGGGCGGGTGCCTCTGGCGGCTCTCACAGAGGAAATGCCTAATGCTGCTAATCAGTTTGATGTAAATATTTCTCTGGCTAATGCAGATTTGAGTCTATTGCCTACGCTGTCCAAATACATAGATTGGGCGGTAGGCCCTACAGATGGTCGCATGAAGCTGCAGGGAACTCTGGCCAGCCCTTATATTACTGGCAGTATGAATGTATATCAGGGTGCCTTCAAGATAAGGGACGTGGCCAAGCCTGTAACTGATTTGAATATGAGATTGCTTTTCACTGGTCATGATGTAACCTTGGAGGAGTGTCACGGTCAGATGGGAGCAGGCAGTTTTGATATAACAGGCTATGCCCATTTAGCAGGGAATAAGGCAGATAAATATAATCTTTCTGTTGCCTGTGACAATCTGGATATTGACAGCCCGGTATTCAAGGGGCCTTTAAATGCCACCTTGAATGTGGACAGTATGAAATTTGCTGTGCCAGGCATAGAGGAGCAGATTATACCAAAAATTTCTGGTCGCTTGTTCCTGGAAAATGTCTTGATTTCTCCGCCAGACGAGTTGCCGGAATCCTTTGATGATATGCCTTTGGCAGCCCTGGACTATAGCGTTGAGCTAGGGAAGAATGTTCGCTTCCTTAGTCCAACCTTTGGTGATTTGCGTCTGGCAGGTGGAGCATATTTTGGTGGTTATACCATACATCCTAGCACCGCTGGCTCCATTTATGTAAAAAGAGGTACTCTCAGCTACCTCAAAACCAATTTTAAGGTATATGAGGGGTCTATCAATTTTGGCCAGGTAAATACCCTGATGCCAAAGGTGGTGCTAAAGGCTGGTACAAAAATCAACAAAACCAGTGTGTATCTTTCCTTGGATGGCATATTGCCTAATATGCATTTTAAGCTGATGTCAGATCCTAAGATGGCAGAGGCTGATATTATTCAGCTTTTAACCTTGCGCAGTGATTATTTCAACAAGGATAAAAGTGAAGCCAGCAAGTTAACCTCCATGCTGAATATTGGTCTGCAAATGACCATCCTTTCCGAGGTGGAAGCAGCCATGCGGAATGTACTAAATCTGGATGTGCTGACCATTGAAAGAGATACCATTGATGGCACCAAGAATTTGGGGGATGTTACAGATGGCAGTGAAACCGAAAAAAATGGTGACAAGAATGCGTATGAGGTGTACAATATCACATTGGGAAAGAATATTTCCGATAAAGCATTGATAAAATACACTCAAAGTATGACAACCAGTGATTTTAGCTATGGTATTGATTACGAGTTGTCTAACAAGGTAAATCTCACCTATCAGCGGAATCAGGACAATGATTATTATGCTGGTGTGGAAGCCAGATTTACCTTCTAGGCCAGTTGGCTTGGTAGAATGTTCAATAACAGCGGAGGCAGGTCTATGCAGCTGGATAGATATATATCAGAACTGAATAAGGTTAAGCTGCTGGCCTATAGTGAGGAGCAGGAGCTGTGGCAGGCTTACAAAGAGCAGGGGAGCCAGCAGGCTCGCAGCAGGCTGATAGAATCCTATCAGCCCCTGGTCTTTAAGACAGCAGAGGCTTTTCTAAAGTTGGATAATATTATGGATGTTATTCAGGAGGGCACTGTGGGCCTGATTGAAGCGGTGGAGTGCTATGATTATACAAGAGGTGTGGCCTTTAGTATATTTGCTGTTCATCGCATTCGAGGCAGAATGTATAATTTTCTAAAAAAGGAAGGCCGGGCGGATATTGCCTGTCTGGAAGCTGCTTTGCCAGGCAAGGAATCTGGCTTGGAGCTTTTGACAGATACAGGGATGCCTGTGCCGGAGCAGGTAGAGCTGCAGGAGGCCTCACGGCGAGTGAAGAAAGCTATGAACAGGCTGCCGGAAAAGGAATATATGGTTCTGGACAGCATCTATGTAGGCTGTCAGGAAGCGGCACAGGTAGCTCAGCAGCTTCATGTCAGTACCTCTCATATTTATCGGTTGCAAAAAAGCGGTGTCCGGAGAGTAAGAGGTATGCTGTCAAGATTTATCCATCAATGGAAATGACGAGGTGTCCGATGTCCCCCACCTCTATAGGTAGCGGGATGTTGTGCTAATGACAGGGGGAAGCTAATATTTCAACCCTCGTCGAAACCCCATTGAAAGAAAATGCAGAAGCATTTTCTTTGAATAATGTAGGGGTTATAATTGGCAGATTGACGGTGAAAATATAAGAAAATAAGCGTTAATTTTGCAAAATAGATGAATTTGCCCTGATATAGTATGTTCAGAGAGAATGAAAACTGAGGATTATATTCATTAGTTAATGTTTGAGGAGAGCAGACTATGAAGCAGGACAGAAAGATTCGTCAGCATATTACAGCCGCCAAGGGCTGGCTAAGTCGAGCCGAGGATTCTCTGGAACAGGAAAATGCCATTCAGGGAGATTTGAAGCTGATGCTGGCTCAGGCTGAGCTTAAGAGAGCTCAGGAAAAAAATGATAAAAAGCTATGTGTGCGCTGGTTCAAAAGGCTGGCTCCTGGAGTATTGGCTTGTGCATTGGCTCTGGGGGGAATAATTTATGCCCAGCAGTCAGAGGATAGTCCATCCCTGCCAAAGCAAAACCCGTTAACCAGCACCTCCCTAGCGGAGCAAGCTTCCAGCTCCGGTGCAGGGAAGGACAAGGCGATGGAGGCAAATAAATCTCATCAAAATCTCAGTGAGGAGAGGGAATTTGATACCCCTGCCTATGTCCAGATACAGCCCAATGAGGAAGCACATTCAGAGGAGGTATCTAATACTATTGAAAGCAGGCCTGTTGAAGTAGAGAGCCAGCAGGCAACACCATCCTTGAAGAATGTACAGCCATCAGAGGTGCCGGCACCAGCCATGCAAAAGCTGATGCAGTCTGCCGGCAGTACCCTGAGAGAATAGCTGTAGGAAAATTACCACCGGCCTGGTGCAAAGCAGGGTAGGTCGGCTGTTTACTTATAGATGGAGTAAAGAAGAGTATATAGGAGGTTATATCCTTGAAGAAAAACGATTACAAATATTTGGCCTGTGCAGTGGCTTTGTCCCTGTCTATGGGTGTAGGCAGTCAGTCTGCCTTGGCTGCTGTAGATCCTACTACTGCTCCTATGGGAATAGGGGTTGATCTGAATTCCGGCAAAAGTGCTACTATGAATAGCGAAGGTGTAGTAAAGGGCTCTCTGGAGCTGCCTGATGAAAGCTCTGTAGAGTCTACCCCTGCCAATGTGGCAGCTGTCCCAAGCCGGGATAGCGTATGGGCCAAAAACCGTCCTGCTGATGAGGAGCTGGACAAGTCCATGAAGGCTATTGAGGGCAATACTATTGTGGATGTAAAATACGAGGGTGTCAGCGACGATATTATGGAGACTATAAAGCTGGCTCAGGTTTCCAAGCCAGGTGATATTTGCTCCATTGGCCTTTTGTCTGAGGATGCCAGCAATATCTATGGCACTGGTTATTTCTATGATTTATATCCTACCTTTGAATCTGTGCCAGAGGGTGTAATCATCACCTATCATCTCTTTGAGACACCTATTCTTACCAGCGTAGAGCTGGATGGCAATACCGAGATAGAGCCTACCGACAAGCTGCTGGCCAAGATGCAGTTGAAGCAGGGGGACCGTTTGAATCGTTTTGCCCTGAAGGAAGATGTTCGTGCACTCCAGAAGCAGTATATCAAGGACGGCTATGTTATGGCCAAAATCCGTGATATGGAAGTTGGAGACGACGGCAAGCTGGTTATTAAAATAAATGAAGGTATTTTGGAGGGCTTCAAAATCAAGGGCCTGAAAAAAACTAAGGAAAAGGTTATTCTGCGGGAGCTGCGTCCAAAGGTAGGCAAGCCTCTGAACAAAAACGATGTAGTCCGCAGCTATCAGCGCTTGACCAATCTGGACTTCTTTGAGTCTGTAGATGTAAAGCCTATTGCTGGTGTAGAGCCAAATGCCTGCGTTCTGGAGGTTGATGTTACCGAGAAGAATACTGGTGTCTTCGGTGTAGGTGCTGGTTATAGCAGCTCTGATGGCTTTGTAGGTATGATTAGCTTGGGTGATAGAAACTTCCGGGGTACTGGTGATTCTATTAATGTTACCCTGACCAAGAGCAGTACTGATACCAGTGCCAAGGGATATATTTTCTCCTATCGCCGTCCTTGGCTGGATAGCAAGGAAACTGCCGGCATCTTCAAGATTTACAATCGTACCTTTGAGTACAATGAGTATAATGAAAACGGAGATTTCGTTGAGGAATTCATGCGTAAAAACGTAGGCTTTGAGCTGGGCTTCTCCAGACCTCAGAGTGAATATACCTCCAACTCCATTACCTTCCGCAACAAGGATGATAAATATCAGAAGCATAAGAGCGGTACAGATAGAAGCAATTGGGAGTCTTGGAAAGAGGATAATTTCGGTTTGACTCGTTCCATCCTGATGCAGCATATTACTGATACCAGAGATAATTATATTTATCCAACTGAGGGATATAAGTCCACTTTGGGGTACGAATATGCCGGCTTGGGTGGAGATTTCTCCTATCACAAATTTACCATTGATGGCTCCACCTTCCGCAAGGTAGGCCGGAATCAGATTCTGGTATTCCACGGCAGCTATGGTCATTCCACTGACGATTTGCCAACTGTATCCAAGTTTATGCTGGGTGGTCAGGATACTATCAGAGGTTATCGTGATGATATGTTCCGGGGCAATAGCATGGTTTTGGGTAATATTGAGTATCGTTTCCCACTGTCCAAGAATTTCAAGGCAGCTCTCTTTACTGACTTTGGTTCTGCCTGGGATAGTGGCTGGACTCCATCAAAGCTTCATGGCAGCTATGGTGTAGGCGTTATGCTGGATTCTCCATTGGGACTTATCCGCGTGGATATTGGTCATGGTTCTCAGGGCAATAGAGTTCACTTCAATGTAGGCGGCACCTTCTAATGGCAGGCAAAGGGCTTGGGGCGCTATTGCTGGCTATGTGCTGTTTGTTGCTGTGGCCTTTAGGGGCCAAGGCTCAGGAATTTGTACCCCGTGTAGCCCAGGTAGAGGCAGTGGTGGGAGATAGCCATCAACTGCCCCTGCCAGTGAAGCAGCGCATGGAGAAAAGCGTTCAGGCCATTGGCGTCCAACTGCTGGAGGGCATGAAGGTAGAGAAGCTAAAAGCTCAGGAAACCCATTATGCCGAAATTATTCAGCAGGTTTTTGACAAGGTACTGATAGGCTACACTGTGGATAGGGTGCATATTTATCCCGGTGCTAACACCAAGGTGCAGGTGGATTTAATTCCTTGGCAGGATAAAATCTGTCAGGTGAAGGTTCACGTGCAGGTGGAGGGCATGAGTCCGGTGCTGTCGGATATGCTGTATCAGGATGTGGCTGGGATAGATGAAATATTTAAGCAAAGTTTACAGGGACTGCCCATTGCTGCCGTAGACTGGACTCAGGGCTTGCTGAAACAGCAGGTAAATGCTTTTTTGCAGCAGCACGCCCCAGAGTTTAAGGCAGATTTTGATGTGGTAGTTTCAGAAAATACTCAGATAAATCTGGTACTATATCCTTTGTTACCAGTGGTGCGTACCGTAGATTTAAGCATGCATTCGGATACTGTGCTCAATGCAGGCTTGCTGTTGCGGCGCCAGGCTATGCAAAGCCGGGTAAATGAGCTGATAGGCTTGCCGGTGTCCTTTGTGGAAAGGCATCAAGGGGAGTTGGAAAACTATTTAGCTAATGTGCTGAATGAGGATTCCCTTAGTCACAGCTGGGATGTGCATACCAAGGCAGCCATTACTCCTGGGCAGCAGTTGACGGTAATGAGTCGTTCAGATTCTGATACCTACAGAGTTCGGCTGGAGGGCTGGGCAGATATGGGTAATGAGTGGGGCAATCAGGAGGATACCAGTATTATGGCCAGATTGCATCTGGGCAGGATGTTGTCCTCACGGGACGAAATTTTTACCAGATTGGATTTTTATCCCCAGGCTGTCCGTTGTGATTGGAATCTAGGCTATGGCTATCATTTGCCGGGAGGGACAGGCTTGGCCGGGGTATATGATCTGCGCCATAACAATGTAGGTTTCGAGCTGTTTCAGCCTCTGGGAGGCAAATGGCAGCTAAGATATGCCTATCGCAGCCGGGATCAGGAAAACGAATATGGTCTTAGATATAGACTCCATGATTTCCTGACGGTGGAATATGCTATGGACAGACATAATGGCTGGCTAAGATTTATTGGTTATTTTTAATTCATTATGTTGAAGTAAAAATAAGAGTTTGCTATAATGGACTTGCCTTTAGATATGTAAATATTGTCATGCTGTGACATGATTAAGGGCAGGCATTTGTAGATATTATGTATAGGAAAAAGGAGAAAAGAAAATGATTCAGTTGAAAAAAGCTCAGGTAAAAATCGTCAGTGTTTTGATTGCACTGGTATTCGTAGGTAGTGTTGTGGCATTGGCTTTGACTCAGTCTGGTACTGGTGTAGCTTCCGCAGCATCTTCCTCCAATGTAGGCGTTGTTGATTATCGTCAGTTTACCACTCTGAAGATTTATACCGATGCCGAGGCCGAAATGCAGAAGGCTGTACAGCAGGCTCAGCAGGAGTTCAATGAGAAGTCTGCTAACATGAGCGATGAGGAGAAGCAGGCATATTATCAGCAGACTATGGAGAGACTCCAGCAGCAGAATACTGATCTGATGGAGCCAGTTCAGAAGCAGGTTGAGGATGCAGTAAAGGCTATTGCAGAGGCTAAGGGCTTGTCTGTAGTTCTGAACAAGGACACTGTTGTATACGGTGGTACTGATATTACTCAGGACGTTATCAAAAAGCTGTCCAAGTAATTATAAAAGGATAGAAGCATATGCAGTACCGAGCTCCACAGGCGCTCGGTACTTTGCTGATATTGGCTAGAAGTGAATGGCAAAGGAGGGATTTCATGGCGGCAGAGCAGGAAAACAGTGAGCAGGCCTCCACCCTGTTAGGGAAGCATAAGAGACAAGTGCTGGCTGGTGCTGCTGTGGTGCTAGTTTCCCTCGGTGCTTTATGGGCCTACCTGATGTGGGGCGCAGTCAAGCCAGAAACGGTGGTGGCGGAGCCGATTATTGGGGTGCTGGATATGCAGCAACTGATAAAGGCCCATCCAGACTATGGCAGGCTTCAGGAGATTCAGCGGGATATTGATCATCTGGAAAATGCCCTGGCTCTGGAGGATATTAAGCTGCCTCAGACAGTACCTACACCAGAGAAGGAGTTATTTCAGGAGGCTGCCGGTCAGAAGTCCCGGTTGGACAGCTTGGCCAGACATGATCAATTGGTGCATCAGCTTAATGCTCTGGCAGAGAAAAAGCGTCAGGAGCTGCGGCCTAGGTTTGAGGCAGAGCGCCAGGAGGCAGAGCAAAAATATCTTAACGAGATGTTGAATCTGCGTATTAAGATAGATAGTGCCGATGTATTGGGGCTTACCCCGGAGCAGGTGCAGGAAATGCAAGTTCGTATTGAGAGCTTGCAGCAGCAGCGGGGACAGGTGGTGGCTCAGCTGTCCCAGGAGCAGGAGGAACGCTTTCGCCAGTTGATGGCTCAGGAGGCAGCAGGCCCTATGGCAGAGCTGCAGCGGCTGGAGGCTCAGACCAAGCAGGAGCTTCAGCAGGCAGAGCTGGATAAGGAACTGGAGGTACAAAATCGCAATGCTCAGGCTATGGAGCAGGCTGTATCCCCGGTAGAAAGCAAAATTAATACTGCCAAGAAGCGAGCTTTGTTGGAGGGGCGGAAAATTCAGCTTCGACAGATACAGGACAAAATCCGCAATGATATTGCAGGCAGGGCTGCCAAGCTGGCTATTATGCACAAGCTTACCTTGATTCTGGCTAGTCCCGCAGACAATCTGCGGGGGATTGACTATGAGAATCTGGGAGCAGGCAAATGGGAGCCTGCACTTAGTCCCGTTATTGGCATAAATACCTTGGATTTGACAGAGGAAATGCTGCAGGAAATGAAGCAGCAGCCTTTTCAGCCCATAGGAGCAGATAAGTAAAAGTTAAAGCAGGAAAGAGGCTTTTTATATGAAAACCAAAAAGAGAATTGCCGCAGTTATTATGTCAGCATTATGTGTAGCTGCTTTGGCTACAGGCTGTGGCAAGGTTAATATAGGCTATATCGATCAGTCCAGAATCCAGAATGAGGCACCTCAGATAAAATCCTCTATTGAGGAAATGCAGAATAAGCTGCAGGAGGTACAGCAGGATGGGGATAAGCAGCTGCAGGAGGCTCAGGCCAATGGCACCTCTGAGGAAGAGATGCAGAAGCTGCAGCAGCAGCTTCAGATGAAGGCTGCCGGTGTACAGCAGCAGTATAGCACTCAGATAAAGTCCAAGGTGGATGCTGCCCTGGATGATGTGGTTAAGGCCAAGAAGCTGGACACTGTTGTGAACAGCAATGGCAAGGACGGCGTAGTTGTCAGCGGTGGTACAGATATTACTGATGAGGTTATTCAGAAGCTGCAGTAATTTGTAGAAGTCTGGGTAGAGAAAATAAGAGATTAGAGGGGGATTTGCTATGATTATGACCTTAGAGGAGATTGCCTCCCGTATTAATGGCCAGCTTCAGGGAGATGGCAGTGTAGAGATTACAGGCATTAACAATATTACTGGTGCCAGAGCTGGAGATATTACCTTTGCTGATGAAAATCATGTGGAGGAGGCCAAAACATGTCAGGCAACAGCTATTCTGCTGCCAGCAGCCATTAAGGAGGCTCAGCAGGACTTTCCTTTGCCGGCTGTTTTCGTAGAGGATACCAGAGCAGCCTTTGCTATTATGCTGGCTCTGTACACCCCTCCTATTATTCACGAAAAGGGCGTTAGCCCAGAAGCCCATATTGGCCAGGATGTTACCATTGGTGAGAATGTCACTATTATGCCTATGGCCTTTGTAGATGACCATGCAGTAATTGAAGATGGTGTAACCCTTTATCCTCACACCTATATTGGCCAGTACACCAGAATCGGCAAGGATGCCACTATTTATTCCAGTGCCACCATTCGGGAGCATTGCAAGGTCGGTCAGCGGGTAATCGTACATAGCTCTGCGGTTATTGGTGCAGATGGTTTTGGTTTTACCACCAAGGACGGAGTACATACCAAGGTGCCACAGGTAGGTAATGTGGTGCTGGAGGATGATGTGGAAATTGGTGCTCATGCAGGAATTGACCGGGCTACCATTGGTTCCACTATTATCGGCAAGGGTACCAAGATTGATAATCTGGTACACATTGGCCACAACTGTCATATTGGTGCGGGCAATCTCATTGTAGCTCAGACAGGCATTTCAGGTTCCACCACCTCTGGTCCAAATGTAACCTTTGGCGGTCAGACTGGTACAGTAGGTCATATTACCATTGGAGGGAACTCTGTATTTGCTGCTCGCAGCGGTATTATTGGCAATACTCCAGAGGGCGTATTCTATGCAGGCTTCCCAGCCCGTCCACATCAGGAATGGCTGCGGATGGAAGCTCATTTGCAGAAGATAACCGATATGAACAAGAAGCTAAAGGCCTTGGAGAAAAAGGTTAAAGAGCTGGAAAAATAAAATACCATGAAAAAATCCCAGATGAATTATCGTCTGGGATTTTTATTATCAAATATTGTAGTCTGTTTTACGGTTAGGTGTGAGGACAGAAAATTAACTAATTTATTTAAGGAATACTTTGAGGCATTTTGGTAATAGCTGTATTCTTGCTAACGTCATCAATGCGATGCTGCAAATCCAGAGCTTTCTTGTGAAAGGCATTGGCTGTATTCAGCTCAGATAGATTATCATTCTGAATACCCGTTAGGAAATGTTGCCACTGGGCAATAGAGGTCTTGGTTTCCTCTGCTCTTAGAGCCTGTAGATACTGGGCACCATCTCTAGGTGGAATAGCATCCAGCTCCTGCTGCCGTTTTTCCAGAGCCGGTATAATATCAGATTTTATATAATCAGCCAGCTTACTGCGCTGACTAGCGGACAGACGGCCATCAGAGGTAGCAGTCAGCTGATTGAATCTGGTTTGCTGGGTATCCAGAATATCATTATACTTGTCAATAATATCCTCAGTCGCCCGCTTGTAGGCCAGCAGGCCGGAGGTCTGAATCGGGGTAACAAAATCCAGATAATCACGATAGTTAACAATCCGAACTACCTTCCAGCCCTCCTCAGTCTTATTCATAAGGAGATTCAGAGTAAAAAGGGTGTTGGTATAATCATCCTTAACCTGTATCTTGGCCAAAGCAGTATCCTTATTGCGATCAATTTTGTCTATTTTTACAATGCTGGTATTTCTTAGCTGAGAACGCTCAATCAGATATTCATAGTCCATACCTAGCTGTCGTCCCTTGAGAAGATTGTCATCAGAAGGATTCTGCCAGCTGCCCTTGTCGGCATAGGCCAAAAGGAGCTGAATGGTATCTCTTACCACTTGGGGCTTGATTTTGATGTAAAACTGCTCAAACATCACCTTGGTATCATTGGAAAGATTGTCATCTTGGGCAAACATATCTCTGGTGAGGTCATCGTAGGCCTGTCCGCTAACAGCCTCTAGATTGCAATATTCCTGCAGCGCCTTAGCATCATGATTTTTGATAGCCTGATGCAGCTGTTCCAAGGCGTATTCCGGAGAATCAGCATAAAAAAAACGCCACAGACCAAAACCTAATACAAATACCAACAGCAATAGGACTCCTATACGCTCATAGCGAGTCCGTCGGCGACGCTGTTCCAGTTGCTGTTGCCAATCAAATTTACCCATTGTGTCCATCCCTTCTTTTTTCAATATTCATATTATAGCATTGAAGTCCTGCTAGGACAAATTATAACCACTCTAAAAAAATTCCAAGCCTATAAAGATTGTAGTTTATATTGTCGATAACATAGTTAAGAAATGAAATATTAGGCCTTTCCCATCAAAACAGGGATGTTTATACAATCAAGGAGGAATTAATATGGCAGCAAGAGTAGGAGGTTATCCTCAGCAGCTGGCCCTGCTGAATCAGCTGAATAGAGCGAATAAATCCTTTAACAAGCATATGACAGCCATTGCCACAGGCAATAAGGTAAATAGTCCGGCAGACAACCCTTCCGTTTATGCCATTGGCACCAAGATGGGGATTCGTATCGGCGCCTTAGACCAAGCAGCAGCCAATACCCAGACTGGTTCTGCTATGCTAAAGGTAGCTGATGGAGCTATGAGCAATACTCTGGATATTCTGGCCACTATGCGGGAGCGGGCTTTGGCCGCAGCCAACTCCACTGCCAAGGACAGCGACAGAGCCAGCATTCAGAAGGAGTTTAACCAGTATATTGACCAGATTACAGATAATTCGTTGGTGGAATATAACGGCATGAGCTTAATGGATGGCAGTCATGGCGGTCAGAGCAGTATGACCACTCAGGCTTATACCAATAAGACCTTCAGCGCAGATACTGCCGGGGATACCAAGCTGACAGATTTGGCTTATCGTCATGGTGACAGTATGGAGATTCAGGGCACAGATACAGTTACAGTTTCCTTTGTGAAGGATGGCAAGACCTATACCAATAGCTTCAAGGCAGGAACTGCTACTCTGGCAGATATTTTTGACAGTGCCAATCAGGCTGGTCAGAAGGCTGGTATTGGAGATATTTTTGATACCAATATAGGCAGTACCAAGGAAATTGGCACAGATGCCAGTGGCAAGACCTTGAATACCCCAGATGGCAAGAATGCCATTACAGTCAAGGCTGCTCAGGCTGGTAAGGCAGGAGAGATTGCAGGTTTCGCCATTTCTGTTCAGACAGCAGATGGTCAGGAGCGGAAGTCTGTCAACAATGTCTTTAATAATTTCTATGAATCCATTGGGGCAGCAGAGAATCGCTCTGGCAACGCTCTTACTTTGCAGGTAGGTGCAGATGCTAACCAGTCCATCAAGGTAGGGCTGGGGAATATTTCCGCTCGTGCTCTAGGTTTGCAGGGCAGCGATGGTTCCTGTCTTAGTGTGGCCACCGCAGAGGATGCTCAGGCAGCTCTGGCTGTTATAGACAATGCCATTAGCAAGGTGCTGGATCAGTCCACTACTGTAGGTGCTGTCAGCAGCCGCCTGGAATATACCTACAAGAATCTTAATACCGAGTCGGAGAACCTTACGGCAGCTCAGACCACCTTAATTGGCGCAGATATGGCCAAGGAAATAACCAATCTGGCTTCTGACAATATTTTGATGCAGACCACTCAGGCTATGCTGGCTCAGTCCTATCAGAATTCCAGTTGGTTCCTTAACCTGCTGAAATAAAATATTTTCACAATTAAATAGTCAAGCTATGTCGCTGTAGAGAAACAGATAGGGAAAATTCTGCTTTCTACAGCGACTTTCTTTTTACATAAAATAAGATGGCTGTATCTATTTTAAGAAAGAGGGAATTTCATCAATCTTTAGGTTTCGCTACGGAAAGAAAGGGGGAGGCATTTTCTTTGCACAATGTAAATGTTATAATAGGAGAAGGGAAATTTTTTTGAAGCGAATATTTAGAGAAGAAGTATTGTGACTATGCAAGATTCTGTAGCAGTATATAGGGGTTAATGACTGCCGGAATTGGAAAGGGAGCTAGTATGATGAATTCGGCAAATACCATGCAGCGGCAAAAGCAAAAGTATTTGCGGTTGTTGGCGGAAAAATATCCTACCAAAGAGGCTGTTTATGCGGATTTAATAAATCTTCAGGCCAGCCTGTGCCTGCCTAAGTCAGTAGAGCATTTTGTCAGCGATTTGCACGGTGAATATGAGCTTTTTTACCATATTCTCAATAACTGTTCCGGAGTTATTAAGGAAAAAGTAGACTATGTTTTTGGGGCCAGATTAACAGATGAAGAAAAGGCGGAATTCTGTACCCTGATATATTATCCTGTGGAGAAAATTCAACAGTTGGAGGCAGAGCGGCGCAATACTCCTGAATGGTATCGGGAAAATCTATCCCGTCTGTTGGAGGTTAGCAAGCTCATGACCTACAAATATCCTTTGACCAAGGTGAAAAGCTTTATTCCTCAAAACTACCGCAGTGTAATTACGGAGCTGTTTAACACCCATCCAGAGGCAGATAGAGCACAGTTCCTTTACAGCAAAAGACTGCTGAATATGATTGTGCAGGTGGGAGGGGCGTCAGATTTTATTGTGGCTCTAACCAGCCTGATAAAATGTCTGGCTGTGGGCCATATGCATATCATTGGGGATTTCTTTGACCGGGGCAATCGGCCGGATACCATCCTGGATATGGTGCGGGACTACCATTCCCTGGATATTCAGTGGGGCAACCACGATATTCTGTGGATGGGAGCTGCCAGTGGCAGTGAGGTATGTATTGCCGGGGTAGTAAGAAACAGTTTGCGATACAAAAATACCGAGGTGCTGGAAAAAGGCTATGCTATTAGCCTGCGGCCTCTCACCATGTATGCCCAGCGGATATATCCCGATGAAAATCCACTCAAGGCATCGGAAAAGGCTATTTCCATGATAATGTTCAAACTGGAGGGACAGCTGATTCTTCGGAATCCGGATTTCAAAATGGAAAGCCGTCTTCAGTTGCAGAATGTGGATTATAATGCCAGCTTCTATAGCCTTAATGGCAAGCGCTATGAGCTAAGCAGTGCCTATTTCCCTACAGTGGACCCTAAGAATCCTTATGAGCTGACGGATGAAGAAAAGCAGATTATTGGGGATTTGAAGTCCTACTTTATTGAAAGCGAACGGCTGCAGCGCCATGTGGAATTTATCTACAAGAAAGGCAGTGTCTATACCTGTTGCAATCAGAACCTGCTATTTCATGGCTGTATTCCCCTGAATTGGGATGGCACTATGAAGGAGGTTTCCTTTGATGGCAAGCCTTACAAGGGCAAGTCCTATATGGATTTCTGCGATCAGATGGCTCGCAAGGCAAGAGCCACCAAGGAACAAAAGGCTTTGGACTTTATGTGGTTCCTGTGGAATGGTTTGCTTTCCCCTATTTCTGGGCGGGAATTTACTACCTTTGAGCGCATGTTCCTAGAGGATGAAAGCACCTGGAAGGAGCCTTCCGATCCTTATTATGAGCTTATTGACCGGGAGGAAATCTGTGAGGAGCTGCTGGAGGAATTTGGCCTGAATCCAAAGGATGGACATATTATTAACGGCCATGTGCCAGTAAAGGTATCCAAGGGGGAAACCCCTATCAAGGCCAATGGCAAGGCTCTGTGTATAGATGGGGGCTTCTGTCGGGCTTATCATCAGAAAACTGGTATTTCCGGCTATACCCTGATTTACAATTCCCGAGGTTTTAGGCTTTTGGAACATCAAAATGTGGCTGATGTCAGAGAAGCTTTGCGGAACAATAAGGACATTGAATCTGTGTCCCGTACCATTGAGCTTCAGTCCAAAATCACCTCTGTAGGAGATACAGATGAGGGCAGGGTGATACAGGAGAAAATCACGGATTTGTACAGCCTGTTGCTAGCTTATGAGCATGGAACCATTAAGCCCCAAGATGAGTGAGGAAATATAGAAAGGAAAATATGAACAACAAAGCATTTATTTTTGACATGGATGGAGTTATTATTGACAGCGAGCCTATACACGCTAGAGCCAAAATGGCTACCCTGCGGGAATATGGCATCACTCTTAGTGCCCAGGAAATTGGCCTGGACAAATATGTAGGCCGCAGCGCCAAATCCTTCTGGATGGATATGAAGGCCAGATTTCCAGAGGTTTTCACGGAGGAATGGCAGGTTATGGCAGGCAAAAAATATGAGAAATACATGGACATTCTCAATAATGATGCCACCATTAAGGCCATACCGGGACTTCCGGAGCTGCTGCAGCGCTTAAAGGCCAAGGGCTACAAAATAGGCCTTGGCTCTTCCTCAATTCGGCCTATGGTCAATAATGTCTTAACCAGATTTGGCATTATTGAGTATTTTGATGCTTTGACCACAGGCGATGAGGTGGAGCATGCCAAGCCGGATCCAGCCATATATTTGCTGGCTGCCAAGAGGCTGGGGGTAAATCCTGCCGATTGCACCGTTGTGGAGGATGCTGCTTCTGGGGTAAAGGCGGCCAAGGCTGCCGGTATGCAGTGTATTGCTGTTCGGAATCCTAATTCTGGCCAGCAGGATTTGTCTTTGGCAGATAGAATTATTAATAAATATGAAGAAATATCTATATAAGGAGTTGCATAGTATGACAGAAAAAGAATTGATGAAATTGCAGAATGGCAGCGATGTTCGTGGCATTGCCCTAGAAGGTGTAGAGGGAGAAAAGGTTAACCTGCGCCCCGAGGCAGCTAATCTGATTGCCGCCGCCTTTGTAAAGTTTTTGAGCAAGAAGCTGGGCCGTCCTGCTGAGGAATTGAAGCTGGCTGTAGGCCATGATTCCCGTTTGTCTGCCACCAGCCTGAAGGAAGCTGCTCTGCAGGGTATTCTGGCAGAGGGCGCTCAGGCCTATGACTGTCATATGGCATCTACTCCAGCCATGTTTATGTCCATTGTTTTCCCAGAAACTGCCATGGATGGCTCCATCATGATTACCGCCAGCCATTTGCCTTTCAATCGTAATGGCTTGAAGTTCTTTACCAAGGATGGCGGTTTGGAAAAGGAAAATATTATTGAGCTTTTGGAGATTGCAGCAGGACTGCAGGAGCGCAGTGCAGATTTGGCTCAGGCTAAGCCACTGGATTTAATTGATATTTATGCCAAGAATCTCTGTGAAAAGATTCGTCAGGGGATTCAGGCCGAGAACTATGACCAGCCTCTCAAGGGAATGCATATTGTAGTAGATGCTGGTAATGGTGCTGGTGGTTTCTTTGCCAACAAGGTATTGGTTCCTTTGGGGGCTGATGTTGAGGGCAGTCTCTATCTGGAGCCAGATGGACATTTCCCAAATCATATTCCAAATCCAGAGAATCAGGCTGCTATGGATGCCATTAAGGGAGCAGTTCTCTCCAGCCATGCAGATTTGGGTATTATTTTTGATACTGATGTGGATCGCATGAGTGCTGTATTGCCTGATGGTCAGCAGATTAGCCGTAATGCCCTGATTGCCATGATGGCGGCTATTCTGGCTCCAGACTATCCAGGCAGTACCATTATTACAGATTCTGTAACCTCTGATGAGCTGGCAGACTTTTTGGAGAACAAGCTGCATTTGAAGCATCATCGCTATATGCGGGGCTACAAGAATGTTATCAATGAATGTATTCGCCTGAACAAGGCTTGCACTGTATCTCCATTGGCCATTGAAACCTCTGGACATGGTGCTCTTAGCGAAAACTACTATTTGGATGATGGTGCTTATCTGGCTGTTAAGCTGTTGATTGCCGCCGCCAAGGCTAAAGCCGAGGGCAAGGTGCTGGCGGATTTGATTAAGGATTTGAAGCATCCAGCTGAGGAAAAAGAGTATCGCTTGAAGATTAAGGATGTGGAGGATTTCCGCAGCTATGGCCAGTCTGTATTGTCCGAGTTTGAGAAGCGGGCTGAGGCCAAGGGTATTAAGATGGCAACTCCATCCTATGAGGGAATCCGTCTGATATTCCCAGGGGAAGGCTGGGTACTTCTGCGTATGTCCCTCCACGATCCTAATATGCCAATGAATATGGAAAGCACCCATGTAGGAGGCTGTGAGAAGCTAACTGCCATTGTTAAGGAAATGGTAACAGGCTTCCCACATCTGGATATTAGCGTATTGGGCTAAAAAATCTATGAGTATTTTGGGGGCAAATTTTCAAAAAATCCTTGCCAAAAGCTTCAATAAATGATATACTCATTCAGTCAAAAGGACAAGATAGTTGCAAATTGCATTTGCAAACTTTCTCTGCTCCTTCAGTAAGAGGGAGCCAAAGACCAAAGAGGGAGGTGATTTCGTGAGAAAGTACGAAGTCATATTCATTGTTAAACCAATGGAGGAAGAAGCAACCAACGCTGTAGTTGAGAAGTTCACCAAGTTGATTGCTGACAATGGCGGTACAGTTGACAGCGAGGATCGTTGGGGCAAGAAGCGTCTTGCTTATGAGATCAAGGACTGCACCGAGGGCTACTATGTACTGCTGAATGTTACAGCAGAGCCTGCATGTGTGGCTGAGGCTGATCGTGTAATGAAGATTACTGATGAGCTGCTGAAGCACATGATTGTTAAAGCAGAGGACTAATTTCGCGACAATTCGTGAAGGTGACATTCCAACAGGAATGATATTCCATATTGAAGGAGGGAATATACTTTGATCAAGCGTGATAGAAGCAGAAGACCTCGTAAAAAGGTTTGCAGTTTCTGCGTAGATAAGGTAGAGCAGATTGATTACAAGGACGTAGCAAAGCTCCGTCGTTATATTACCGAGCGCGGCAAGATTTTGCCTCGTCGTATTTCTGGTAACTGTGCTAAGCATCAGCGTCAGGTAACAGTTGCTATCAAGCGTGCACGCAACATTGCACTCTTGCCTTTCACTGCTGAGTAAGTGAAATAGAGGGGGCCTCCGTAAGGAGGTCCTTTTTTGTATAAGAAAACCCCGCGATAGTCGCGGGGTTCAGTAAAGCTTTTAGCTT
>ENA-ORPK01000784-ORPK01000784.1-human-gut-metagenome-genome-assembly--contig:-NODE-784-length-27952-cov-4.302470_pt1 | contig 27952 bp, 29 predicted proteins | sample MGYA00242139_ERZ509068 | MGnify/ENA primary metagenome ERZ509068 (study PRJEB26280, sample SAMEA2338687) | human gut metagenome | biome: human gut; feature: human-associated habitat; material: faeces... | reverse complement strand
GCGTATGCAATGAAAAAATGGGCTTTTGTTGCCGATTATGTTCGCATATACGCACTTTATCATGAGGGAGGAATATATCTTGATTCAGATGAGTATGTGCTAAAGAACTTCGATAATCTTCTAAATAATCGTGTGGTTAGTTCTCATGAATATTATCCAGGTACATATGAGCAAATCAGAGAGATTATTGATTTTTCAACAAATCTAGGAAAAGGTAAAGATGAATGGATAAACAATGCAGGACTATCTTTGTGTGCGGCACCATTATTGTCTGAACCATACCATCCTTTTATCAAAGACTGTCTTAACTATTATAACACACATGATTTTCTATATCAACCAGGAAATGGTCAAGACAGAGAGCAGATTGTAGGTTGTCTTATAACCAAATATGGAATAAAGTATGGTTATACATATAATATTAATAATCACGATTTAAATGAAGGCATTAAAGTGCTTGGACCAGAAGCCTTTATTTTGAATTCACTTTTCTTTGACAGCAATAAAAGCTATGTTGTGCACATGGCATTAAATAGTTGGAAAGAAAGAATCAACCAAAACTCATGGAGTAAGAAATTACTAAGAACAAGTCCATCTTTATCATTTCAACTTTTAAAGGCATCATGTCTTTTAAGAAAAATAAAACATCTGTTTTTGTCACAAGAGGAAAGAGATAGAAGAAAAGGCAATTTCCCTGAGTTTAAATATTCAAATAAAAATGGCAATTAGTATTTCAGATAAAGCAAATTGTTGCGGTTGTTCCGCCTGTTATTCAGCTTGTCCGAAGCAATGCATCAGTATGGTAGAAGACGAGGAGGGTTTTCGATACCCTATCATTGATAAAAGCAAATGTATTGATTGTGGACTATGTGAAAAGGTATGCCCCGTTTTAAATGTTTCCAATCCAAACAAACCTGCCTCGATATTTGCATTTTCGAACAAATCTGAAGATATAAGACTAAAAAGCTCTTCCGGTGGAGCCTTTTCTTTATTGGCAGAGTTAGTTCTAAGTCAAGGCGGAGTTGTTTTTGGAGCAGCTTATGACAATAATTGGGAGGTCGCTCATACATACATTGAACGAATAGAAGATTTGGACATGCTTCGCCGGTCTAAATATGTACAAAGTAGAATCGGTGACACCTATAAACAAGCGAAAAACTTTCTAAAAGAAGGCCGTAAAGTTTTATTCACTGGTACGCCATGCCAAATCTCAGGTTTGCGTCATTATCTTCGCAAGGATTATGAAAACCTGATTACGATGGATTTTGTGTGCCATAGTGCTCCAAGCCCCAAAGTGTGGCGTAAATTTCTCAGAGAACAATACGCCCGTAAGGGCGTCGCTGGAAAAAATACAGTTTTTAAAACTCTAAAAGATATGCCTTCTATAAAAGGCATAAATTTTAGAGATAAAACTCATGGCTGGAAAAAATACAGTTTTTCGCTCTCCCTCGCCGAGGCGTCAGCCGAAGGTGAGAAAAATACAGTTTTTCGCTCTCCTTATTATGAGAACATCTTCATGAATTTCTTCCTGTCAGACACCATTTCTCGTCCGAGCTGCTATGCCTGTCATGCTAAAAACGGAAGAAGTGGAGCTGATATAACTGTAGGTGACTATTGGTGGATTAACGAAATTCATCCAGAATTTGATGATGACAAAGGATGTAGCATTGTTTACATTTTTACAGACAAAGGGAAACTTGCTTTTGAAAAAATAAAAGACAAAGCTTCTGTCATAGAAACTGATTCTGAAACAGACATAAAGAAAGCATATCTTTTAGAAGGTGCGTTTGCAGAACATGCCATACCAAACAAAACAAGAACAAGGTTCTTTGCTGAGTTTTGACAACAAATCTTTAGAAGAGCTACGACCTCTAAGCATTAGAGTAAAGACCTTTCAAGAAAGAGTGTTGGATAGGATTAAGCTCATAGTAAACAAGTTAGGAATATTTAATATTGCTAAGAAAATATACAAATCAATAAAATGAAAATAGGAATAATTACATATTGGGACACCCCCAATAACTATGGACAGGTTCTGCAAGGTTTTGCAACAGAACATTTATTGCGTCAACGTGGACATGAACCTTTCATCATCCGTTTTGGAAGAGAGGACAATCTTTCAGTAAACATAGATCCATGGAGCAAAAAGATAATGCGTTTGCTCAAAGGAGAACGCAGCATACTACAGATAATTAAACGAAAGACCGCAACCAAACAAGAAGCAGAAGATAGAGGATTTGATGATTTCCGTAAACAATACATGTCTTACACTTCTGAATATTATCCAAATTTCGAAAGCCTAAAGAACAATTGTCCTAAAGCCGATTGTTTTGTCAGTGGAAGTGATCAGGTTTGGGCTTCATTCGGTGCTATAGATACACATCGTGGTTTTTTACTCGACTTTTTACCAGATTCAACACCAAGATTCTCTTTCTCATCATCTTTCTGTCGCACATCTATGTCAGAAGAACATCAAGCATTGTTTAAAAGATGCTTGGCAAAGTATAAGGCTATAAGTGTGAGAGAGTCTAGCGGCGTAAAGCTTTGTGAGAGCTTAGGATATAAAGCAGAACACATTATTGATCCGACCTTTTTGTTAGATAAGAAAGAATGGCAGAAGGCCTTACCTTTTAAAACAGAGAAGAACGAAACATCAAAGAAACGGGTTTTCTTTTATATCGTAACCCTTGATACCACTCAGCCTTATCTATATAAGCTTATGGATGCCTTTAAGAAGGAGGGCTATGAGGTGGTGTATTGTCATTCATACAATTTTCTGGATAAGAAACGTAACAGTAAGCCTACGATATTGGAATGGTTGTCTTATATATCAACCTCCGATTTAGTAATAACCAATTCTTTCCACGGCTTTGCCTTTTCTGTAAATTTCAATACACCGTTTGTTGCTTTATCAAAAGCCAAAAAGCTTGACATTGACGGACAGGATTCTCGTATGTATTCAGTTCTTAGTGGCATGGGACTTGAAAGTCGTTTGATGCCGGTAAGTGATACAAGTTATGTCGTTGATCATGCTTTCGACAATATTGAATGGTCTAAAGCAAACAGCTATTTTGATCAGCAGAGAGCAAAGGCTAATGCTTATTTGGATAATATATTAAAAGAAATATCTATATACAATGGCAAATAATAGAATTTTATGGGTGGATCAGCTTAAATGTTTAGCTATATTTGGAGTTGTCCTTTGTCATGTTTACCAATGGAGCGATATGTCGGATAATTTACCGCTTCAGGTGTTTAGCCGTTTTCATACAATGCTGTTTATGTTTCTATCTGGCTATTTTTGCATAAAAAGCAGTGAGGATTTTTCATTTCATAGTTTTCGCAGTTTTTTAAAAAAGAAATTTTCCCGAATATTAATTCCTTTTTTTATAATTGGAGGGGCTTTTTCTTTTGCTAACAATGGCTCATTCATTCCTTTGTTATTAGGATCTATACCACATTATTGGTTTATGGCCTCTGTTTTTTGCTGTATGTTGTTGAGCTATGCATTTTTTGCCGTAACTAAAAGGTTCGGAACAAGAACAAGTCTACTATTAGGAGCATTGTATTGTTTGTTGATAATGGTATTGTGGTATTCTGGACCATTGCGCCCATTGCCATATAGCTTTATGACGATAAGTAGCTTACCATATTTTCTGTTGGGTTGTTTTTATCGGAAATATGATGTGTTGCAACGCTTATTTGCGAATGACATATTGTATGCCATATCGATATTACTTGCAATTGTGTTTACAATATATAGAAATAGCATTCCACAGAACTTAGCTGGATATTTTTATATCATTGTATTATTAAGACTATTTAAGGAAAATGAAGCAAAAATAGGATGCAAAATAGCAAAAATCGGAACATATTCATTGGAAATATACATGTTACATTTCTTCTTCATTCCCAATTTGTCTTCATGGAAAGATATGCTATTGTGTTCAACCAGTTTAAATGGTAATATCATTTGTTCATTGGCAGTATTTTCGCTTATATCTGTTTGTATCATGGCCTTATCAATTTTATTTGGAAGTATTCTAAAGGGTAGCCCTGTTTCCAAATGGATTATAGGTGCATGATGCAGATTTTCATTGAATAGGAGCATAAATTTTCCATAATTTTCAAAAAAGAAAGATTTTAAATGAACATTCTTTTTATAACAAACACTCTTCCTCCTGTAGTGGATGGGGTTGGCGATTATACCCTCTATTTAGCAAAGGAATTTGCTAAACATGGGCATAATGTAAGCATTGTGTGTAAACGCGATGATAGGGTCAAGACTGATTATGAGGACATTAAAGTGTTTCCAGTCGTTCAAGCATGGAACAAATCTACTGCCGCTCCTGTTATGCAATTGATACAAGAAAGACACATAGAAATTGTGTCTTTGCAATATGTTCCTCATGGATATGAAAATAGAGGTTTGCCATTCGCTATTGCATACCTTGCCAAAGAGATAAAGAAAACAAACGTGCCATTATATACTTTCTTTCACGAAGTATGTATTGGAAGAGGAAAATGGTATCAGTTTCACCGTAATATTGGTGCCTTTCTAATGGCCTCTATTGCAAAGCAAATAGCTTTAAACAGCACCTTTGTTGGAACAAGTATAGAGCATTACAAAAAAAGATTGAAAGCCCTAAATATAGATAATGTTTCTTTAATGCCAATCCCCAGTAATGTTCCTATAATTTATGCCAATGATTCAGATAAGAAAAAATTGAAAGAATCTATCGCTTCCAAGGAAGACACCATTATAACCCTGTTTGGCAATAGAGATTTTTCTGTTGTAGTTGATGCCATTAAATCCATTATAAAAAATGGAGCTAATATTAAAGTGATTGCTTTAGGAAAAGCAAACTCTAGCATTCCTAAAGAAAATTTCATATATTTTACAGGACCAATGGAGATAGATTGTCTGGCTCAGTATCTACAAATTACAGACATTCTCATCTTACCAGAAGATTCCTCGTCTGGCTGTTCCTTAAAGAGTGGCTCTTTAGCAGCAGCAATTCAATTTGGTATTCCAACAATCACAACCAAAGGTTTTATGACAGACAACAAGCTGTCTGACTTATTCCTTTTTGCGAGAGAAAATACTGTTAATGAATATATTTCTCTGATTAACAAGCTGATTGGTAATAATGATTTGTCAGATAAATTAAAAAATAGCAGTATGGATTTTGCCAAGCATTTGACATGGGAAGCTGTCTATAATAAATACATGAAGTCATTATCAATACTGAAATTGTAAAAACTTATGCAAATAAGAAATATTGTTAAGAACATTTGGCCTATTACCAAATCGGATAATATAAAACTATTTGATACAGATCCAATAATAGACAAGCCGATATATGGAATGTATCATGTGTTTTGTGTGAACAAATGGGTGAACTTGGTAAAAGAACAGTTAGGGGCATGTACGGATTCAGGCTTGCTTCACTTGACCACAAAGCTGTTTATCTCCTGTATTTACACAACGGTTGGAGATATTGATAAGTTAAAAGAAACTCTGAGCCTATATGATGTTGATTTTGAGATTGTTATTTCATTGCCATTAAAAGAAAACCAATTTGAGTTTCCGGCATTGGAATATAGACATAATCTTGCTCAAAGAGAAGAGTTTTATGTATATTATTTTCACACAAAAGGCGTTTCATATACTGTTCAATCGACAAGCAACTATCCCACCTCAAAGTTTGAACACCTGAAAGGCTGTAGTGAAGCATGGCGTAAGATGATGGAATATTTTATCTTTTACAAACATAATGTGGCTATCAATGTTTTGAAACAATACGATTCTTACGGTTGCAAATACGATGACCCAATAGTTCCACCATATCACTATAAATATTATGCAGGAAATTTTTGGTGGAGCAGATCATCTTACATCAAGACATTGCCAGCTATTTCTGATAAAGAAAAGCTAAATAGATATTGGGCAGAAAACTGGTTGCTTATTAAAGCAGATAAGATATTTTCTGCCTTTAATACTCCAACAGAATTGTATGCAGTAAAAATCCCCCGATGTGTATATATACATAAGATTAAGAAATTCCAAGATATCACTAAGTATATTTCATTCTTGGGGGGACACTACATGTTTGTAATCAGCAAATTATTGAAAAGATGAAAATTTTAATATACACGCCATCTTTTTATCCAAGAGTAGGTGGTCTTGAAACTATCAATTATCTTATAGCTCAAGGGCTGTCAAAATATTTTGACATTACCGTCGTTACGCCTGTGCTTGACGAAGACAATGAACATGAATACTCATTTAAAATAATAAGAACTACAAAAACATCATCCTTGATAAAGGAGTATATAAAATGTGACCTTTTTGTTCATTCTGTTCTTTCTTTAAAAGGAGTGTTGCCCGCTCTGCTTTTTCTGAAAAAATGGATTGTTATTCATCATACCTGCTATTTTAGAGTGTGGGATCAAAATGAGACGAAGGTCTCACGTTTGAAAAGATTCTTTTCACATTTTGCTCACAACATTTGTGTAAGCGATGCTGTTGGAAAGAGTTTGGGATTAAAACGTTATTCTGTTATTCATAACTCCTACGACAACTCTCTTTTTAAAAACTATGAATCTGAAAATCGAAAAGATTTCGTTTTCGTTGGGCGTTTAGTAACAGAAAAAGGAGTTGACTTTTTAATTAACGCCTATTTGAAATATTTATCTTTATCAGACAAAAGACAGAAGTTGTTCATCATCGGTGATGGACCGATGATGAAAGATTGTCAAGAAATTGTTTCAAACAAGAAACAAGAAAATCATGTAATATTTAAAGGACAATTAAAAGGTAAGGCTCTTGTTGACGAGCTCAACAAACACAAATGTTTAGTTGTTCCAAGTGTATATAAAGAAGCATTTGGAATAGTAGCTCTTGAAGGTTTAGCAACAGGTTGCCAAGTTATAGGTTCTGATGGGGATGGAATTTCTGAGGCAATAGGCAAATGTGGATTATTGTTTGAGAAAGAAGACATAGATAGTCTTACAAAAAGGATGTTAGAAATGGACAATATACCATCCTTAAATCAAGAAAGAGTAAATGAGCATTTAAAAATGTTCACACCAGATTTTATGGTTCATAAATATGTAGATTACTTTAAATCATGGGAAAGAAAATAATTATATCTCATCCGACTGGAAACGAGAACACACGTCATGCCGTTCTTGCATTATATAAGAAAGAGATGTTGGAGGCGTTTGTTACCTGTGTAGCTTGTTTGCCTGGAAATATATATGATAAGCTGTCAAAGCTGCCAGGACTTTCTGAATTTAAGAAACGTTCGTTTGACGCATGTTTAGGAACGTATATTAAATGTTATCCTATTAGAGAACTGCAACGACTTCTTAAAAGAAAGATAAAATTTATACCAACAGTTACTGTAGATGATGTTTATCATCACATTGATAGAAAAGTAAAAGAGTATATAAAAAGACACGATGTAGATGGCGTTTATGCATACGATGATGGAGCTCTTGAAACGTTCCGTTATGCAAAGGAAAAAGGAATAAAATGCTTCTTTGATTTACCAATAGTTCATTGGCGTTGCTATCAGTCTTTACTTGCAGATGAAGCTAAGAAAAATCCAGAATGGGCTGAAACATTGGGGGTGTTTGGTGACAGCAAAGAGAAGCTAATGAGAAAAGATGAGGAATTAAAATTGGCTGATTGTATATTTGTAGCAAGTTCATTTACAAAAGAGTCGATTTTAAAATACTACCCTCACTCACTGTCATTACCAGTAAAAGTTATTCCATACGGTTTTCCAAACGTTTATGAAGAGCGAACTTATGAGAACAACAGTAACAGAAAATTGAGGTTTCTTTTTGTTGGCCGATTAAGCCAGAGCAAAGGTCTAAGCTATCTATTTGACGCTGTCAAGCTTTTTGAAAACGAAATAGAACTTTCTATTATTGGTTTCAATAGTTATCCAAACTGTAAAGTGCTACAATCTAACTTGGCGAAGCATAATTACTTGGGACCGATGCCACATGATAAAGTGCTACAAGAAATGAGAAAGGCTGATGTTTTTATATTTCCATCATTATTTGAAGGTTTCGGAATGGTAATAACAGAAGCCATGTCACAGGGAACACCTGTTATTGCAACCAACCGCACATGCGCAGTTGATATCATAAATAGTGGAGAAAACGGTTGGGTTGTTGAAGCAGGTTCTGTTGAATCATTGACAGATGCTATTAGAGATGCGATAAGTAAAAGAAACCAACTTGAAAAGATAGGTAAAAACGCAATGGAAACAGCAAGACAGCGTCCTTGGTGTTGTTATGAAAACGAAATAAGCGATGCAATTAATAAACAATTCAACACTCTATAATTTGAGTGAAAAGCGTACTGAAATAATGGGAGTGGCCATGCTTTTGGTCATTGCGTATCATTTTGCCCTACATTTCGGCTTTTATCATTCACCCATAATAGTTAGAGGAGACATTGGAGTAGACATTTTCTTTTTTCTTTCCGGCTTTGGATGTGGCTTTTCTGTAAGCAAGCACTCTCCAAAAGACTTTTATGCAAACCGAATTAAGAGAATTGTACCCATATATTTTATTATAGGAATTCTATCTATATTAGGGAATTATCTGTTTTTAAATCAACATGTTTGCGCTATAGACGTTTACCGTCTTTTATGCATTTCGTTTTTTTCACATGGCGATTTAAGCGTATGGTATATACATGCCTCCATGTTGTTTTATCTGCTCACGCCACCAATAATGGCAATGATTAATAAACATGGTTTTAGAACCATTTATTTTTTGATGCCATGTGTTGCGCTTGCAATATACTTCTGCGCTTATCTACATCATTCCAACATTAACTTGATGCTTTACAGATTTGTATCATATATTATAGGTCTTTTCTGTGCTCAAGCTACGCTTGATAAGTCTATTGTCAGAACAAGAAAAATCATTGGGGGGGATTTTGTACCTCTTATTAATGTTAGTTTTGCAGATAGCGCTAAAGAAACAAGACCTGTTAATACATAATCAGTTAAGATATATCATATATCCAGTATTAATGATGGTAATGGTGCATTTCTGCATTAATTATTTACCTAAAAACAAGTATTTGTTTTGGATTGGTCTTTGTAGCTTGGAATGCTACTTAGCACATCAACCAATAATGAATTATCTATCAAACATCCAAAACAATATATTGTTCTTTGGATGTAGCACAATAGCGATAATTGTTAGCGTAATATTCTTCCACTATATAAACAAAAAAATGTCTTTTTTATCAATCATAAATGAGCAACAAAAGAAATACAATAATAACAATTCTAAATAATAACAATTCATGATTTTATCAAAAAAAATACACGATAAGTATGTAAAATGGGTATGGGCATATCTCCTCTTATTCATTTTTGAAGGAGCCTTAAGAAAATGGATTGCTCCAGGTTTGTCGACCCCTCTTTTAATGGCCAGAACTCCAATTGTCATCTATATGTTTTTCATTGCATATAAACATAATTGGATAGACAATCCGTATGCTAAAGGATTGATGGTGTTATCAATAATATGCTTCTTTACAGCATTATTGTTCGGACATCACAATTTGTTTATTGCGGCTTTTGGTTGGCATAACTATTTTCTGCATTTTCCTTTTATCGTTATTGCGGCAAAAATTTTAAACAGAGAAGATGTTATAAAAATGGGGAAATGGATATTATATATATCTGTTCCTATGACCCTATTAATTATACAACAGTTTTATTCTCCACAGACAGCATGGGTTAATGTAGGAGTTGGTGGAGAAGGAAGCTCTGGATTTGGAGGTGCAATGGGGTATTATAGACCTTCTGGTACTTTTGCTTTTACCAGTGGTTATACGGCTTTTGAATCGTTAGTGTGCGCATTCTTGATTTTCTTCTTTATGGATAACTCGAATCTCCCTAAGCCGTTAAAAATAAAAAAAATATATCTCTACGCTATTGCGTTCTGCTACATTTTGTGTCTACCATATTCGATGTCACGTTCTATGGTTTTCAACACAGTGATTATTTTTGCCTTTGTTTTACTATGCTCTACAAGAAACATGAAATCATTAAAGAAAATAATCATTGCTTCAATAGCTTTGAGCGTGGTTGCTTACGTTGTATTAAAATCAGGATATTTAGGTGATAGCATGGCTGCTATTTCAGAGCGTTTTGATCAAGCAGATCAAGTTGAGGGCGGCCTTGAAGGAACATTTTGGGATCGATACATAGGTGGATTTTTCAATAGCTTGTTAATGAATGTTCCTGTGTTTGGATATGGACTTGGTATTGGAACAAATGTAGGTGCCAAATTTATAAATGGCGATATGTTTACAATCTTTAACGCTGAGTCTGGTTTCGGAATGACTATTGGTGAAACAGGTTTATTCTTGGGTTTGTTCTTTATTTATTTCCGTTTTGCTTGGGCCATAAACTTGTTTAAAAATGGTTTGCGCCAAAGAAACAACACATTAGCAGTGTGTTTATTGCCTATCATGTGCCTTACCCTTGCTACAGGTGGTATCGGTGCAGTTCCTATGATGGGTTATCTTGTTTGCGTTTGTTTCTTAGGTAGTGCAGCATTAAAAAATTATTAAAGATATGATAATACATATATTTTATCCTAAGAAAGGTTTTTATCTTTCCATTAAGCGTAGCTTTGAACCTCTCGTAAGGGAGCTGAAAAAGCATCATGATGTTAGAGAATTTTTTGTTCCATATATCGGAGCTAACCCTATCAATATGTTAAGGAATATTTTGTATGTAAAAAAACATCGTACAGAGATTGGGGTTAATCATATTGCTGGTGATATTCATTATTGCATATTGGGATTAATTGGAACAAAGAATGTACTTACAATTCATGATGATTATGCTATGAGAAAATCCACTCATGGATGGTTGGGAAAAATGCAAAAATATTTGTTTTGGATTTGGCTACCTATTAAATATGCCGACAAAGTGATTTGCATTACAGAAACAACAAAAAAGAACATAGCAAAGTATTATAATAATGAGAAATTGCAAGTAATTGCCCATCATTGTATGAATGAAGATTTTCATTATTATCCTAAAGAGTTTAATAAAGAATGCCCAACAATTTTCCAATGTGGAACGGATTTTCATAAGAACTTAGACACATTAATTGCAGCTTTGGAAGGTATAAAATGCAAACTAGTGGTTCTTGTAAAAATGACTTCTGCCCAATATAATTTAGCTAAGGAAAAGCATGTCGTATACAAGAATTACTACAACATCAGCAATGAAGAAGTTTATGATTTATATAAATCTGCTGATATTGTAACTTTTGTATCCTCATATGAAGGCTTTGGAATGCCTATAATAGAAGGACAATGTACGGGAAGAATTGTTATAACAACAAACAAAGAACCTATGAATTGGGTTGCAGGTAAAAATTGCGCATTATTTGTAGATGATCCTAAAAATGTTGAAGAATATAGAAAGGCAATTCTGAAAGCTATCAATGACGACGAATATCGAAATAATTGTATAAAAAATGGGCTTAAGAACGTTAAGCGTTTTACATTATCGAATATATACGATCAATATGTAAAAGTATATTCTGATGAAAGAAACTGATGAAAAAAATGTTTGTTTAGCTTCCTTCGACGGTTCCGATTTTAATAAAGGGGCAGGTTTTATAAAGACCACATTATGGTATTTTGTCAACGCCTTGCTTGTTCGCGCATCATGGAACCCGTTTATGGGGATAAAGGTGGCGCTGCTTCGGGTGTTTGGGGCTAAGATTGGTAAGGGGTTGGTGATAAAGAATAATGTTATCATCAAATCGCCATGGAACCTTACCATTGGCGACCACTGTTGGCTCGGTGAGGCTTGCTGGATTGATAACCTCGACAAGGTGGTGATTGGCAACAACGTGTGCATATCGCAAGGGGCACTGCTCCTTACTGGCAACCATGACTACACCATATCTTCTATGCCATACAGAAACGCTGCGATACATATTGAAGACGGTGCATGGATTGGAGCCAAGACGGTTGTATGTCCTGGCGTTAGGGTTCATCGTAACGCTATTCTTACGGTGGGCAGCATTGCAACAAAGGACATGGAGGAGAACGGCATATATCAAGGGAATCCTGCTGTAAGGATCAGGGAGCGTAAAATTAAACAATGAATAGTATGAAAATCATTCACTACATACCAAGTATCGACCGCATGGCGGGCGGTATATCTACCTATATGCAGGTGCTGGCGAAACCGTTAGGCACAATGGCCGAGGTGCATATCATGACGCATGCTTCGGAGAATCCATTGCCAATGGAGAACTGTAAGGTGCATGACATTCCTCGCTACCGACCGTTCTCTGGCGTGTGGAAAAAGGCGGTTGTGGATTTGTTGGACAGTGTGAGACCTGACATCGTGCATGTGAACTGCTGTTGGACACCTGACTGTGCCATGATTCAACGGTTGGCCCAAAAGCGGGGATATAAGGTGGTGCTGACGCCACATGGCATGCTGGAACCTTGGATCATAAAGCGACACTACTGGACGCGGAAGGTGCCTGCGCTGTGGCTCTACCAAAAGGCGGCGATGCAAAGGGCAGACTGTGTTCAGGCTACGGCGGAGAGCGAACGCGATAATCTGTTGAAGTTGGGATATAACTCTAACATCAAGGTGGTGCGATTGGGCATTGATGCTGACGGCATCGAGATGAAAAAGTCTTGGAAGAAGACACGTCAGATTCTGTTTCTCTCGCGCGTGCATGTGAAGAAGGGTATCAACTTCCTTGTAGAGGCGGCTGACGTGCTTCGCAATGAGCTTCAGGGGTATAAGATTCTTGTGGCCGGTGAGGGCAACGCCGACTATGTGGAGGCTATGAAGAGGATGATCTGTGACCGTGGGCTGCAGGACATCGTGCAGCTTGTCGGCGGCGTCTATGGTGACGAGAAGTGGCGGTTGTTCCAGACGTCTGATTTCTTTGTGTTGCCTACTCATTCTGAGAATTTCGGTCTTGCCATTGCTGAGAGTCTTGCTTCTGGTACTCCTGTCATTACCACCGTGGGAACTCCATGGAATGATCTCAACTCATCAAACGCTGGTGCTTGGATAGAAATAGGTACTCTGCCATTAGTAGAAACATTGAGAAGATTCCTCTCATTTTCTGATGAAGAGCTTGAAACTATGGGTCGTAATGGCCGTAAACTCATAGAAAACAAGTACTCGGCTAAGGTTATGGCTGAGGAAATGATGGGGGTGTATCAATCTCTAAAATGAAAGAAAATAGTTTCTTTTTTAACTAGTTTTTTATGGAAACTCCAAAATTTTCAATAATCCAAATTTCTGATTTGCATAAGGACTCCGATTCCAATTATAATCAATTAATTGATTCCCTGAAGTCTGATAAAGCTAAATATGAAAACTTGGGAATCTATCCAGTCAGATATATTGTTGTATGTGGAGACCTTATACAAGGAACTCGTAATACTGATATAGCTAAGGGTGATCAAGATATACTAAAACAATATGAAGAGGTTTCTGTATTTTTGCATAATCTGGTTGATGTATTCTTAAATGGAGACATTAGTCGATTGATCATAGTGCCTGGCAATCATGACGTGAACAGAGCAGTGTCAAGCAATAGTATGAAACGCATAGATGCTTCCGAACAGGATATGGTACTAAAAAGTTACTGGGAGCGATATGGCAAGAAACAGATTTATCGTTTTGATTGGAAATCTCTGTCCTTTATGCAAATCTTTGATGAGAAGTTATATGCTTCAAGATTTGATAGTTTTGTGTCATTTTTTAACAAGTTCTATTCCTCAATCGGTAGGACTTTCCCTCTAAATCCTGAGGAAGACGCTTCTTTGATAGCATTTCCTGATGATAAGATAGCTTTTGCTTGTTTTAATAGCAGTTGTCAGCTTGACCATCTCAATGCAATGGGAACTATAAATGAAAATGCTCTTCACAGCATCTACGGAGGTTTGAGTGGTTGTTATAGTAATGGTTATCTGATATTGGGAGTATGGCATCATCATATTTATGGTGTTCCACATAGATGTGACTTTATGGATATGAATATCACAAAGAGTATGGCTTGTAATCATATCCTTGTAGGGCTATTTGGACACCAGCATAAGTCTGAAGTGGTTGAAGAGTTAAATGACTTGGCTGAAGATATAGAACGTGACAAAATGCATTTGATAAGTTCTGGAACCTTATTTGGCAGTAGAAAAGAAATGTTGCCAGGTATCAAACGGCAATATAATCTGATTAATGTAGATATAGAAAACGGTTCTGCCAACTTGGAAGTTTTCGGTCGTGAAGATAAGATGAATGATGCGACCTATCCGATATGGGGCGAAAAACATCTGCCGAGGGGTAAGAAGTTTTTGGCTTTTCATGTGCCTCTTAATAAGTTGTCTGATGATGATTTGATAAGAATTATTGATGAAGAAACAAGAAAGTCTGGAGATTTCAAAAATGGAATCTTACGTATGAAACAGATTGATAATCCAGTTAAGCAAGGATTCGTAGATGAATATATTCAGCAACTATGTTTGGAAGGAGAGGATTTGAACTTTATTCTGAATGTATTCAAACAGCCATTATCGAATATGGAGTATTGCTATTTGATGCAAGCTTCAATTTTAAAAAATGATGTGGACGTTGTTCGAAATCTGATAGAAATGTCTCCCTATAAGGATTCTGCCGATATGTTAGTTAAAAATCAAATCGCAGAAGGGGCAAAATTTATAAGAAAACATAGAAAACCATGGGAAAAATAGCAATGAAATTCGAGGCAAAGTCTATGCTTAATATGCTTTGCCAGTCTCTTTATGACACATTGTTGGTCGTTCTTCGTGAAAACCTTCAAAATGCTTACGATGCCGTACTTATGAGACGTCATGAAGATGCATCATATGTAAATCCTTCAATTTCGATAGATGTAAAAGATGGACATATCGTGGTGAAGGATAATGGTATTGGTATGTCTGCAGAAGAGGTCGAAACAAACTTCTGGACTGCAGGAAAAAGCGGTAAGAATAATGATATAGCTAAAGCTGCTGGCGTTGTTGGTACTTTTGGAATCGGTGCATTTGCCAATTTTGGTGTATGTACTCATCTGTCACTTTCTACTAAGAAAATATACTCAAATACTAGATGCTTGTGTAATGCTAATAGAGAAGACTTGGACAATATAGAGATGAACTCTATATATGATTCTGATACCGAATACGGAACCATAATAGATGCAACAATGGATCCGGACAGACTGATTTCCGCCCAAGATGCTTTGGATTATATTACACAGTATGTGCAATATCTGAAAATACCTGTATTTTTCAATGGTGAGTTGATTAGCCAGAATGACTATAAAGAAGGGTGTAATGGATTGGATTTCTATCATACACAAAAGGAACATTCTGGTCTTTTATACTCATTCGATTATGCTATAGATGTCTATTCTAAGTCTCCAGTACACGTGAGGGCTTTTGTTAAAAATATTCATATAGGAAATATGGATTATGAAGGTGAGTTAATGCTTGATACTCAAAAAGACAGATTGTTTGGCTTGCGCAATGGATTTGGATTGTCGCCGATACTTCTGAATTCTTACTATTCGTTTGGTGGTATAGTCAATATGAGTATGCTTAAGCCTACAGCAGGTAGAGAAGCAATCAATCAGTCTTGTCTGGGTATATTACAACGACTCATGAATGTTTGGGAAGATGTTTTTTCTCTCTATATATCTGAACAAGAATATGCGGATAAGTATAGAAATTTCTTGCATTATTTAGATGTAAACAATAATGTAGAATTGGCACGGAATATCAATATACAGAAGGCTAATGAGGAGAATGAATTTATAAAGTTAGGTGATTTGGTACAAGATAAGGAACATGCTCGTTTTTATAAGGGCTCTGACACGTCTATTTTGCGGAAGTTTTCTGATTCTGATTATGTAATTGGTATTGTTTCTCGTGAATATCCACGTCGTAATGTTCAGTTGCGATATCTTCTTAATTCTGGAATTAAAGAGATTGATGACTATGTAGAGGTGTTGAAGATATATGATATTAGGGGTTATGAAAATGTTGCTTGGTATTCTGTTAAGGTAAAAATACAACAGAAATTAAAAGAAGAATATTTGATAACCAAAAACCGGGTTGAATTTGCAGACATCAGTCATAATCTTCCCTATTATGTAGAAAGTAAAGAAGGAGAGGTTGTCGTCTATATCAGAAAAGATGATCCTGAAATTACTAATATCGTTAAGATATATAAGAGTGATTATTCTGTTTTCGACCCTTTGATAGTGGATTATGTACGCAACTATATTTATCAACAGATTAAACCTTACATTCCGTCAAGTAGTAGGATGGGAATTGAGGCTTTCCAATCTTTGATGAAAAAGAAAAAAGAGTCTTTCTCCATAGATAAGGATGATTTGATGTCGATAGATAACACATTTGAACTATTTAAGGAAGGTAAAATCACAATAGAGCAATTTTCTACAATCATTAAGAAAAGCCAGCAGAAATCCCAACAAACTTTGAATGTTAACAATGTTAAAAATGTAGATGAGGTTGTTAAAACAATTTCTGTGAATGTTGATTCCGAAGAAGAAAAAAAATTGGCTCAACAACAAAAAGAAGATGATGTATTTGCCCCATTACCTCCAATCCTGCGCCTAAATGTAGAGACTAAGGCAAAATTGTTGACAACAGATATTGAATCTTCATTGCTGCATGGTTATAGGAAATTCTTGACATTGACGAATGCAATGACCAGGGAGTATTATTCTTTCTTTATGAATCCTCATACAACAAGAGTAATTTGGAGCATGCACCGTATCATCTTCGTGTTTACCTTGGAAGGTGGTAATTATACATTGTATTATGATATGGAGTTGAAAAAACATTTGGACAGAGAACTCACTGGTGGAAAAATGTTACCAACAACAACAATTATAACCAAGAATAAAGTCTTTGTACCGATTCCTCATGAATTGGAGGATTATTTCTCTTTAAGGGAGGGGGCTCTTAATTTTACCATTCACTATGATTCTGTGGATGGAGAAGAATAATTAATTTACTGTTAATTAGGTAAGGTTGGTAAGGGTTTCTAAAATGGAAGTTCCTAGTAACCTTCTAAACAATATTTATTTGTATGTTGACTTTAGAACGTCATACTCCTGGACGTGTGTCTGGGAGTATCAAAATAAAGCGAGTGGTGTGGAACATCGCTGCTGCATTTCTATTCCGTCCTTTTATTACTCCTGTGTTTCGCAAGTGGCGTATTGCCTTGTTGCGGATGTTCGGAGCTAAGGTGGAATGGGATGCAAATGTTTTATGCTTCTGTAAAGATCTGGGCTCCATGGATGCTGCAAATGGGGCATCGTGCTTGTTTGGGGCCAGAAGTGATATGCTATAACCAGGATTGGGTGGTACTGGAAGGCGATGCTATCGTTTCGCAGTACTCATATCTCTGCTCTGCAGGGCATGATGTAGATCACGCTAATATGGCGGATTGCGGACTCATTACGGCTCCTATAGTCTTGCGCCGAGGTGCGTGGGTTGGTAGCTGTGCATACATTGGTATGGGAGTAGAAATAGGAGAGGGGGCTGTGGTAGGTGCTTCGGCTTCTGTATATAAAAGTGTTGAACCTTGGACTGTCGTCGGTAGCAATCCGGCGAAGGTTGTCAAGAAAAGAACATTAAGGTAACTTCTTGTAATGTGGCTATACAAAAGAAGCTTTCCCTAGAAGGTGAATTTGTAAGGAGGGTTTTGGATAGATAAAAATATAATTTGTAATATATGAGTAATACTATAACTGCAATCATCTTGACTAAAGATGAAGAGAAGCATATCGCTCGTTGCATCAAATCGCTCACTCCGTTTGTCAACGAAATATGGGTGATAGGCTCTTTTTCTACTGATAAGACGCTGGAGATAGCGGAAGAACTTGGGGCTAAGGCAGCGTGGCTACTAAAGATATGGAGGAGAATGGTATATACCAAGGTAATCCTGCGGTGAAGATAAGAGAAAGAAAAATTAAGTAATGAATGAACAATATTGTAGATTTGTCTTGCCAGTTAGAGGAAACCTGTAGGTTTTGTTATCCGCCAGAAAAGGAGCGAATTCTATATGCTACAGAAAACTTCTATGTAATGGCTTCTTTGGGTCCTATAGTTGAGGGCTATTTGTTGATTGTTTCTAAGAAGCATATTCCTGCTTGTGCTAATATTCCAAATGAAATATTTCAAGAATATCTTGACTTAAAAGAGAAAGTAAAAGGTGTCTTGAATAAAGTATATGGCGCTTGCATCTTCTATGAACATGGAAAAACTGGATCTTGCTTGATAGGCAAGGATCATAGGCATTGTTTTCATGCTCATCTTCATTGTATTCCTGTTGAAGTCTGTATTTCTGATATTGTAAAGTCTGAAATGGAAGGCTATACATTCGATAGTCTGACTGATGCTTATGAATTTGCCAAGAAGAGCGAAAGATATTTGTATGTTGAAGATTCACGTATAATGGTATTTACTCCAGAAATTACTTTGAGATCTCAATATCTAAGATATAAACTCTCTTGTGCTCTGGGTACACCAGAACGCTGGAATTGGGTTGAACTCCAAAACTGGGATGTTATTATGGATACGGTAAATAATTTAAAGCCTTATTTTTAAGATGAGATATATTGATTCCATTGATGTGAATACTCGCATTTCTGAATTGCTAGACAATTTGGATGCAAATATTCGGACTATTGGCAATGATGTTGGATGGCATCAACATTTAGGGGCAAGGAAAATCGGTATAGTTGCTTCCGCAATAGGACTTCTTATGCATAAGAAACTTGGAACTGCATTTGTAAAGGAAGAGAATGTGATTGCAGGTTTGGCAAATAAGCAAAATTCTGATGGTGGCTGGCCTTATATTTCTAATTCCCATAATGAGTCTAATGTCGAAGCAACATGTTGGGCATTGTTAGCGTTGCACGCTTGCAATGAAAAATGTCAATATAATGAAAGAATTTCTCAAGGCATAAAATGGCTCTTGGATCAAAATCCATCGGGAAAGGATGATCTGGGCTGGCCTTTTAGGGAAAATGGAGAAGCTAGAGTCTATATTACCTGCTTTGTCTTGAGAACTTTATCTGCTCTTGATGTGCAAGATGATGAATACATTGAGGCTGCTATTCATTGGCTGATTAATATACAGAATAAAAATGGTGGTTGGGGTGAAGTTCTTGGAGATGAGCCAAGTATTTTCTTTACTTCTTATGCTCTACTGACATTATCGGAATTGGCTGAAAAAACTCAGCGAAGTTTCAATGAAAGTATTGATAAAGGAAAGAAATGGTTGAGATCTTCTATGAAAGGCTTGTCTTTAGAAACATCCTTACTCTCCTGTCGTCTAGAGATGATAGAGACAGAAAATCAAGATAATAAATATAGAATATCCTTTTTCCATTATGTTCTTCCATATGTAGTCTTATGTTACGATAAATTAGAAATGCATGATAAGGTGCTTTTTGACTCCATAAAGTTATTGATGGATAGAAGTAATGGGGGGATAGTGGAGCATCCAATGCTTGACAGCTCTAAGAAACGCCCAATATGGGCACTCTATGGTGTTTTTCTGGCTTTATCAAGTGTTGTTTCAGGTGATAAGTCTGATAAACTTATATTTGTCTTTTTGAATCATATATATAAGATTCCAAGTTGTTGGCTTACAAGGTGTTTTATGAGAATAGCTAATAGGTGGGTTCTATCTGCTTTTATTATCGCATTAATCATTTTTTGGGGTGGAGCTTTTGCCGTTAAATTTTGGAATATCTTATATGATTATTTTGCTGATCAGGTTTCACCAAATTGGGCTACTTTCTGTATGTCTGTTATGACTTCTATAATAGCTACAGTTATTATAAATAGGGTAGTTAAGTTTAAGAAAAAGATTTTGAATTTATTCTATAAATGAAGGTTTCGATTATAACGAGTTGTTACAACCGTGAGAAGACGATTCGCGGTGCTGTAGAGAGTGTGCAGGCGCAGGATTATCCTTACATCGAGTATATCATCGTGGATGGAGCTTCTAAAGACCAATCTGCTGTTGTTATCCGTGAAGCTATTTCTCAATAGAAGGGAAAAATATCCGGGCGATAGGTTAAATATTGTAATAAAATGACGCCCTTTATAAAAAAATCGTATTTTTGCATTATTATAAAGGTAATATGGCAGTAACAAGATTAAATAATATACGACCAGAAATGCTTGTTTGGGCATTTGAAAGAGCTGGATTCGATGAAGAGAGGGCTGTGGAAGTCTTCCCTAAATTGGAGTCTTGGCTCTCTGGAGAGAAGTTGCCTACCGTAAACCAACTGCAGCAATTTGCCAAAAGATTCTATGTTCCTTTTGGTTATCTGTTTTTGCAGAATATTCCAAATGAAACGATTCCTTTCCCGATGTTCCGCGGTGATGCTGGAGAAATGAATCGCTTTGATCTCAATGTTTACGATACGGTCACTACGATTCGCACTCGACAGGATTGGTTGGAGGATTATCTTGTGGAGAATGACATTGAGATATGTCAGCTGGTGAATAGTATTACGTTGCAAACTCCTATAGGTGATGCTGTTAATCATCTTCGAAATGTGTTGGATTTGGAACCTCGATGGGCGTTCAGCCTTGCCAGGACAGATGTTGCTGTAGGTCTTTTGACAGAACGATTGGAGCAGGTTGGTGTATTCGTTGCCTACAATGGTGTCGTTGGGAATAATACGAAACGTACCTTGAAGGTAAGTGAATGTCGTGGCTTTGCATTGGTCAATCGTGTTGCACCGTATATTTTTGTGAATAGTGCCGACAGTAAGTCTGCCCAATTGTTTACCTTGATTCATGAGGTGGCGCATATCATGTTAGGTGTAAGTGCTGGTCATGCTGGCGAGGATTTGGGGGCTCATGATACCTATGAGAGATATTGTGATGCTATGGCTGCTGAATTTCTTGTTCCAGCCCATGTGTTGCGTGAAACTTGGAATCATGATATCAAGAAACAAACTCGTCTGTTTAAGGTGAGTGAGATTGTTGTGGCTCGGCGAGCCCATGATTTAGGTCTATTGAGCGATCAGGCTTATCAGAATTTCTGGATGGAATATAGCCATCGTCCTATATCTGAGAAGAAAAAAAGTGGTGGTGGAGATTTCTATCTTACCAGTGTAAAAAGAGTAGGAAAACTCTTTGCTATTCATGTGCGCAATGCCGTAAACAGCCGTCAGTTGGAATATACGGAGGCTTATCGTCTAACTGGTCTGTCTGGTAATACCTACCAGCATTTCATGACCAATAATATCTAAGGTCTATGGCATATATTTTTGACACAAACATATTCATTCGTTCAAAACATGAGATGCCTATGGACTTGTGGCCTACTTTTTGGACTAAGATTGCTGGAATGATAAAATCTGGCAATGTGTTCTCTAACATTCAGGTGAAAGAAGAGATAGATAGAGGTGGTGATGAATTGACCGACTGGATGAGGGACAATGTTCCAACTGGATTTTATATAGAGAATGAGCTTGATGTAATGGGCAAGTATGCTGAAGTTATGAATTGGGCGCAATCTAATACTGTTTACAGACTGGATGCTATTTCTGAATTTGCATCAGTAGCAGATGCTTATCTTGTGGCTACAGCTGCGGCAAAGGGATATACGCTTGTGACAAATGAAACCGCTGATCCTTATTGCAGACGAAGAGTAAAAATTCCAGATGCCTGTGATGCATTGAGAGTGAGATATTGTGACTTGAATACGGTTTTGCGAGAACTGAATATTACGATTTAAATTTCTTAATATAGGTAAGCGAGAATGGGTCTTTTCTACTCTTGATAACTTTGTGTAGGTTTACCATGGAACATATGCAAGTTTCTTTGATGCCAATGGAGTCAAGAAACTTTTTCTGGAAAAAGATTAGTCTGAATTTTAGGTTCATTGTTAAACTTCATTATTGATTTTTAATATGGAAACAATACAAGTAAAACTTGCCGCTTTTGATGGCGCTGGCTTTGAGAAAGGTGCTGGATTTATAAAGACGACCCTATGGTATTTCGTGAATGCTCTGATAGTTAGGGCTTCATGGAATCCATTTATGGGTATCAAGATAGCTATGCTTCGTTTGTTCGGAGCAAAGATTGGTAAAGGTCTGGTGATTAAGAACAATGTCATTATCAAATCGCCTTGGAACTTGGTAGTTGGTGATGATTGCTGGTTAGGAGAGAACTGCTGGATAGACAATTTGGATAAGGTTGTTATTGGCAGCAATGTATGTATCTCGCAAGGTGCTTTGCTCCTTACTGGTAATCATGACTATACCATATCATCCATGCCTTATCGTAATGCTCCTATCTCTATAGAGGATGGGGCATGGATAGGGGCAAAGACTACTGTGTGCCCCGGTGTCACAGTTCATCGCAATGCTATATTGACTGTAGGTAGCGTGGCTACGAAGGATATGGAGCAGAATGGTATATACCAAGGTAATCCTGCGGTGAAGATTAGAGAAAGAATAATAAAGGGCATCCAGTAGGATGCCCAGTATACTGTAGGGAGGTTGATCGAAACCAAGGACTAAACGTCTCAATGGAGTGATGCTCTCCCTTATTATCAAATTTTGTAATTCGGTGCAAAATTAAGAATTTAAACGGTAGATTCCAAATTTTTACTCACAAAAAATATTAATTGAGATGAAAAAGGAAGATTTTCAAGAGTTTTTCAAGCAAAGAATGGCTGAAATCATGCATAAAGACACACTTGATAGCTATCGAGTGAGGGCTAATAATGCTCATACCATACTTAAAGAACTTGGCTATGTAATGGAAGGATGGATTGCAGGGAATATAAAACGCTTTGAAACTGTTGAACTCTGCATTAATGAAACCATCTCACTTGTAGAAAAGGATAATTGTCTTGTGTTTACTAATTACTCAAAGGAATTGTTCTTAAATGACTTAGATGAATATAACAAGAAATCTAAGAATAATAATGATGTACCACTTTTTGAGGATACGAACAAGATTATTTATCTCGTTAATGAGTGTTTGACTGAAAATGAAGGGGTCTTTTTATCCAATTTAATAGAAAAAATAGAGGCGCAAGTTACTGCAGACGAAGAGGTTGCTGATGATAAGTTTAGTCCTAATTTGAGGGAATTTGATAACTTGTTATCATCTTTTGCTTGTGAGTTGTTGATGATTGGTTATTCAAAAAGATATCTCTATAAATTCTTTAATTCATTCAAGAAAAATCTCAAGGGATTATCTTTTGAAGATGCTTTTGAAGAAATGAAACAAAAATTTAGAGAGTTACAACAATATTCATTTTCTGTAGTAATAAAACTAAGTTTTAAAAATGTAAAGAATGCACAAGCCGCAACAGAAGCTGTTGACTGGTTAAACGATGAAATGCCTGAGGAATTTAAAAATATAGATAAATTGCGTAGATCTTTTATTGTCAAGAATAAATCTGTTAAATTCTATATAGAAAAATTTGAAGCTCTGGATGCATATATGGCAGTAAGACTGGCATATGAGAAACTTTCTAAGTTGTTGGATTTTAAACAAGATGTTATCAGTGGATATGCATTGCCAAGTTATGCTCTTAGCATTATGGTTAAAGAGAATGGTTTTTCTGTTACTTATGAAAAATTTTTTGAGCTTGATAATGGCGGCCAGTTTTTAAAAGTTGATGACAATATGTTGTTTGAGAAATTGAGCCAGATAGAAAAGTCAGAGCTGGTGTTAGGTGATGTAAAGGATAGAATTACTGCAGCCCTGCGACATTTACGAATAGGTGATGGTCAGGTGGAATTAGAGCAACAGTTTATCAATTATTGGATAGCGTTAGAGTTTATTTTTGCTTCTTCATCAAGCAAAGACAGTACATATTCTCGTATTAAGGAGAATCTTGTCAATATACTTTCTGCATGCTATGTGAAGCGTAATATTCTCTATCTTGAAAACTGGATGAAGAGAGACGGAATGTTGGAAGATGAGGAAAATTTAATTAAAATGATTAATGGTGATGAAAAAGAATGGACTTTGGATAAAATTCTGTTGAAATTTCGATTCAAGAATATGAAGTCTCATCTTCATCATAAAGATAAGATAAAAAAATATATAGATAATCATGAAACGCATCTATTGCAGCATATATCTCGAATCTATAGACTTCGGAATGAGTTGGTACATGAAGCTGCATTAAAACAGGATATAGAGAATGTTGCAAGCAATCTTCGGTTTTATCTTGTATTTGTTCTTAATCAAATGATAGATTATTTTTCTGATAAAACTGCCAATATAAAACCAAAGTCTATGCTTCAGTTCTTTTGGAATTACGAGAAATGTCTGAAAGCAATAAAAACGCCGGGAGAAACGGATGTTGTTTCTGTTATTTCTCATATTCATATAGCTAAAAGTTATATTGTTTAAAGGTATGCTATCAATATAGATAGTATATTAAAAGAATCTATGAAAAATATGAAGTTTGATAAATTTCATAAACCTATACAGATATGCAATTGAAAAATATAGAAAAAGAACTGTTTGATTTATTGAAGTTATCTCTTTGGTCTCGTTCTGATTCTTCTCTCCAGCAGATTGATGGGGAAGATGGGGCTGTCGCAGAGAGGATAAGAGATTGTGCGTGGAAATCGTTGTTTGCTCTTGCTAAGGAGCAGTGTGTCTTGGGAATTTTAGCTGATGTCCTTACAAATTGTAAGGGGAATGTAGAAGTTTCAAGGGATGTTCTGTTGAACTGGATAGGTTTGGTTATGAGGCTGGAACAGCGAAACTTGAAGATGAACCGTATGGTTATTTCGCTTTTCGGAAAATTGAGAAGTTTAGGCTTGCATCCTGTGCTGATGAAAGGGCAGGCCTTTGCGCAAAACTATCCGAATCCTCTGCACAGGGTCTGTGGGGATATTGACCTCTATTTCAAGCAGCAGGATGATTGTAAAAAGGCTATCGAGTGGGCTATCCGTGTGGGTGGTCATTCTCATCAGGGGAATGAAAGTGCTTGGGAACATAAGCATTTTGCTGTTGATCTGAAGGGGTTTGAGGTGGAACTGCACTATCAAATGTGTAGGTTTGAGAACCATCGTTTACAGAAACGTCTGCAGAATATCATTGATCATGAGTTTGCCGTTAATGAGCCATATTATGTACGGATAGAAGGGGAGGATATAGAAACGGTGCCGCCTACTTTGTCTGTGCTGCATCAGCTGATGCATATTACACGCCATCTTTTGGAGGCTGGTGTAGGTATCCGTCAGATTTGTGATTTGGCAGTCTATATTGATAGACATTGTTATGAAATCAATGCTGATGTTCTCAGGCGATATGCGGAGGAACTTCAATTAAGTGAGGTAGCTGGGGCTTTAGGATATATTCTTGTGGAAATGTTAGGTCTGAAAAAGGAGAAATGGCCTTTGGGGATTGTTGCTGATCATGCTGAGTTTATCATCCGTGAAATTTTCGATGGTGGCAATTTTGGGCGTCAGCGTACTGCTTTTCAACGTAATGAGAATGTTTTTGTTCGGAAATGGCATTCTATGACTTATTTTGTCAAGCGCAGCTTGCTTTTCAGACATCTGCTTCCTGCTGAATCGAGAAGTTATATTCTCAATAAGTTCTTATTTAATATTCATGTAAAACGAGATTGATATTGGATTTCGTTTTTCTTATTCCATAAAAAGACAATTATGAAAGTAACGATTATAACATCATGTTACAACCGTGAACAGACGATTCGTGGTTGTATAGAGAGCGTATTGGCTCAGGACTATCCTGACATCGAGTATATCGTTGTGGATGGTGCCTCTAAGGACAATTCGCTGAATATTATTAATGAGTATAAAGGCAAGATCTCGAAAATCATTTCTGAGCCTGACCATGGTATGTATGAAGCTATCAACAAGGGCATTCGTGCTGCTACGGGTGATGTGATTGGTCTGGTGCATTCGGATGATTTCCTGTTCTCCAACCAGACGGTTTCTCATATCGTTCAGAGGTTTGAGGAGACGCACGCTGACTTCCTGTACGGTGATGGCTTGTTTGTGAATCCGGAGAATACTGATAAGGTGGTGCGCAACTGGATAGGCGGTTCTTATCGTCTATGGAAAGTACGTCATGGCTGGCTCCCTTTGCATCCTACCTGTTATATTCGCAGGGATGTGATGGAACGAAAGGGCTTGTATAACGAGAGCTATAAGATAGCTGCTGACTCTGACTTCCTTTTCCGTTATCTTCTGGGTGGTGAGTTGAGTGTAACGTATCTGAAAGAGTATATCGTGAGAATGCGTATGGGTGGTTTGAGTACTGACTCTGACAGAAGAAAGCAAATGTGGAAGGAGGATATCAGAATGTATCAGTCTCATGGTGTGAATCCTACAATCACGAAGGTCGAGAAGATGATGTGGAAAATTCCACAGTTTATCGGTGCTTTGTTTAAGTGATAGTCGTGAATAATGATATATAGAATTGAAAAATTTAATAACAAAATTATAAACTTTTAAAAAACAGAAAACTATGTGGTTGAAAATTATTTTAGCTATTGTCGGTATTATAGTAATTGGTTTTATTGGTATGGTCATTAAAATGGCTATTACTGATGCTAAGGAAGAAATCAGAGATATAGAAGAAGCGAGTAAGAAAAAAGTTAAAGAGTAGCAGTTGTCCGTTAATTTGCGAACGAGTATGACAATAAATCATTTTCACCATGCACATGCCTCTGCCTGTGCATGGTGCTTCTATGGTAGGAAAGTAAGCGATTAGACTCGCTATCAGAAATCAAAGCTGCTCGTCAAATTCAATTTGTGTCTATTCGTATAATCGGTTCGCAAGGATGTGTATTATGTTGCGTTGAGTGAACCCGTGTTTAGAAAAAATGCTGGCAGAACTATCTTAGTGCTAAATGTAATAAAAGAATGGATATGCCGTTATAATAAAAAGCAATCGTCATGGTGTTTAGATGACGATTGCTTTGATAAGACTCTTTATCGTGTTGCAGCACGATGTGAGGATGTTTTATAAACGACTGAACAAACTTTGCGGATGTCTTTTTTAAAGGCATCCGTTTATTATTTAACGTTAGTCGCCCTTTTTGTGCAAATGTGGCTTCAAAGATGGAGTGTTCCCTGGAGTCTGCTTGTTGTCTCTTTGACGACGGTCTGGTTTGCCGGTAGAGACTGCGATCCTTTTAGGACCTGGCTTTATTCCCATAACATATCTTTTTGGAAATTAATAATGTTAATTACCCTTTTATAATGGAGTTGAAGCTCCACTATCTTATATCGGAAGATTAGTAGAAACGCTGCATCTAATAAGTTTTCTGCAAGCAGGTGCATAAAACACCAAATAGGCTTAAACAAATGTTGTGCCAATATATTTTTCCTTTCTTTATATATACTTAACGACAAATTTTAGTCAGTTTGTATGTCAGATTGTCGTGTGTTGGTAAAATGCAATATTGGCGCATTTTGTAGATATTATTTGTCTGGCAGTATATCTGCTAAAGGTAATGACCGCTGCTTTTCTTTCGCTGCTATCGAAAGATAAGTTTGCGTTGGAGGTTTAATGAAAAATCTGATATATGAAGATACTAATTAATGCATACGCTTGCTCGCCTGGTATGGGGGAGTGAGCCGGGAATGGCATGGAACTGGGTGAGCAATCTCGCTAAGTTCTGTGAACTATATATTATCACCGAAGGGGAGTTTCGGGATAGGATAGAGGAGGTGGTGCCTACCTTGGAACAGGGGAAGAACATGCACTTCTATTATAATCCGGTATCGGAGGAAATCAGGAAGATGTGCTGGAACCAGGGTGACTGGCGCTTCTATAAATATTATAAGGAGTGGCAGTGGAAGACGTATCTCATGG
>ENA-ORPK01000782-ORPK01000782.1-human-gut-metagenome-genome-assembly--contig:-NODE-782-length-27975-cov-2.845989_pt1 | contig 27975 bp, 25 predicted proteins | sample MGYA00242139_ERZ509068 | MGnify/ENA primary metagenome ERZ509068 (study PRJEB26280, sample SAMEA2338687) | human gut metagenome | biome: human gut; feature: human-associated habitat; material: faeces... | reverse complement strand
ACCGACGCGGGACGCGTCGCCCCCATTAGAGATCGGCTACCCCATCGCCACAACAAAAAAAGCGCATTCCGAAATGCTCGTTCGAGCATGCGGAATGCGCTTTTTATTTTGCAATTTCAAGTCACACGCCACACGTGGGTGCGACTTGATATCTATGAATCAAACGTTTACTCCTGAGGCAAAGACCAGTCTTCCTTAGTCTTGCGCACGTAAGAAGCGTAACGACGTTGTGCAGCACGCTTAGTCTCGTCGTAAAGTTCCTGAGCCTGTTCGGGCATAGCCTTCTTAAGCGAGAGGAAGCGTACCTCGTGGTCGAGGTAATCCTGGAACTTGTCCCAATCGGGCTCCTTAGAATCGAGAGTGAAGGGGTTCTTGCCCTGGTCGGCGAGTTCGGGGTTGAAGCGCCACAAGTGCCAGTAACCACAAGCTACTGCGCGGCCTTCCTCAGCCTGGCTGCGACCCATACCACCCTTGATCTTCAAACCGTGGTTGATACATGGAGCATAAGCGATGATGAGTGATGGACCTGGATAAGCCTCAGCCTCACGGATAGCCTTCAATGTCTGAGCATTGTCAGCACCCATAGCGATCTGAGCAACATATACATAACCGTATGTTGTAGCAATCATACCAAGATCCTTCTTGCGGATGCGCTTACCCTGAGCTGCGAACTGAGCGATAGCACCAAGAGGAGTAGCCTTAGAAGCCTGACCACCAGTGTTAGAGTAAACTTCGGTATCAAGAACAAGAACGTTAACGTTTTTGTTTTGAGCAAGTACGTGGTCGATTCCGCCGTAACCGATATCGTTAGCCCAACCGTCACCACCGATAATCCAAACTGATTTATCTGTGAAGTAGTCTTCAAGTTCTTTAACTTTGGCTAGGTTAGCGCAATCGCATTGAGCTGCGTATTTGTCGATAACTTCTTTTGCCTTAGCTTGTGCCTTGATAGCTTCATCAGTTTTTGAATTATCCCAGTGAGCCAAAGCTCCGTTGATAGCGTCTTTCAATTCAGCTGGAGCTTCTTCAGAAGCTAGAACTTTTTCAGCATAAGATTTCAAAGTAGCTCTGTTTTGTTCTACTGCTAATCTCATACCAAAACCGAATTCAGCGTTGTCTTCGAACAATGAGTTAGCCCAAGCAGGTCCTCTACCGTCTTTGTTAGTTGTGTAAGGGATTGTTGGGAATGTACCTGAGTAGATTGATGAACAACCTGTTGCGTTAGCAACGATTGCATTTTCACCAAACAATTGAGAAACCAATTTAACGTAAGGTGTTTCACCACAACCTGCACAAGCACCTGAGAATTCAAATAGAGGTTTTCTCAACATTGCACCTTTAATAGTTTTTGTAGTGTTTTTACCCATTACGTTATCAGGCAATTCGTCGAAGAATTTTTCGTTTACTGATTCGCAATTTTCTTCTTCTTTTTCGATTGTTGACCAAGTCAAAGCTGCTTTTTCAGGATTTTTAGCCATAGGACATTGATCCAAGCAAACTCCGCAACCTGTACAATCTTTACAGTAAACTTGAACTTTGAAGTGTTCGCCGTTTGCATTTGGTTTAGCTTCTACTGTATTGAATGATTCAGGAGCGTTTTTAAGGTCTTCTTTTTCAACCAATTTAGTTCTGATAGCTGCGTGTGGACATGCTGATGCACAAATACCACATTGAATACAGAATTCTGAATTCCAGTGAGGAACACGAGGAGCAATTCCACGTTTTTCAAGACATGCTGTACCTGTTGGGATTACGCCATCAACAGACATAGCTGAAACAGGAATATCGTCACCTTTCAAGTGCATTGAAGGTTTGATAATTGTTTTAGCAAATTCAGATGCGTCATCAGAAATAAGTTTTGGTTCTTCTGCTGCACAAACGCCATCAAGAGATGCAGGAACAACAACTTCTTCAGTTGCGTTGATAGCAGCATCAATCAATGCCAAGTTCATGTTAACAACATCGTCACCTTTTTTCTTGAAGGTTTTAGTTGTCATAGCTCTCATACCTTCATAAGCTTGTTCGAACGGAATAATTCCTGAAACTTTGAAGTATGCAACCATCATAACTGTGTTAGCACCTTTACCTCTCAAGCCCGGTTGTTGTTTGATAAGAGCTTCAGCATCTACGTTGTAGAATTTGATTTTCTTTTCAATGATAGTTTTTTGCATATCTCTTGTTAAGTGAGAGAAAGCTTCTTCCTTAGACCAAGGGCTGTTAAGTAAGAATGTACCACCTTCTTTAATACCTTTAAGCATATCATATCTGCCGATGTAAGCGTGAGCTGAGCAAGATACGAAATCAGGAGCTGTGATAAGGTATGTAGATTTAATCGGTTTGTCACCAAATCTCAAGTGAGAAGTTGTAACACCGAAAGATTTTTTAGAGTCATACGCAAAGTATGCTTGAGCATCTTTGTTAGTATATTGACCAATGATTTTAATTGAGTTTTTGTTAGCACCAACAGTACCATCAGAACCCAATCCCCAGAACATACAGTTTGTAGTGCCTTCAGGCTCTGTAACGATGTGTTCTTCAACTTTGATTGATTTGTGAGTAACATCATCTTCGATACCAACTGTAAATCCGTGGAAACCGTTGTTTTCAGCGTGTTTGTAAATAGCAAGAACCATTGATGGAGTGAATTCTTTTGAAGACAAACCATAACGTCCGCCGATTACTCTAACATCTTTGTTTTCGATAGCTGCAACAACATCTAGGTATAGAGGTTCGCCGATTGAACCAGGTTCTTTGGTTCTATCAAGAACAGTTACACGTTTAACTGATTTAGGCAATGCTTCGTTGAAACGTTTAACGTCGAACGGTCTGTACAATCTAACTTTAACCAAACCATATTTAGTACCGCGAGTTGCGTTCAAGTATTCGATAGTTTCTTCGATAGTTTCGCAACCAGAACCGATAGCTACGATTACGTCTGTTGCATCAGGAGCACCAACATAATCGAATGGGTGGTATTGTCTGCCTGTAACCTTAGCAACTTTGTCCATGTATTCTTGAACGATATCAGGAACTGCATCATAGTATTTGTTGCTTGTTTCACGACCTTGGAAGTAAACGTCAGTGTTTTGTGCACCAACTTTACAAACAGGAGCTTCAGGTCTAAGAGCTCTTTGTCTGAATTCTTCAATATATTTTGGTTCTACCAAAGATGCGATATCTTCGTAAGAAATTTCTTCAATTTTGTGAATTTCGTGAGAAGTTCTAAATCCATCAAAGAATTGTAAGAATGGAACTTTTGCTTTGTAAGTTGCTAAGTGTGCAACTAAAGCCAAATCCATTTCTTCTTGAACAGAGTTAGCAGCTAACATTGCATAACCTGTGTTACGGCAACCCATAACGTCAGTGTGATCACCGAAAATTGCAAGTGATTGAGCAGCAAGAGCACGAGCTGCAACGTGGATTACGTGAGGAAGCATTTCACCTGCTACTTTGTGCATAACAGGGATCATCAACAACAAGCCTTGAGAAGCTGTGTAAGTTGATGTTAAAGAACCTGCTGCCAAAGAACCATGAACAGCACCTGCTGCACCGGCTTCTGACTGCATTTCTGCTACTCTTACTTCTTCACCCCAGATGTTTTTTTTGTGCTGAGATGCCCATTCGTCAATCCATTCACCCATTGTAGATGAAGGAGTGATTGGGTAAATTGCGGAAACTTCACTTAACGCATAAGCGATATGCGCTGCAGCATAGTTGCCGTCAACTGTTATAGTTTTTCCTGGCATAATAACAAACCTCCTTATTTATATGCTATTTACTTAATAACTATACTCTTTAATCTTATTACAAACAAAATATTTTGACAAAAAATAATTCATGTTTTATAATAATAATTGTGTCAATTTTGTAATATTTACCCTCGGACTAGGCAATAAAAATTTTTGACATGTTTTATATAATATATTGAAGAAGGTAGAATTATGACAAAACTTGCAGTAGATAGGTTGGTGAGAAAACAACCGAATACACAACCAAAATCAGAATTGTTTAATGAAGTTGCGGATACGGCTAAAAAGGTTCGTAAAAAAGTAAAACATTGGACTCAAGTTGGAAAGGGTTCGCAATACGAAAGAACTCCGAAGGTAGATACTGTAGAAGTTAAATCTACTTCGAAATCTCAAAATGCTCAAAAAGCAAATCAAAAAGATACAAAAAATAGAGTTTGGAATTTTTATGAAAAGAACCAACGCAAAATTGCTAATGAGTATACTAATGATTTGGAATCAGTAGCGCAAGAAATTCCAGAAGCATCATTTAGCCGTGAGGCAAACCAATCTTCTGTTAAAGGTTTGGAATCAACTATCGATAAATTGTTAAAAAACGAAGAGCTATTCGCTCAAGGGGGTCTAACTGCAGCAGTTAGGGATGGCGTTAGAGGTACTATTTTTATTCCTAACCCAGAGAAAAATTTCATTAAAATTGTAGAAGCTATGGAAAAAAGAGGCTACAAAATAGATGCAACCCTTCTTGAAAAAGATGGTATGGTTGTTTTGGGTGAAGATGGTTTGCCTAAAATGGGTAAAGATATAGATGTTCGTTGTGGTAAAAATGCTGTTCCTTCCGGATATGAAGATGTGCAAATTAGATTTTATAAAGGTAAAGGCAGAAAGAAACAAGTATATGAATTGTTAGTACTATCTGGCCCAAATTATTTGAACTTTAAAAACAAGGAACATAGTTTAGTATATGAACAATTTAGAAAATATAAATCTCAAGGTTTTAAAGATGACCGTGGAGCAAAATCAATTATTGATGACATGAAAGAACAATTCAATATTCTTACTCGTAAATTGTACGCAGATGCAAAATCTCGAGATGAAAATGGAGCTTCAAGTGTTACTGAAACTATTGCATTCTCCCAAAAAGGTGTTCAAAAAATTAATGAATATATGAAATCTTTAAAAGCACTGTTTGCTGGCAAACATTCATTGTTGCCTCCAAGTAGGCAAAAGAAACCATTCCAAGAAACCAAAACATATACTCAACTTGATGAAATTGAACAAAACTTGCGGGATGTAATAGATATTTATAAGCCTAAAGATTAATAATCGCAACATTTTCAATATGATAAGTATGACAGAACATGTCGAATGGTTGAATACTATCAACTTTCGCTCCGTGTTCTGTCAAATATTTTAAATCACGCGCAAGAGTCGCCGGATTACAGCTTACGTATATTATTTTTGATTTTGCATGCAACAACGTTTCATCCAATACATCTTGTGTACAACCTTTTCTTGGTGGGTCTAAAATAATTACATCAAACTTTTTCTTTATAGATTTCAAATATTTCAAAGTATCTTGTGCAAAAAGTTCGACATTTTTAATATTATTAAGCTCTAAAACCTCTTTTGCTTTTTCTATAGACGCCGAATTTTCTTCAACACTGGTAACTTTTCCAGAAACATCAGAAACACAAATTCCAAACGTTGCAATCCCGGCATAAGCATCCAAAACAGTCGGGGTTTCAAGTTTTTTTACTTCATCCTTTACGTATTTAAAAATATTTTCTGCACTTCTAGGGTTAACCTGAAAAAACGTATCCGCGCCAATTTTAAATGTTTTATCCAGTAATTTTTCTTCAATAAAATCTTGTCCGCATATGCATTTTGTTTCTTTTCCCAAAATTACATTTGTTTTTTTAGAGTTGAAATTGATGCAAACACCTTTTACGTTTTCGAATTTTTCATAAATTGCTGTCGCAAATTTTTCCAATCTATCGAATATTTTTGTGCAGTTAATAACAAGAGTAACAAGGCAATCGCTGTTAGAGGCAGAACTTCTAATGACAATGTGTCTTAAATCGCCTGTATGTTTTTTTTCGTTAAAACCGCTTAATCCAAAATCAGGAGCTTTTTCTCTAACGTAATCAATTATTTTGTCGCAAATTTCTGGCTGAATTGGGCAATACTTTATATTAACAATTTCGTGCGATTGGGGTTTATAGTAACCTGCTAAAATCTTTTTCGAAACTTTTGTTTGCGAAACTGGACACTGAATTTTATGTCGAAAACATTTAATATCCGGAGATGCAATTGGAAAATTTATCGGAATATCAAGTCCCCCGATTTTTCGGATTGCATCTTCAACCATTTGGCGTTTTAATTCCAACTGATAGTCATAATCAATAAATTGCAACTGGCATGAACCGCAAACTTTTTGCATTGGACAAAACGGTTGAACTCTGTGTTTGGACGGTGTTATTATTTCAATAGGAGTTGCTGTTGCGTAATTTTTATTGACCTTTGTTAGTTTTATTTTTACTTCGTCTTCAGGACAAACATTCTCGACAAAAATGACTTGTCCATCAATTTTTGCAATTCCTGTTCCGAGGTTTGATAACTTTTTTATTTTTACTGTGAATTCTTCATTTTGTTTCATTTTTAAGTCTTTTTATATGTATTTTTAATGCCGGGTAAAAATCGTTGTCATCTCCGTAATGAGAAAAAGTAATTTTTCCGAACTTGTTTACTGTAATTAAGCCATTAACATTTTCATTGGAGATGTTTGCAGGCTTAAATTGGTATTTATAATAGTTATTATTTGTGTCGTTTATAATTAAATATTGCTTTTGTTCAAACGGTTTTTTATACAATGTAATTGAATTGTTTTGGAACTGCGAAATTTTTATGATTTCAGCATTAGGAAATAGATTGTTTACTGTCGCAGTATCCAGTTCTTTATTTCTAAAAAAGCCGTTATCGTAATAGTAGCAAATAAGTTTAAGATTCCCGTTATCAATTCCAATTAAATTGCCATTATAAATAAATTCTTTGTTAGAAAAAGGTCCAATGGCTAATTTCCCTTTGTTATTGTAATATTCTGAATACCCGCCTGATGTCGGATATAATTTATAAAATAATTTGATATCTTTTGCTGTTGTCCTTTGGGAACTCCATTTTAGAGTTTGTAAATTATAATAAACATTGTTTTCTACAAAGTCGAAAGAGTATGCATTCAAAGTTACAGAAAATAGAATTAAAAGTGTTAAAAAAATCTTTTTCATATATTTAAAAATAGCATATAAAAATTAATATTTCAATCATTATGTATTGATAAAAATTTTTTTATTGTGTTAGTATCAAAATATGCCAATTTCAAAAGTTATACATAATTATTATGAAAAGTATGTCCCCGCAGAGTTTCGCCGATTACAAAACGATATTAGCGAATCAATAAGTTATGGCTCTCAAGCAGGTAAAAAGTGGGCTTCAATTAATAATAAAGGTTTAGTAAAAGATTTGTATGTTCGTACAAAATCTACTGCAAGGAATTTTCATGTAGACAAAGAAGATATAATTCCTGTTGCTGGAATAGTTTTGGGCACTGCATTAATTCCTTGTTTAGGTGGTTCATATATTGGCTTTGTTATTGGTAAAGGTTTAAAAAAACTTGCGAGAGCATTTAAACGTTAGATTTTAAATACCAATTTTGCATTTTTTGTTGTTTGCTCATCAATTTCTTCAAAAGAAGTATTGCGCAAATTTGCAATTTCTTCCGCCACATATTTGACATAAGCCGGCTGGTTTGTTTTTCCTCTGTAGGGAACAGGTGTGAGATAAGGTGCGTCGGTCTCAATTAACAGTTTGTCCAGAGGAACTTCCTTAGCAACTTCTTTCATTTTAATTGCATTTTTGAAAGTAACAACTCCGCCTATCGCAATATACCATCCTTGTTTTACGCATTCATGCATAAATTCAACACTGCCTGAAAAACAGTGCATTATAACTATAGAATTTTTATTGAATTCTGTTAAAATATCGAAAGAATCCTTATGTGCTTCTCTGTCATGAACTGAAATTGGAAAATTTAATTCATTTGCGAGGTTGATTTGTTTTATAAAAACTTCTTTCTGTAAATCATTAAAACTTTTATCCCAATAGTAATCTAGTCCAATTTCGCCAATCCCCACAATTTTAGGTGATTTTGCGCATTCTTTAATTTTATCAATTAAATCGTCTGTCCAATCTTTTACTTCTGATGGATGAACCCCAAGTAATCCGTATACATTTTCATATTTTGATGCGAGTTTTGCAACAATATCAATGTCTGATGCGTATGCAGATGGAACAATAAGCTTTTCTACACCGTTATCTGAGGCGTTTTTAAGTATTTCATCTATTGAAAAATCATCAATACAGTTAATATGTGTATGTGTATCTATCATAGGACGATTGTAACGCTAATATATTTCTATGTAAATATGTGATTTAGCTTCATAATGTGTTGTATTTGCTGGTCAAAAAATCTTTTCGTGCTAGAATAAACGCATAATAATATATGTGAGGAATTAATTATGAAAATGTCAAAAATGTTTGTACAAACCCTTAGAGAATTCCCTTCTGATGCAGAAGTTATTTCTCATAAAATGCTTGGAAGAGCTGGGTATATCAAGAAATTAATGCCTGGGGTGTACACTTATACTCCTTTGATGTGGAGAGTATTGAAAAAGATTGAAAATATTATAAGAGAAGAAATGGATAATGCAGGTGCTCAAGAGCTTTCTATGCCATTTGTTCAGCCTAAAGAACTTTGGGTTGAGTCAGGTAGATGGGAAGTTTACGGTAAAGAATTGATGCGTATGCAGGATCGCCATGATAGAGAAATGTGCCTTGGGCCTACTCACGAAGAAATTATTACGTCAGTTGCGAGAGATGCTTTGAAATCATACAAACAGTTGCCTGTAAATTTGTATCAAATCCAATTGAAATTTAGAGATGAAATCAGACCTCGTTACGGACTTTTGAGAGGCCGTGAATTCATCATGAAAGATGCTTACAGTTTTGATTTGGATGAAGCTGGTTTGGACAAAGAATACAAAAACATGGCACAAGCTTACAAAAAAATCTTTGATAGATGTGGACTTGCTACAAAAATGGTTCAATCTGATTCTGGGGCTATTGGGGGAAGTGTTTCGCATGAATTCATGGTAATTACAGATACTGATGCCGGTGAAAATGATGTATTCTATTGTAATGATTGTGATTATTCCGCAAACTCAAACCATGCAATTTCAAAACTTCCTGAAGCTGTAGTAGATGGTAAAGAATATTTTGCGGAAACAAAAGTTATAGATACTCCAAATACTCATTCAATTGAAGATTTGAGCAAGTTTTTAAACATTCCGGATACTTTGATTTTGAAATCATTAGTTTATATTGTTGATAAAAAACCTGTTATAGCATTGATTAGAGCTGACAAAGCCGTAGAAGAAACTAAGTTGATGAATGCAGTTGGGGGAATTGATATTAGAATTGCTTCGCCTGTAGAAATTGAAGAATTAATGCAACAACATGGGTTTAATGCAATTCCTGGATTTATTGGACCAAAAGGTATGAGTGACGTTACTATTGTTGCAGATGAAACAGTTCGTGATATGAAAAACTTTGTTGTCGGTATTAACGAAACAGATAAACACTTAGTTGGTGCAAATTTGATAGATTTAGGTATCGCAGAAATTAAATATGAAGATATCAGATTGGTTCAACGTGGAGAACTCTGCCCTCAATGTGGTAAACCATTGCATATTACAAAGGGTATTGAAGTTGGTAATATTTTTAAACTTGGTACAAAATATTCTAAACCAATGAATGCTGTTTATACAGATGTTAATGGTAAAACTCATCCTTACGTAATGGGGTGTTACGGTATTGGTGTTACCAGAACAGCAGCAGCTGCTGTAGAGGCTCATTACGATGAACACGGTATCAAGTGGCCAATTGCAATTGCTCCATACCATGTTGTAATCGTTCCAGTTAACATTAAAGACGAACTTCAAATGAAAGTTGCAAATGAGATGTATGAAAAACTCCGTTTGGCAGGTGTTGAAGTCGTTCTTGATGATAGGGATGAACGAGCAGGGGTAAAATTTAAAGATGCTGATTTGATTGGTTTCCCTTACAGAGTGACTGTTGGAAAGACAATCAATGAAGGTTTGGTTGAATATAAAGTTCGTGAGACCGAAAATGTTGAAAAAGTTACTCCAGAAACGGCAGTAGAACATTTAATTGAAATAGTAAAGAATATTAAATAAGATAACAAAGAGGGTTAATCTTTAACCCTCTTTTTAGTCCAATTTAGATTAGGAAGATTTAAACTATGCGTATGTATCCAGTTTCATCAAGGCAAATAAAGTCAATGCAAAGAGCTTCTCAGAAGTTGCATGATTGTTATCTAGTGGCATCTTTGGGAGCATTGAGCAATAGTGCTAAAGGTCGAAAAATTATATTAAATAATATTTCGCATAGTTTAGATGCTTATAATGTTCATTTCCCAAGTATTAACGGAAAATCTGAAGATTATTTGGTTGATAAAAACTCTATAGTTGATTTGTTTCAAAAAACAGAAAATAAAGAAATCTCTTCTATTCATAATGTAAATTCCCCATTAACAAGAGCTGTGGAGCTCGCTGTTAATGCGTTAATAAAGAAACATCCGTTTAAAAAACCTCCAATATACAGACTTTTTGCCAGTAAGCATAATTGTGAATACAACAAACCATCAAGATTTTTGAAAATGTTTACGGGTAAAAAGCCAATAACACTTAATGAAGGTGGAGTTTCAATGTCGTTATTCAGTAAATATTCAAAAGCTAAAAAATTATTAGAAGAAATAGGACAAGATCCAAATGCAGTTTTTGTTGCAGGTACTGGTAGTAATTCTTGGGGAAATCTTCCGACTTGGCATTGTTATGTGATAAAACGAGTTGATACAAAAAATAACAAGTTGCTACTTTTCGATCATAAAGAACAGGCTGAAATTGTTTTGCCAATTCAAAATGCGATACATCAACTTAAATTTATTACTGGATTTTTCAGCAAGGATTTGACCTAAGCTCTTTTATGTTTGAAAGCAAAATACTTAAATAACACGTATGTGACGATTGATGCCAAGAATATTGAAACAAGTTGGCTTAAATATACGTTTTTAGAAACGTAGCGAACTATTAATTCAAGGATTAATGCGTTGCAAGCATAGCTTATAATCCAAGTTGTACAACATTTAAAATATTCTTTTAGCCAGTTCCCTTTTGTACAAAATACAAAAACTTTTTGATTTACAAAAGAAAACACAGATGAAATAATCCATTGAAGAGCAACGCACATTTGGTAGTGCTCACTGCCGATTAAGTATAGTGCAATTGCAAATATGATGTATGAAAATCCAGCATTTACTCCCCCGACAAATAAAAATCTGATTTTGTCGGGAATTGAACACCATTTGTTGTATAGGTCTAATATTTTGTTCATCAATATGCTTTCCCGACTAATGAGTTGTGCGTTGTGTTTTCAATTGTGTCATTAAGTTTTGAAAGTTTAATTTCCTTTCCATAACGATGTTCGAGAGCTAATTCTATTAAATAGTCTGCAAAGTGTGGGTTTTTAGGTAATAATGAACCGTGCAGATATGTCCCAAAAACATTTTTGAAGCGTCCGCCAGCTGTTTTATCTTGCCCATTATTCCCATTTCCGATAACCACTTGTCCTAGAGGAACTGTATCTCCTTGAATATAAGTTAATCCGCTATGGTTCTCAAATCCGACTAATGTTTTTGGATATAAAAAGTTTGTCTCTACAGTTACATTGCCAATAAATCTTTTTTTGCCGGCAACGGTATATGCATCTATAAGACTAATTCCATGTAGCTTTGGCCCATCAAATGGTTGATAGTAATGACCAAATAATTGGTAGCCTCCACAAATTCCTAAAAATACTGCCCCATTATCTCGTTCTTGAGTTAAGAATTCTTTGTTTTTGAACAATTCTCCGGCAACATCTTGTTGTTGTTTATCTTGACCTCCACCGATAAAATATAGGTCATGACTTTTTATGGTGTCGCCAATATTTATTTCATCTATTTCAATAGAAATTCCACGCCATTCACAGCGATTTTTGAGTGTTAAAATATTTCCAAAATCTCCGTATAAATTAAGTAATTTCGGGTAAAGGTGTGCTATAGATATTTTTAAGTCTTTCTCTTCCATGATAAATTAATTATACCACATATTTTGCGTGATGATAAAATGTTTCAATTATTAAGCCTATTGCTCAAAAAATAATATTGTTTTATGCTATTAGTATGATTAAACAGCTTAGGATAAAAGATTATATATTAATTGATGAACTAGTTGCAAATTTTGACAGTGGATTGAATGTAATTACTGGTGAAACAGGTGCAGGTAAAAGTATCCTTATCAACGCAATTGATATAGCATTTGCTCCTAGAGTTTCAAAAGATGTGATTAAGCATGATAAAGAAAAAGCTGTAATTGAATTGGTTATTGAAAATACAAAGCATGATCTGTCAAAAATGTTTGAAGAAAACGGGGTTGATGATTATGGCTCAGAAATAGTATTGTCAAAAGAAATCTCTCAAAACGGAGTTCGTTCTCGTGTAAATGGAACTCTTGTTAATCAAGAATTTATTAAGAATTTAAAAAATTATTTTTTAGATATTCATTCTCAACACCAAACTTATGCTTTTATGCAACCCAAATGCCATATTACGCTTTTAGATAATTATGCAAAAGAGGCGTATGGTGAAAAATTAGAGGGGTATAGGGAAAAGTTTAAAGAATTTCAGCACTTGAAAACGCAGTTAGAAAATTTGAAAACAGCCTCTGATGCGACAGAAAATCAGATTGAATTTTTGAAATTCCAAATTAATGAAATTGATTCTGCTGCAATAAAAAGTGCGACAGAGGACGATGAGTTGAATTCGGAGTTGGAAGTTTTAGAAAATGCGGAAAAGTTGAAAGAGCTTACAGGGACTTCATATTGGACAATAAATGGCGACGATGGCTCGATTATGGAAGCGTTGGGTAAGATTAAACAAAATGTTTCAAAAGCTGCTTCGCTTGACAAAAATTTAGAAGAAACCGAAAGCAACTTGATTGATGCGATTGAAAGGTTAAGAGATGCCGGCTCGGAACTTCGAGAATATAGTCAAAATCTTGACAATGACACAGAACGTTTGAATGAAATTCAAGAACGTTTGTATGTCTTGGACAAGCTAAAACACAAGTATGGTGGCACTCTTGAAAGTGTTATGCAGACTTTTGATAAACTATCAGAAGAGCTTAATGCAATCGAGTTTTCAAACCAAAATATTGAAGAAGTTGAAGCAAAAATTGAGAAAACTCAAAAAGAATTAGAACATACCGCAGCTGAAATAAGTGAAAACAGAAAGAATTTTGCACAGGTTTTATCTGTTTTAGTTCAAGAGAAGTTGGAAAAATTGGAACTTCCAAAAGCTCGATTTGAAATTTCGGTTCAGCCAAAGGAATTGGGTTCAGATGGGGCAGATAATGTTGAATTTTTGATTTCTACAAATGTGTCCGAGGACTTGAAACCACTTGCAAAAACAGCGTCCGGCGGTGAAATTTCACGAGTAATGCTTGCAATAAAGTCGATATTTGCACAAAGTGATGATATTGACACAGTGATATTTGATGAAATTGATACGGGTATCTCAGGAAAAGCCTCTCAAAGTGTAGCTGATGAGATTGTAGAACTTTCAAAATTCCACCAGATAATTTTGATTACGCACCAACCGATTATTGCATCAAAGGCGAATAAACATTTTTATGTTCGCAAATCACAAAATGATGAAACCAAGGTTGAGGTCTATGTTTTGACCGGAGAAAATCGAGTTAAGGCTCTTGCCGAACTTGCCGGTGGAGAAATCAATGAACAATCCATCGAATTTGCAAAATCGTTGATTGGGTAAAGTCAGGTGTTTAAAGGTGTTCCAGAGTTAGCTATATATCTCCGCCCAAGAATCTGAATAATTCAGCTTCATTTGGTTCAAGCCCTTCTAAAACTTTTTTAGTTGCAAGTTCTGTGTAGATTTCGTAATTATTTTTCTCGTTTACGGCTGAGTATCCTGATAATTTTCTAACAACAGGTAGGAATTTTGCAGGAACCTTTTTTGTCATGAAAACACTTAAATGCGGATGTGTTTGATGCATCATTTCATGTATTTCCATATGCAAAGGAGAACTCGTTGAACTATGTTCTTTAAAACCACAGAAATCTTTCCATCTATTTAAAGTTTCTTTAATGTTACTTGGCATCATTCGGTCTGTTAATATATTATATTTTTTTGTTAAGTATAAATCTTTAGTATTTGTATGAGGTAACAGCACAGTTGTAATTTCTTTATTATTTTTAAATGAGCGCATACACTCTCCACCACCTAATGTAAAGTCTGTTACAATGAATTCATCCGGAACTTTTATCCCCTTTGATTTCGCTAGTTTAACTGCGTCTAAAACTTTTGTTGCAACAATCATGTCATTATTAAGTAGAGCTTTTTTTACACCATATTTTTCTTTTAATATGTTTTCAATTTTTATAACTTCGGGGTTAGTAGATTTTTTACTAAATATTGTATTAATTTCTCTAACACAATCTGTTCTTAGATTTTTATATTTGTATATTTCCTGTTCTACTTGAAGAGGCAAGCTTGGCTTTTTGGCTAAGCTTGCGTGGTACTTAGGAAAAGTTTTCTTAACTAAAACTATTGGGAAATTAATCATTGAAGCAAATAGTTCTCTTAATGTTTTTGCACTTTTTATTTGCTTTAAAGCAATATCTTGTACCCCAAATTCAGAAAAACTCTTTAGTAATTGGTCTCTTTTTTGTAGATATGTATCAGAAATTGGTGTTTCGGTAATGTTTTCTAGTAGGCTATACTTAACATCTTGTCGCGATCTTTCTGTAATTCTTCTGTATATTTTCTGCCCACGAGCAATTTCTTTTTTCGTTAAATTTAAAGTATTGCCGATAACTGTCATTAAAAAATCTCCTACACGATTTATAATGAAAATCAAGCTATAAAATTGCCTATTTGTAACAGAATATAACGAAAAATCGGCAATATATTACAAGTTTTTGGTAGTAAATGTCGAATAACCTTCGTAGCTGTAGCTTGCGTCAATACCTTTCATATAGACTTCCCTGTCATCTATGTTTGATGTTAGAGCATTGCTTATCAAATATTTGATTTCTGTGTCTTTAATCGGACTACGCTCCATTGCAAGCAGATAGTCCGTTTTGTTGATTTTATTCCAATCAACAACTTTGTTTAATTCTGTCTTTAAAATTAAATCAAGCCACAATCTTGTACTGCGTCCGTTTCCTTCTCTAAAAGGATGCGCAACATTCATTTCTATATATTTTTTTATAATTTCATCAAAATTAGATTGAGGCATTGCTTCAATGTGTTTTAATGCATCTTGCAAATACATTGCTGGCGCAAAACGAAAATTACCTTTAGCAATATTTACGGTTCTAATTTCTCCCGCAAAATCATAGATGTCTTGAAATAGATATTTATGTATCTTTTGTAATGACTCAAATGAGCCAGCTTTTAGAGTTGAGAAAATACCATTTTCAAACATTTCAATTGCTCGTTTTTTGCTAAGTTCTTCTTCTTTTGTCGCCAATTCTGTTGAATTTGTGATACCTAATTTATTTTCTAAAGTCATTGCTACCTCGTTTGGTCAAATGTTAGCATAAAAACAATTTACTTTATAGCAATTATTAAAATCAATCCTCAATAAAATCCCTGAAATGCTGCAATTCTTTCTTTTGGCGTATTTTAGTTAAGGCAGAGTCTTCAAGTTGGCGAATTCTTTCTTTAGAATAGCCCATGATTTCTCCGAGTTGTTCTAATGTCCGAGGAGTTTCTCCATTTATTCCGAAGCGATAACAAACAATTTTCTTTTCTCGTTCCGGCAGAGTTGATAATAAATCCGTAATACTTCCTTTTAGAACATTGTTTTTTGTCTGAACTTCAGGTGAACGATAAGACGTATCCTCTATATAATCGCCAATGTTTAAATCTTCGGTTACTGGAGTTTCTAAACTTATCGGCTCCTTAATAATCGATTTTTTTATTGATGCAAGTTGTTTTATACTTAATCCGAGCTGTTTTGCAAGTTCTTCGTCGGTTGGATCTCTGCCTAGTTCAAATGTCAATGATGTGTACGTTTTTTTGTATTTTCGAATTTTGTCTGTCATGTGTACAGGAATTCGAATTGTTCTTGAGTGATTTGAGATTGCTCGGATTATTGTTTGTTTAATCCACCATGTAGCATAGGTTGAAAATTTGAAATTTTTTGAATAATCAAATTTTTCTGCTGCTTTGATTAATCCAAGAGAGCCTTCTTGTACCAAGTCCATGAATAAAACACCTTGCCCAATGTATTTTTTTGCAATGCTTACAACAAGGCGCAAGTTCGCTTGAACCAATTTCCTTTTAGCAATATCTGATTGAGTTGGTTGCCCCTCTTTTATTTGTTTGCCCAGAGCTTTTTCTTCTTTAGTGTTTAATAATTTGATTTTGCCGATATCTTTTAAATACATTTGTAAAATATCGTCATCATTTGATATTGAGTTGAATGTTTTGGGTTCTTCATTAATATTCTCTCTTTCAATGTCTATAAATTCAATATTATCAACATATTCTGTCTTTAGGTCTTTGTATAAATCCACAGCCATTCTGAACTATTCCTCTCTTTAAAAATTTGTGTTAAATGTTTTTAATATTGTTGACGAAAAGACTTTTATTTTGTTTCAATCTCTTTTTCATGTAAAATAAAATTATGGGAATAATTAGCGAAAAAGATTTAATAGAAAAAATAAAAAGTTTTGATGAATATGCGTTTAAAGCCGGCGAAAGAACGGATGTCGCAGTTTTAGATTCACATGATTTTAGGTATTTAAAATCAGGTCAGTTTAAAGCCAATTTGCATGTTCATACTCAATATTCAGATGGAGAAATGTCTATTGCAGAGTTACTTGGTTTTGCAGATGACATTGCAAAGAATACTCCGGATTTTATAACGTCAATTACAGACCATGATACAATCGACGGAGATAAAGAAGCCGTAAAACTGATAAATAATTATAAACATGCAAATATTTGCCTTGGTGTTGAGATGTCGACTGTTGCAATAAATTTTTCAAATCAGCCAAAACCGTTGCAGGTACATTTATTGGTTTATGGGATTAATCCAGAAGATAAAAAGTTAGATGAATATTTAAGAATTAAACGAGAGCAAAAATTGGCTTTGACAAAGGCGACTATTGATAAATTAGATAAAGCTTTGCCTGAATATCATTTTAATATAGAGGAAGGGGCAAAATGCCATCCAATGATACTTAAGGGAGAAGATGAAGTTGCTCATCCGATGAAAAAGTACACATCAGGAAAGATTTTGTTAGGTTATTATTTCCCGAATGCGGATTTTTCTTATGAAGAACCAATATATAAATTCAAATATATGTTTAAAGGCTCAGAACCATATCACAAAATATATAAAAAAGTTTTGGAAATGTATACAGGTGAAGAGCTCCCAAAAATTCCAGATAAAGTAGAGGAAAAAATTCAATTAGCAAGGAATATTTATTTACAATCTCATCCGTCTGTTGGAAAGATGCTGGAACCGTTTTCGTCATTTGAAGATGCGGTGAAGTTTGTTGCTTCATTGGATAGTGGTGTAATGTCTATTGCCCATCCAGCAAGAACTAAAGCTTATTGTCCAGAGTTTTATGAGTATTTATTTGAACATTTCAAACATGCTGGTGGCGATAAAGCAATGTTTTATGAAGGTTATTACCAATCATATGAAGGTTCATATTTCCAAGAATGGAACGAAAAAATTGATAAATCAGCAGAAAAATTCGGTTTGTTAAAAACTGGAGGATTGGATTCTCACGGAAAAAGTTTGGTTGTCAGATGCCCGAGAAAGGATAAAGTATGAAAAGATTTGCGCTCATAGTGACGTTGATGTTTTTTGCAAGCATGGCTTGTGCAAATGATAGCGGATATGTTAGTCCGGAATCTTATGCGATAAATGAGGCAGATATGACGGATTATTTTGATGTCCCAGCTCCGAGAAAATTAAATATTGATGAATTGGATAATGGAATTAAAGCAAACAAGGTCGTTGAGGAGAGTTTAGATGGTAATGTAAAAAGAGAAAAGTCTGCCAAAATAAAACGCTCAAAAGGTGAAAAGAAACCTTATGAAGAGCGTGCAGTATATAAAGCTGCAAAATGGTGGACAGATAAAACATACAAGCTTGAAGATCCTCATCACGGTGAAAAACATGAAATCAAAATAAAAGCTCGAGAAGAGTATGAACGTCAACAAGTTGAAAAGGCTTTAGAAGAAAAGAAATAGTGATTTTATTCCATGGTTTATATTTAAAATAAATCAAAAAAAATAGCAAAAATTTTTATTCAGCGATTTTATGCTTTTCGGAGGCATGTTAAATGCAGAGTAATATATCATTTACCGCAAAATTTATTTCAACTGCAACTGTTAGAAAATTTGCAAATAACGGAAATTATATTCCGGCTGAAGCAAATGTTGTTGAGTTGTATACAAAAAATAAGAACGATTTGAAAACTTTACAAGAGATAAAAGAGTTGTGGAGAAAACCTAATTATGCTGGAGCAATTTGCGAAGATGCTTTTAGTGCAAACGCAACTTATGAGGAATATAGACCATCATTTTATGCAATAACAACGCAGAAGGATAGGTTTGAAAAATTACAGCCTGAGGATGTACTGGGACTTGCAGAAACTCGTACTACTTTTGGAGCAATTAAATCTTTAGATTTTTTACAGACAAATCCTGAGTTTTTGAAGAAAATCAAACCTGCAATCAAGGGAATTGGAACACAAATGCTCGCTTTTGTTGAAAAAATAAACAAAGGACGTAGAATAGAAGCCAATGCTGTTCCCGGAACAGAACCATTTTATTCGCAAAATGGTTATAGACGCTTAAGTGAAGATTCGCATATTTTTTATAAAGATGTATAGATAAATGAAAAAATTAATTTACTCTATATACACACAAAATTTGCAAAATATTTAACGAATTATATTTTGGGTATGTTGAAGTTATACATTTTTCAAAATTTCTCAATTTGGATTTGCTTAAGAAAAAATAAAAACCTTATTTCGTCCCATATTTTTTAACATAGTCAATTAAATCATCCCAAGCTGTTAAAAGCTTTTCTTTGGCATCAATTAAATCTGAAAATAATTTATCCGTCTTTTCAAACTCAGGTTTTAAGTCTTTTTCTAAAATTTCTCTTTGAATTTTTTTAGTTTCTTCTGCTACTTTAGACCAGAATTCGTCTCGACTACCATAACCCTGTAAAATTAATTTTTTTTGTTTTTTGACAAGTTCTTTAAATTCGGCAGTTGGTCGTCCTTCAAACAAAGCTTTCTGAATTTCTGCTATTTCAGGATTCATTCTTTGTATTGCTCTAACAGTTAATTCTTGAGATTCCGGAATTGCTTGTAAGCCAAGTTTTGTTTGAATTCCTTGCATTACTTTTAATTCTAAATGCTCAAAATCTCTATGTTTATTTTTTATTATTTCATTTATTTTATTCTCAATTCCATTACGAGCTTTGCCAGCAGGAAGTTCTTCGAATTGTTTAAAAAGAGTTGGAAGTTCATCATCTATCGTATATAGAGATTGTTCATATAGTTCATTAAACTTTTGCCCTTTACTTGCCCCATATTTATTTAGAGCCTTATCAATTTGCTTGAACATATGAGAATAATCTTGAGGATAATTCCCTGGGGCTTGCCCGTATCGTTTGCTAAGAGATGTTCTTCTACAAATTTTTGAATTTTTTAGCTCTCCTTTAAATACTAATTCCGTATATCTTGCATTTTTTTCAAGACCTGAATTTATATATTCAAAATTTGCTTTTACTCTATTATATGAACCACTAATATTAGCCTGTTCACTTTTTGCTCTATTTTTCAATTCTTTTTCGATTGCACTAAATTCGGAGCTAGAATGCTTATTTGCGTCTACATATTTAGACATTTTATCATACCAAGCTTTGTCAAAATTTTCTCCGATTATCTTTCTAAAATTATCTGCTCCTTTATATTTATAGAAAAGCACAAAATCTTCCATATGAGTTAATTCATGACCAATAACATCTGCCAAATCTTGATGATTTTTTAACCGGTTGAGATTTAGAGAAAGTCCACCAGTGCTTTGGCAAAATGAACCACCTTCTTGAGCTCGTTTTTCTAAAAATGTTAATTTTACATCTTTTGGATTATACCCCATTTTAGACAAAATTGTTTCTACAGCTTCTGTCGCAGATTGTTGTGTAACTTTTCCGGTTTTTGATGCAATTTTTGTAAGTTCAGGTATACATTCATCAATAGAGTGAATTCTATTTCCTTTATTTGCTATTAAATTCTTAAGAGATTTGGACTGTTCTGTGATTTCAGAAACAGAAACATTTTTGAATGATGGAACTCCTTCAATGATTTCATCAGACAAACCCATTGACTTTGCAAGTTTTCGATTTACAAATGTATCACATTTTAGAGCTGATTTTCCTTTTAAGTTTGTATTTAGCATTGAATTAAAACTTATTGCTTTTTCTGTACCATTTCCAATACTTACTCTTAATTGTTGGATTGGCTCACCTCTGTTTAAGTCTAAACCATAAGAAGTTGTTCCTACAACTTTGTTGCCATCGCAAATTTGAAAACCTAAAATCCCTTCACCTTTTTTTATTGAACGACCTCTAACGGTTATGTTGGGGCGTTTTAGATTTAACCCATCTACTAGGTTTCTAACAAAAGAAGGTAATTCTTCATAATTACTACCCTCAAAACAAATTCTTGGTAAATCTTTTCCGCGTTTTGGAGTGTAACCGCTTGTCATTTTTTTGAAAAAATCAAACGCAGCTTTATCATTTTGTGCTAAGGTAGCTTTTTCTGTTTTTGTCAAGCAAGATACTATTTTCCCAATACTTTTAATTGCAACCATAAAATTCCCCTAAAAATTCCCTGTGTATTTATATAAAGTATTTGTGTTAACCCAAATTGCTATTTTGTTAAGTTTAATAAAGATAGTAAAGAGATTGTGGATGTTTTGTGGCGGGGCAGCGTTTTTTGGATGAGTGTATCAAATGCACTAAAAAAGAGCCTTTCGGCTCTTTAATTTAAATGGTGAGGGCAAATAGACAAAGTTAGAACTTTTTTACTTGAATCTATCAATGATGAAGATTCTTTTTTAAGAAGTTTGAAAATTGCCTAATTAAATTTTTTAATTTTTAATTATTTTAAAAATTGTTTTATATATTTTTCTTTATAACTTAATCTTTTATCTTTGGAGATATCTAAAACTTCAAAAATATAATCAATAACAACAAGTTCAAAAATGAAATATAGATTTGTATATTTTGCCATATTTACAGGTTTACTACTTTCGTCAAAATGAGTTGTTAATGCTCGTAAATTTGCTATTTCCAGCTTCTGTTATACTTAATAGGGAAAAACTCATACATAAATCCTTTATTATAGTTATAATGTAAAGATTAACAATAAAATTAATGATATACAAAATAAAATAATGGATATTAATAAAAATATCTTAAAAAGTTTTTTATATTTTTTGTATTTTTTGCGATACTTATTTATTCCGGTATTTATTTCAATATCTTTAAAGTATTCGGTGTAGTTTTGTTGTAATATGTTTAATTCGTCAAATTTATTGTGTTTCAAATAAGTATAATAGACATCTCTTAAAGTTGGAATAAATAATTCTTTATAATATTGGGGAAATTGTTTTTTTATTTTATTCCAAACAGCGAAGTAGAAATTAACTTCTTTGACTCCGTACTTTAAATGAATTTCTTCAACGGGGTTATCAGATGTTGTGTGGGAAATACCTTGAGAGTGCCACCGGTAAACATACATAACATCAGGTAAATAGCCAATTTTTCCATGATTGCTGACGACTATATGATTGTACCAATCTCCCGGATAAATACATTCAGGATAATCCGATAATTCTTGTTTTAAATATTTAGTTCGGTACATTACGGAATTGGCAGGAATGTAGTTCCCTTTAAGTAAATTATAATATGGTTGAGGGTTTTTATGTTTTGATTCTCCTATAATAATAGGTTTATGACTTTCATCTTCATAAATCATTTTTGCTGGATGATAACAGAGTGTATAATCAGGGTGAGATTCCATAAAATCGACCTGTTTTTGTAGTTTATATTCATCACACCAATAATCATCACCTTCACAAACTGCGAGATATTTAGCTCGTACTCTCGGATAATTATAAGTTTTATTTATATAAATATTTTTACTAAATTGGTTCTCCTTTTGATAAATGGGATTTATTATACCAGGATATTTTTTTTCGTATTCCTTGATAATTTCAGTAGTACCATCAGTTGATGCATCATCATGAAGTACAATTTCATATTTAAAATTTGTTTTTTGCATTAAAATCCCATCTAAACATTGATTAATATATTTTGCTTGATTATAAGTCATTACTTCTATTTGTACCAAAATATCATATTTATTATTTTGCATATTATCTCCTAAAGTTAAATGAATGAAGTTAACATAAAATTTAATCAAAAGCTAAAGATTTAATTAAATATTCCGTTTTATTCCATCCTAAACACGAATCGGTAATAGATTTACCGTAAATATTTCCCCCTACCAATTGATTTCCGTCAATTATGTAACTTTCAATCATTAATCCTTTAATTAATTTGTTTAAACTTTTATATGTTTTGCAAATATTAAATATTTCTTTAGCAATACGAATTTGCTCAATATAATTCTTACCAGAATTTGAATGATTGCAATCAATTATCAGACTTGGATTCTGTACGTTACTTTTGATAATTTTGTCATGTATTTCACAAATATCTTCGTAATGATAATTAGGAATATGTTTTCCTGAGTTATTAATAAAACCTCTTAATATTGCGTGAGCAAAAGGATTTCCCTCGCATTTTACTTCCCAACTTCGGTAAATCATATGATGCGAAGCTTGAGAAGCAAGAATACTATTAACTAAACTATCTTTGCTTCCGGATGTTGGATTTTTCAATCCTATAGGGATATTAACGCCAGATGCAACCATTCTATGTCCTTGATTTTCAACAGAACGAGCTCCAACTGCCATATATGCTAAAAGATCCATAAAATAATATATTTCTTCAGGGTAAAGCATCTCATCTGCACAATAAAAACCAGTTTCCTTAATTACTTTCAGATGTAATTCTCTACTGGCAATAACGCCTTTAAATAAATCTTCTTTCTTATCGGCATTAGGATTATGAAGAAGCCCCTTGTAACCGGTTCCTGTTGTTCTGGGTTTGCTGGTATAAATACGAGGTATTATTAAAATATTCTCTTTTACTTCTTCTTGTAAATTAGCTAATCTATTAGTATAATCAAGGACGGAATCTTGTTTATCTGCAGAACAAGGTCCAATTATAATTATCTTTCTATCGTCTTGGCCTGATAGTATATTTTTGATTTCATTTATCTTATTTATTCTATCTTTTTTTTGAGATTCATTAAGAGAATAATGATTTTGTAATTCATCAACGTCAGGCAATTTCTTTAAAAAAATCATACTATAACTCCACTGCTACTCCCAATTCTGCTGATTTGTATGCTGCATATATTACCTTAGTTGAATTATATGCAATATCAAAACCGCATTTTGGTTCTTTATTGTAATATACTGATTCAACAAAATCTCTCATTTCATCAGTATAACCTCTAATAATTTCATCTTCTAAAAATGGATTATTCCACCCTATTTTTGAAGGTAACATTTCAGATATATAGACATCATCTAAATTATCTTCATCTAAAAAATATGTACTCATAAGATTCGACATTGTTAAATTACAATTTATTGCAGCATCATTACAATATAATTCAATATAATTTTTAGAACCACCAAGTAATACATCAGTAGCAATAATAGTAGCTTTGCTATTGTCCGAAAATGTTATGATTACTGTTCCGTTGTCCTCAACATCTATCGGATTAGCTGCAATATGTCTATGTTCATAATTTGTTAGCGTTGTTGTAACCCTGCCCATATCAGCAAAAACACTTTTAATACTAATATCTGTACCTCGTGCTTGAGACTCAATTTGTTTTAAATAAAGTAAAGCTGCAAGCGGGTGCGCTCCACATCTACTAAATATTCCGCCACCAGTTTTAGCCCATTGTCCGGCAACAGGCGAACTTGAACCCTTTAGGGATTCTTCTCCTTTTGCATATAAGATTCTACTTTTCTTTTTTGTAATAATTTCTGCAGCTTTAGTTACAGCCGGTGCATATACATAATTCTCTGCATACATAAATTTTTTGTCAGTATTTTTTAATACTTTATAAATTTTATCCATATCTTTTATGACTTCTTCATACATTAATTTTTTTGAAACATTATCTCCTATTGGTTCGATATCCCCTGGTTTACCAAAATATCCTGACAAAGGTTTTTCACATATAACATGCTTACCCGCTTTTAATGATTTTATAATCATTTCTGTATGTGCATATGGAGGTGTGCATATATCTACAATATCTATTTCTGGATCATTAAGAATATTTTCAAAATCCAATGAACTCTCTAAAAAACCATATTTATTTTTAGCATAATTAACTGACTCAAATCTTCTTGCTACAATATGTTTTAGACAATATGGTATTTCAGTAAATCTTTTTAGTGCATTCATATGTAATTCGGTCGCTCTACCTGCACCAACCATTCCTATACAAATTTCGCCTTTATTATTCATTTTACACAACCTCTAAAATATTATTACTGTATTTCGCTATTAACGAATTATCGTTTTCTTTATTTTGCATTTTGATCTTTATTAATAAATTTAAACTTGGGATTGTTTTATCCATTTCATCCTCAGATTCAAATTCAATAAAAACAATTCCTGCTTTATATTGTTTATAATTTGAAATAATATCTCCCTTTTTCCACCATTCTATAGAATCTATAATTTTAGATTTTATTGATTGGTCAATTACTACAGTATCTAAAGTTCCAACTTTATTACCCATAATACAATGTCTTACAATATATTTTTGCGGTTTAAGTTGTTTTATTTCACCCATAGGCAAACCTAATTCTGCTTTTACAATTAGTTCTGAATAATTTATTCCTGTTGCATATTCAACTAATTTTACATATTGACATCCAGGTGCACGTCTTGTTATTTCTAATATAGTTGGAATATTGTTTTTATCCAATATAAATTGTATATGCAAAATCCCATCAACAAGCTGTAAATTACTTGCTATTTTATTGCAATCACAAATTAAATTATCTATAGCTGCTAAAGATAGTTTGCTTGTAGTTGAAGCACCCGATACTGAATATAAATCAACAGAATGTTGTTCATTATCAACAAAATAAAATACAACTTTTCCATTTTGAATTAACGTTGTAAAACCATGATTGGTGCCTTCTAAAAATTCTTCTGCAATAATATAATCTTCTCTTGTTTTGGATAATGCAAAATCTAAGGCAGGTTTTATTTCATCAATATTATTACATTTGGTCATTCCATATCCTGTTGTTAAATCAACAGCTTTAATTATTAAAGGAAAGCCTACCTCTTTAATAATTTGTTCAATTTTAGTGTCTTTATTGCATTTTAACATTTTAGGTGTTTTTATACCGATTTGCTTTGCATAAGCCCGATATTTGTCTTTTAAATGCAATAATTCAACTGTTTGAAGTTTATCATGACCTTTTAAATTTAATTTATTACTTACCCAAGATGCAGTTCGAATTCCAAAATCATGACAACAAGATACAATTCCACATATTTTTTCAGTTTTTGCAATTTCTAATACTGCTTCTTTATTTGAATAATCACAGTTAACATATTTATCAGCAATGTCATTTCCTAATGCGTTGTCATTTGCCCCCAATACAATTACAAAATAACCTAAATTTTTCAATGCCTCAATCAGCGGAATTTCTGAAAAAGATCCATTTAATATTATCACTTTATTATTTTGTACATTGTTTTTCATTTTTATATCTTTTACTCCTTAAATATTTCATTATTATATAAGTTCATAGTTATTTAACATAATCTGTATTTGGTTTTTAGAATTAAACATTAAAACATCAATCATTGACAAATTTGGTATAAAAACATTATCAAATTGCTTATACTCTATATCTTTCATTTTTATAAATTTAAGCTCTATACCTTCTTTTTTAAAATCTTCATAATTATATAGCTCTTGTCCGCCTATTGCATTAATATACACTGACGAGTGTAATTGTTTATTAATTTCAATTATTCGTTTTTGAGCACGTAATAAATTGTCTTTTTTAATTTCAGATGATAACAAAATTTCCGTATCAATATTTAAATATTCTTTTATTTTTAAAATAGAATATTTAATATATTGTGTCAGATCCGTTTCGTCATTATTAATTACATTTTCCAATATGGGATAAAAACAATTAAAAAATGGTGATTTTTTATATGCTAACTGAATTGTTTTTAGCAGCTTTTCTCTATCGTTATGTTGAAAATTTAATTTTGAATCATTTATTAATTTATTTTGTGAAGGTTTTTCTAACGGTAAAGAAAATAAATATGATTTGCCATTTAATAAAATTGAATTTCTATTTATATACCCACGCATTATAAAATTTACATCATCTAATAACACAAACTTGTCAACAGCATTTATCAATTGCCAATACCCTAAATATGGGAAAAAATATGGTTGCATTATTCCTAGTTTCATTAAAATACCTCATTAACAAAATTACATACAAAATCGAGAGTTTCTTCTGTTAAACTTCCGTAATAAGGAAGACAAAGAACTTTATGTTTCAAATCATTAACTACGGATAAATCTGCAAGTTTTACTGCTAAATCATTTTTATAACAGTCATAATCATTGCATGCCGGATAGAAATATTTTCTCGTTAAAATATTTTGTGCCTTGAACCTGTCATACAGTTCATTTCTCGTTATTGGATAATTATCTTCGATTACTATCGGATAATATTGATAAGAATTAGTGACATTTTCAGGCATCTTTGGAATTCTTATTCCTTTTATTTTTGATAAATGTTCATCGTAAAATGCTTTAATTTCTGCTCGTTTTTCTTGCTCTTGCTTGTATATTTTCAAATTTTCTAAGCCCATTGCAGCCTGAAACTCATTCATTTTGCCATTTATTCCAACATCTTCAACAATTTCTTCTGATTGAATACCAAAATTACGTAGGTTATAAATTTTTCTTTTTAAATTTTCATCATTATATGTTAAGCAACCGCCCTCTATTGTGTTAAATAATTTTGTTGCGTGAAATGAAAACATTGTTATATCACCAAAAGTTCCGATACCTTTGCCGTTAATTTCTGTTGAAAATGCGTGAGCTGCATCGTAAATAACTTTTAAATTATGTTTCTTTGCGATTTTATCAATTTTCTCAACATCGCAAGGAAAACCATAAACGTGAACTCCAAGAATTGCTGAAGTATTTGGAGTTATTAAACTTTCGACTTTATCTGCATCTATTGTCATTGTATTTGGCTCAATATCACAGAATACCGGTTTGCAATTATTCCAAACAATACAATGAGGAGTTGCAGCAAAAGTAAACGGAGTTGTAATAACTTCGCTTCCATAAGGCAAATTCATGGCTTTTAAAGCCGTTAGCAAAGCTATTGTGCCATTATTAAATAAAGAAACATTTGGAACTTTTAAAACATCTTGTAACTTTGTTTCAAGTTCATTATGTTTCACTCCCATATTTGTCAGCCATTGAGAATTAAATATATCCTTAACTTCTAAAACATAATTATCCAAATCAGGTAATAAAGGTCGTGTAACATATATTTTATCCATAAACACACTCCCTTAATCTTTTTAAACCAGTCTTATAATTTGTGAAATTAATATCCCCAAACATTTCTAAAGCTTTCTTATTGGACAAAACACTATCTTTAATATCCCCTGCTCTTTCGGGTAAATAATTAGGTGTTTGTTTGTAATTATATATTCTTGACATTTCATCAAATAATTCGTTTAAAGTTACACCTTTATTTGTTGAAAAATTA